>Ga0307515_10005644_pt1 | contig 25277 bp, 32 predicted proteins | sample 17_EM_MG_FD_194513 | JGI IMG/M metagenome (GOLD analysis project Ga0307515, IMG submission 194513) | Populus trichocarpa ectomycorrhiza microbial communities from riparian zone in the Pacific Northwest, United States - 17_EM | ecosystem: Host-associated > Plants > Roots > Unclassified | place... | reverse complement strand
ACCCCCCTTCGTTTCATATCAAAAATTTCATCTGAACAGAAGCGAAACGGTCAAAAAATAAAGATAACTGGGATGTCATCTTGCGTTACCTCGGGTTCCGTGTAGGTTCGGGTTAGACACGGCGGGTGTGAAAACGCTGGCCAAAGCACATATAGCATGCAAAAGGGCGGCACGGGGGTACTTTGGATGGATCTGCGGCAGCGAGAGGTTACTGTAGATCTCGCGGGTGAACGAGGAGTTATAACGCAAGGAGGGGAAACATACTTACAAAATAAATGTGGATCGGTGAAGTAGTCGATTTGCATGGGGATGGTATGCGAAGAAGACCTCGACCCTGTGATAACAATGTAAATCCCGGTGTATCCATGTGCGCGAGAAACGTAACCTCGTACAGATGCTTAAGCAGGCCCGGGTCGGGCAGGTTCGCCGACTGTTTCCAAATAAGCTGGGAGTTGGTGGTGTCCGCCCCTGGAGATCCCGTCGTAATGTACGCAGACATCGAAGGGGTATCTGACAATCCAAGGCCGATGGGATGAACGGGAAGCGGTGCGGCGGTGGCCGAACTGAACATAGCATCACCGCCGACAAGCGAAGTCGGTCCAAGGCCGCCTGATATGATATTAGCGGATAGCCCAAAGTCGTCTGCGGATGCCCCTAACGGTAAGCGGGGTCGAACGAACGATCTTCAAGAAGGGCGGTGTGCTTACCTGCAAGAAGGGAAATATCATGCCCCTCGCCCATAGGATTTCCTGATGATGTTCTCGTGGGTGGCGAGCCCATTAAAACCGACTCGCTGTCTCTCTGTCTTAACAAGGTTTCGAGCTCATCTGTACCGGCACGGTTGGCGTCAAGACCTGCGCCCACGACAAATCAGGGGAAGAATCAAGCTTACTAATCCTGCTTTCCAGCTTTTCGTATTTGTTCTTTGGGGTGTCACTGCTCGGAAAGACCGGGTCTTTCGCTGCCGAAAGCCGGGGCCCAGCACAGGTGTATTTCAGTACGCCGAACGATCAACGGAGATGCCGGGGTACGAGGTCTCGGCGCATACTGACCTTCATCAAATGTACACTCTGGGAAGAGTGGTAAGACGACATCTGGGCCAGCATGAGCAACAGAGTGGTTGTGTGACCTGACGCAAGTCGAGCAAGGTCTCTTGGCATCACTGATAAGCCCGTAAGCGATAACGAATGAGAGTACGACCGCCGGTCAAGGCGGGCGCGAGATTAAACGGATAGGGGTGTGGAGGTATACGACATGAGTAGGGGGCGGGGACGGGGAAGTAGAAGGGGGAGACTCGACTCAAGACGACAGCTCTCTCGAGAAAGCGACGACGATGCTCACCATTTCTATGAATGGTTGCCGACCGGGGTATGTCAGCGCGCTCCCGCTCTCCTCGACCACAAAGGACTCTCACCAGTTTCCGCTTCCTACATTGGTGGCACGCCTACAGGAGGGAAGGGAGAAATCGCACTCTGGTGAGCCACACGCAGAGCAGGGAAGTGGGGGGCGAGAGATATGTACCTGATTCCGCTTCAGCGTACCCTGAGCAGGGTTAGCCGTAGAATCTCTGGATCCGCTGGGACTGTTCGCCTTTGGCATCGTCCAATCGTCCGGGGACGGGGTTTCGTCAAGGAGAAGGGAAAAAAGATCGTTAAAGAATGCGTGTGTTGTTGTTGCTGTAGGGGTGTGGGTGTGGGCGCGCGCCTGTGTCGAATAGGTCCGCCCTTTCGGGATGACGAGAGTATGATGAGCAACGCACGGTGGTGGTTTTCCGTTTCCACTCGGAATTTGTCGTCCTGGTCAGTGGCGATGGAGACGGAGGAGGAAGTAGTCAGGGATAGCCTATTCGTGGGACCCCTTGGGACTCGTCCAATATCACTTTCCGCTTCTTAAGAGTGAAAAGGGTGTTTGATTCCCGGCACGAATTGACAAATCAGGACTAGTCTCCCTTGGTTATTGTTTTGGGTTTTCATTCACGGCGGCAAATCAAACGGTTTCGTCGTACAGGAAGGGTCCCAGCCACCCGTTTGAGGTGAATACTTGTTCGCGCACAGCTGCTGATGGAGATGTTGTTGTATGACTGATGGGTGATGTCGATGAGAACAAATTCGAATCTACGTGCTGCGCGAGGATCGTCATCTGTCGTTCACAGCCTATAGCGTCACAGCATGTTACTCCTGGCATTCCAAGGCATACTTCGATTACACGTGAACTAACGATGGACAGATGGCGATGTAACGCCTAAGCGCTGAGCGCTGAGCAGCGGGCAAAACAGTCTTGCAGCGAATGAGGGTGGAGGAAAGCCAAGCTCGAGAACAAATCAAGAGCCTACTATACGGAGTTGTAAGTCGAACAGATGCGACCGAAAGAAATGTACAACGAGAACGTGAAGGGGGTGGGAGGGGGGTGAGGGATGGGGCAACAACCAAAATTGTCCATGGTTCCTTAGGATTCGATTAACGGCAAGTCGATTGCGGGGCCTATACAATGCCTATGTAAACAAGGAGAATGTAAGCAGCGACAAATATACGCGTGAGAGAGAGGTGGTGAGGACAGAACGGACAACAGAGCCAGGCCAAAAAAACCAAAATGTAAGGAAGTTAGGATGCAACAAGCAAAAAAATAAACAGGTCACTGATCCTACACGGGACGCCATCAGGCAACAAATTTGCCGATGACCTCGAACGCACTCGTGATGTTCCTGATGTCGACGTCAAGCTTTCGTTGTTCCTCGCCGCTCAAATGCGTGTACGCAAAAGCAGGGGTCCAGACAGAGTTGAACGCCTGGTCGTCGAACGAAGAGTCTCTCACCACTTTGGGTGAATCAGCCTCCTGCGCCCACACGACTCTCGTCTTCGTGGTATTGATCGCGTATTGGCGGACCTTTAACGCCTCGTCCGATCCAAAGAATAGTCCATCCGAGGGCGTAGCGAAAGAAGACGCAACAAAAGATACATCTGATGGCGCTATTCTCCCAAATAAAGCGACCTCGAGTGTCGGAATCTTATCCAACGCATTATACAGCGGAGAATCTACAGCCGGGGGAGTGGCAACCGAGGAGAGTACGAACTGCACGAAGGTCATGGCGACATTGATGTCAGGAATGGATTTAAGATATTGGAGAATAACGTGGTTGAGGTGATTTGTCGTTCCGTACTGCAACGGGTTTGGGTTGAACTTGAGGGAGTTGGATGATGAAGATGGTGATGGTGATGGGTTTGGGGCCGGGACCAAGTACTCCCCGCTATATAGCACAGCACGAGGGTTGACGGATCGTTTGAGTGCAACACCTTGTCTAGAGGCATTATTCGTTGAATCATAGAACGGCAGCCTAAGTTGAAGCAGGTCCAGACGTCCATATATCGGTCGCGTGTCGAAACAACTCGTGTCGAAACTCGACTGCGTCGAAGCCTCAGGGAGACCAAATATCTGTTGCTCGATTTGGTTCACCTGGGTGATAGTGGAGGCATCGAGGCCAGCATAACACGCGAAGGGGGGAGGGAAAGACCAGGGGTCTGTAACGTTCGGCATCAGATCGACAATCCTCCGACCGGCTAATGAATCCGTGGCGTCAAACGGGATCATGATACGAGACCCCGCGATGATGGCCAGGAACCTGGAAAGATCTTGCGGCTTCTGGCTCAGGGAGGACTTCCAGTATTTAGCTAGTGCCGTTTGGCGTTGCGTAGACCCAGCTGAGTAAAGCGGATCCCCCTTTAGAGCCATCCCGCGTAAGCTTAACGCCGCAACTCACCAAGAGCGTTCGAATACATCCTATCCAGCGCCATGCTCAGGGTGTCCTTGACCTTTGACGCTTCATCGTCGGACGCTTGGGCGTCGTTCTTCCACGATACGTTCTCGATCCTGACGGCCATCTTCGCGAAATCAAACACGAATCCGCTGCTCGTAATTTCGTAACCGGACCTCTCGACGATGCTATCAGATCCCAAGGCGGAAAAATCGGCCTTCTCGAGGAACGACCGAATGTATGAGATCGTCGAGGTGTCGGTGGTTTGAATCAGATGCCAAAGTAGGGCGGATCGGGTCCACGACGTCCGTACAGGGAAGGAATGGACACGAAGTTTAGAACCGGCATCCACGAGAATCGCCTGGTACGCGCAGTTGTTATCTGGCGGAACACCCATGGCATCGAACAACGAAGTCACTACATCCTGAGCCGTGAAGTTCGTGTTGAAGGCCGAGTTTGTTGCAGGAAGCATGTCAAGCAAACCCTGAGCCACACATGTACTCGATGATCCGCCAGTACATACACAGCTCGCAGCTGTAGGCGAACGAGAATGAAAGACAAGTCAGCATGGGACAAGGTTACTGAGATGCCTTGAAAGATAACGGCAAAAGGGACATACCGATATCGCAACCCGTGCCAGTTGTTCCAGCGGGGCACTTTGGAAGCACTGCTGTGGATTTCTTCCTGAGGAGGATACCGAGAAGTACGGCAAGGACAATCAGGAGGACGGCGATCACGACGAGCATCGCGACGACCCTCTTCTTGCCAAATCTCGTTATGAGTCTCTCCCAGAAACCCACTGGTCGGTTCGAAGTCGCCACCTTCTCCGGGTGATACTGATAAGGTGATACGTCGTGGATCGTCGGCCAATTCGACCTTGGCGGCTCCACCGTCTGTGTAACGCCATTCCAATGAACTTCCGTCCATGATGCTGGCGTAGGCCGATAGATATTCGAAGGAGAATGATCGCTGTGTGGCCTATGACCCCTCGCCAGCATCTTCGATAATACATCCGCGCGATTCGCGAGTTGTGGTAACGGCATCGAGTCCTCGAATTTCTGATAATCCGAGTTCCGTAGCTCGCCTGGAATGGTAGGCACGGGCGGTAGGGGTTTCACTTTTCGTTTCCTACTCACAGCGCGAGACAGCTTGGAAAAGAGTGACGAGACATGACTCCTTGTCGTCCGCGTCGATACGAGGGATTGTCTACGAGCCTGGGAAGATCGCTTCGACGCTTCTCCTCGAGCTTGTAGCTCACCTATTGTGTCTCCTTCAATAGGCTCGTACCTATCCGTGAGGTTCATCAATGGGGTGTGACTCCGTACCGAAGGCCCATCGTGCCCAGTCTCCGACGTCAGTACCCCGACAGAGCTCGTTTTTGAACGATTTGAAGACTCCAGGTACGCCGCGCTTTGGGGAATAGTCCCGTTCGGTGGTGAAAGTGGAGGGTAATTATGAGGCGGATATGTGGCATCAGAAATGGAACTCGCTGCATCCAGATCGTTTCCCCCGCTGAATAGCTGAGCAGAACTTTGTGGCACAGGCATTGGAGCGGGGTTGGAGCGAAGACTACCATTCTCAGAAGAGGACATGAGGGAGGTGATGAAAGAGGTTGGAAGCATCCTGTCATCATGGGGGTAGACGTCGATGCTAGACGAGCCATCGTGCCAGTCAAATGGAGATAAGGAGCCAACTGTTCCACTGGTAGCGTAAGTCTTGAATGAGGATTTCCGCCGCAGCTGGGGCGGGGCCACGGTTGGGGGGATCTGTTCCTCAGGGGGGTAATGAATGGGTGGATGTTGCGGCGACTGCCGTTGGGAGGATTCACTTGGAACGTCGGGATGGGGGTTTCTTTGAAGGAGGTTCAAGGGAGCGCCGGGGGAAAGAAAAGTGTGGAATTTGGGTGTTGTCGGGGTTGGTACTTCGCTGGGAGGCGGGGGGAAGTGACCGAGCTGGGAATGGAGAGCGTCGACGGTTCCATAGCTGATTGTACTGTCTGCAATCCCAGATGCATTAGTGGTGAGTGAGAGGGCTGGGCGGTGCCGGTAAGTCGCGGTGGTAGGGGTTGCAGGCTCAACCGCCTCATAATGGGTAGGACTAGACATAATCTAGCGGTGCAAATTCAGCATTACCAGGAAATGAAAGTGGGAAAAGTTGGTGAGGGACATACCGTTTAGCAATCCAGGGGGCTTGTTCCGGTCGTGGACATAACCAAGGGGGGAACGTCAAGTCCGGAGATAAAAGGTTTGACCTCTTCCAAGATATCCAGGATCTGTTGGGAACAGATGCTGATGCAGCTGTCAGCAATTCGTGTCTGTTTGCGATCGCCTGGGAAAAGAGTGTGGGTGTCGGGAAGGAGTGTGGGGTAAAAGAGGGACGAGGTTGGTGGGTTGTCGGTCGGTGGAGGTGGCAAGGTGGAGGTTGCGGTCAAAGAATCTGCCCGACCTTCTTTGGTGGGCGCCGGGGAAAATGCATCCAGTAGCCAGGCACACATGGACCGGAACGAATCATCGGCGGATTTCCATATTTGGCAAGTCTGTTGTTTAGCCCCATTTATGGCATTCAGTGCAATCTGTCCGTTGCCCCGCGCCTTTTGTGACGCCATCTATTGAAGGGCCGACCCGCGGCCAGGAATTATTCAAGCGGGCTGACTGTGGCTGGTCGACCGGAAGTTTCGCCCGCTCCTACTCTCTACGAGAGGGGCCAGCCAGTTTTTTTTCGAACAGGCTTCACAGTGTCGCAGTCGGTGTTCTCGGTCATGTGAGTACGTAGGTGGCTTCTCCAGTAGTCTGATCATTCGTAGAAGAGAGAACGTTTGCAGAACCTCGCCACGTTGGGTGGTTCTACCCGAGGTCTCTCGACCCAAACCGACCGTCAAAACTGAATAGCATCGAGCTGAAGCGGTCGGGTAAGCGTACTGCTACCCAGAGGTGAGACCATTTACTGATGGATTGCCGTCAGTCGGACCATTTGGCATGCCTCAAGGTGGCCCTCTCCCACCCCTGAGAGCTTCACGGCAGAATTACACCGGATGATATCCATTACTCGTTAGGCTTGCTTTCGACACCATCCAGCACAGGCCCTGCAGTCCGCTCCCCCGCATGGGGGATGTGGAAGCCAGAAGGAATACACAATCGGTTCTCGGGACCTTGTTGGCCAGGACCTGATATGAGGCGCGCCACGCGTGGTTATCCGGGTCTAAGAATAATTAATAAGCACTCACTAAGCCGGTGGCCGTCTTTTCAAGAGAACTGAAACAACGCTGACTTTACGGAACGTCCCATCGTCCCGAAGTTATGTATATTGTGAACAACCCTTCTCCGGAAGGCCTTCCTGAATCATCCGTGTGCCCAAATATAAATGCTGGCGGTGCGTTATAATTATAAAAATACCGATATTCCGGATCTCCGGGCCAAACATGCCAGGCGCGGGACGATGGAACATTCTCGCCAACTGTGCAGGTAGATATTTGAGCAACTCAACTGGAAAACAACAAAGGGTCCTCCATTCTTTGCAGCTGTATCTGATCATCAAACAAAGGCATGATACACCTTCGAGAGATGCTGTACCGGTTATGGAACAAATGTGGGCCGAGTAGTATCAGGCCAAGACCATTGATCCAGCAGAACCGCCCGCCGACCGGCGTACGCAGATCACATCATCATCGGATCACTTGCGGAACAAAGCAAGGAAAGGAACAAGTAAAAGTAGTACGTATGTTTACTGTGATTCATAAGGACGAACACGAAGGTGAGGGGAGAGGGAGGAAGAAAGAGAAGAGAGGTCATCAACGGGAGCCATAAATGTTGTAAAATCATGAGACATGTTGCCAAAGAGTACCCCAACGGCTGATACATATAGCAAAAAGGTATTCTTCTCATGCAACGATGCACTTGCTACCACTCTTGCGAGTCTGCTTGTCCCGCACGGGAGGGTTCACTGCGGAAACGTTAACCCCGCCTTCCGATCGGGAATTGAGTGTCACGTACAGACTGCGCGGATAGCATCGTCGAACACGGTCTTGAGACCCTTCTGCGTGAGGGCGGAACACTCCAAGTACTTGACGGCTCCGATATCCTTAGCCATCGCTACGCCTTGCGAGTATTGGATTGGTGCCATGCGCCTAAACGCCAGACACGGAGAATTCATACGTCAGTGATCGACAAACGACACGTCGGATGAGCATGCAATCTGTCACCTTTCCCTCAGCTTTTCGATAGTGCCTGGGTCTTCGCGAAGATCCAGTTTCGTACCCACGAGTACGATGGATGTGGAAGGAGCGTGATGCGAGATCTCGGGATGCCACTGTTGGACACCGTTCAAAGCCGGGAAATTTCTATCACGGAAGCGAAGAGAAACGAACCTTAGTCCGGACGTTCTCGTAGCTTGGCGGACTGACGAGAGAGAAACAGATCAAGAACACGTCGGTCTGTGGGTATGAGAGTGGGCGGAGCCTGTCATAATCCTCTTGTCCGGCGGTATCCCAAAGGCCAAGAGAAATCGTCTTTCCGTCGACCATCACATTGGCAGAGTAGTTGTCAAACACTAAGATTACCAGGGGTAAGGGACAACAGTACATCCTCCGTCGGAATTTATTTGAAGCGTACCAGTCGGGATGTATTCTCCCTGTGGTTACGGCGTGAGTCCGGCAGATGGATTATGATGAAGGTATAGCGGGACGTACGGGGAACGCATTCGTGGTATAAGAAATCAAAAGACAGGTCTAGTTTTAAGGCGTTCCAAGGTGAGCTGGCGATCCAAGGAAATGGGGCACGATTGCCCGAGGATGTACTCGCCTTTCCAACCGCACCATCACCAACAACAACACCTGTGTGAATAGGAAACCAGTATGCACGATGTCAAAGGGGTGTCAGAACTGGGGAACGTGTGGTGGCGAGGAATAGGATGGGGCGACTTGCATTTAATGGCTTGCATTTCGTTAACGAGCTTTCAACACGCAGTGCACGAGGGCGGGGGAGGCCAGGAGATTCGTTTCGGGATTCTAAAAAACCAAGGGGTGGTACAGATTGGAAGAGCAACGGGGAAGGAGACAAGGGGGGACCGGGGGAGAGGTGGACAGTAAGGTGAAGCGAGATGGCTGATGAAGAGAAGCCAGGAGGTCTGATTGTTCGCTGAACCGGAGTCTGTCAACGATGCTGCGAATATCAGGGTCTGTTTGTCCCCCGCACTATCCCAAATTACTCACAACGCAGCTCGCCAATTCCTTCGGACCGAGCGTAGGTGTTGTACACCTAACCCAGAGAATTACCTGGGGATCCAAATGCCTTTCTAACACTGCTAGAGTTTCAGCGGCGCCATGTGGGAAATGTAGTCTCACCTTCCTCTTTTGTAATCCAGTAACAATAAGATAACAATGTCCTTTACAGATTTGTAGTCCGGTAACGAATGCACAACAATAGTCCCGCACCCAGATTCTGACGTCCGCTCGGCACGCCGTCCTTCCGTTCGACGAACCACCTCGTTAAGTACCGTCGTCTCCATGCCTGACGTGGACGTCCTCGACACGACAAACGGACATCACGAGGGACCCGATGTCTTGTCCCCTCTAGACGACACGCTTTCCCCACACCCTGTCTCCACCTCTGCAGGCGAGAGCACTGATGAAACCGGTTTCCCTGCGGAACACGTTGAGGAGGAAACAAAAGATGATGCCCCCGCTCAGAAAGTCCCCTCCAAGACCGTTGCTACCAAGCCTCCAGCAACTGCTGTAAAAAAGGCACGTGTAATCGCCCATTCGCTCGACCGTTTGTGATTTGTCTCAGAATAAACTCAAGCTGACGGTTCTTTCTATTCATTCGCCTCCGCTCGACGCCTCGGGACCTTTTATTGCGTATATATTCTGCTGGGTTTCCAGGTTGTCGGTCCTGGTGCTAAGAAACCTGCCCTGTCCAAGGTCAACGCGCCGGGTGTCAAACCTTCCCCCACCGCTTCGCCCGTGAAGAAGGCACCATCCACCACCACGAAGGGAGCGATGCCACCTACCAAACCTCCCGTCCCTGCCCATACCCGCAGGACCTCCATTATCCCACCCAGGGTCCAACATTCAGTCGACAGGAAATCGTTATCGTCATCCACTGGCATCAAACCGACTCTTTCGTCATCAGTTTCGAGGCTGCCAGCTTCTGCAATTGCTAAACCCCCATCGAGGGCTTCGATGGTCTCTTCGCCTGATCCCGACACCGTCAAGCCTCCCGTTAGGCCTCGTGCTTCGATCACGGAAGTCGCCAGGAGGACCCCATCCATCTCGAAACTGTCTGTCGGTGTCTCAAAGCCTCCCCCCAGCACCACAGTCACGCGGCCATCACGCACTCCTGGTGTCGGGTCTGTGTCATCATTGAAGGACGTCAAGGAGAATGGTAAACCACCTAGTAGCAAAGCCCTTGATGACCTGCAACAAAAGGTGTGCATATATCCACGTGCTTGTATACGGGTTGTTTAAAGCGTGCTTGTTTAGTTGGATGGCGTGAACGAGGCCCTTTCGGCGAAGGAAACCGCCATCGCTGACCTCGAGTCCCAAGTCTCGGAAACGAAATCATCTCTGGAGTCCGCCCTCGCGGATATCCAGGAGAAACAGACGAAACTCGAGGAGCTTGAGCTGGCCAAGACTACTGCTGAGCAGCAGCTGGAGGAAATCCAGGCCAAGCTACAGACCATCGAGGGCGAGCGAGATGCTGATGATTCTGTTGCCCTCCTTGAGTCCGTTAAAGCTGAGGTATGTCAATTCGTCGCACCACATGCGGTCTGGGTATTGATCGGATGCCAATGGCATCTAGTTGCACGAGTCGAAGCAGCTCCTTCAGTCCGAGCAAGCATCTGTAAAAACCCTTCAATCACAGATAACCTCCCTGGAATCCGAGATCACCTCTACCAGGTCCGAATTCGAGGCCCTCCGTGCGTCTAGCCAGCTCGCCTCTTCGGATGCAGCGGCCGCAGCCGTGGTTGAGCACGAGGCTTTGCTCAAAGCTCGTGCAGACCTCGAGGCAATTGGCATTGAGACATCTGCCCTCAAGTCTACCCACGCCGCCGCTCTCGATGGACTCCAACAAAAGCTGTCTGCTGCCGAACAGAAAGCGAAAGAGGTCGAGAGGCTCGAGGCTGAGCTCGCTGCTTTGAAGGAGGATACGGCCAATAGGATAACTGAGTTGGATATTAAGGTACTTGAAGCCGAGGAGGCTGTCGGGGAGGCGGAAGATGCAAAGGCAAGGGCTGAGTCCAGGATCAAGGGACTCGAGGACGAGCTTGCCAACGTGAAGGTAGCATCCGAGGGTGTGTTGGAGGATAGGGAGAAGAGTCTTCTGGCGCAGCTCGACGAGTCCAAGAGGGAACATGAGGCCCGCGCGGTCGAGCTCCAACAGGAGCAAGATAAATTACTCTCCCAGCTCGCTACTCTCGAGGGCGAACTTGCCGATGCGCAAGCAGCGTTGGAGAAGGCAAGCCAGGAACAGCAGCTGGTCGCTGAGGAGCACGCCGCCAAGCTGCAGGGCTTAGAACAGTCCAACCAAGTGGCTCAAGATGCGCTCAACGCTGAGCTGCAGGATGTTAAGAATAAACTTGAGGTAACCAGCTGGTTGATTGCATTGCCGTTTTACAAGTGCTGACCGGTGACTTAGAGCCAAGAAGAGATCCTCGCTGCCAAGGTCAAGGTTGTCGAGCAAGAGCACGAACAACGGTTGCAAGAAGCATTCCAGGAGGCCAATGTAAGCGTTTCGTTTGTTCTAACATTCACAGATGCTGACCATCAGTTCTCTAGGCCATGCACGGTGTCGACCTCCAGGCTCTTCGCACTGAATCGGCTGCCTCTCTAGAGCGAGTCACCCAGTTCCACGAGAGTGCGATCACTGGTCTCAAAGCTGAACACGCCGCCGTCCTCGAGGAACAGACTGGCGACCTGAGCAAACAAATCTCCAAACTGACGCTCGAACTCAAGGCGACGCAAGACGACTTGGCCAAGTCCAAAGCTGCGTTTAATGCCTCTGCCCAGGAATTGAAGTCGCTCAAGACTCAGCTGGAGGCTGCTCGTGCGACTGCTGAGGTTCTCGCCTCTTCTGCTCCTGTTGACCGCACAGAACAAGTGAACATGCTGCGAAAGGAACTTGCAGATGCTAGGTCGGACCAGGAAGCCCTCCAAGAGGTCTTGTCGGCCGCGAACGAGTCCATTGCGGATATGTCGAACCGTCACGGCATAGACCTCGAGGAGGCTGTGGAGGCACGCACTACGGAGGTGGCTAGGCTCAAGTCAACGTACAAATCCGAACTCACTCAGTTGGAGAAGGAGAGGTTGGATTTGGTTAGCAAGTTGTCGGATGCGCAGAGCGAGATTTCGACTTTAAGGGCGAAGATCGCTGCGGAGCCCGCTATCCCCGCTGCCGCTCGCCCTGTCGGCCACGGACGCACCGGTTCAGGAACCGTGACGAAGGAGGAAATTCAGAAGATGCACGAGGCGCACAATCTGAAGATGAATGATCTCCAAGCAGAGTACGAGAAGAAGCTCAAGGGGATGCGGGAAGAACTCGAACTTGTGAATGGGAAGACGAAGGAGCTCCAGTCGGAAGTTTCGCAGAAGACTTTGGAAATCTCGTATTTGGAGCAGGATCAGGATGAGGCGAATGACAGGATCGCCAGGTATGTGAGGTTGTTTGGGTTCAAGAGTTTCCTCGGGGGCATTCTTGTCCTCGCTTTGATTTATTTCTGAGGGATCCGCTCCTCCCTTCGCTTTGCTATTTTGCTTTCTTATTGTTGTGAGCGTTTCCTTATCCCATCGTTGTTCTGTGTTCTCTTGATATTAGATATCCTTATGATCACTATTACTGTCCATTTATTCTTTTCGTCTCCCGCCTACACCCTTATCACCTTCTCCTTTTTCCCGTTTGAACTTTTGCTTACCGACACCCCGTTTGATAGACTTCAAGAAGACCTGGACGAATTGAAGGCCAGATAATCATGGAGACCTCGTGGATTCGGTTTGGTTTTCATGAATCAAGCCGACGGGCACCCACCTTGGATCGTTCTCTCTCTCTAGTTTTCACACATTCGTTTTTCTTTTGGAACCAGCACCCTTCACAAAGTTACTCTCACATGCATACCCCCTCCACCGTTTACTCTAGTGTAGGTCTCACTTAGCGACTTTCCTCTAACTAGCACCTCTCACCTCATGCGTTCGCACGGAAATATGGATTGGCCAATTGTAAATTGAGACAAAAAAGTCTGGGGGTCGAACGATTTGTGGATATTATGTCACTAAGAGAGGCGAGGCTTCCGCTGGGGTGTCCGGTGGGGACGGCGGATAATTCAAAAGGCCGTCCTTTTCGATCGGACTCTTCCTTGTCCCTCTCTCCCCAACCATCCCCTTGTCTCTTTCTCTGTCAATACCCCCTCTCTATACCTAACGATCCGTCATGGGTGTTCAACGCGAACCTGGTCAGAAAGGCGTTAACTGGTCAAACATTGCCGTCGGTACGTTTAACCATCGTCCGACGCGACCTTTGTGGGCTTGTTACTTACCCCACGCCCGCGCATAGGTGGTATCATGAACATGGTGATTACATTCTACACAGCACATATTACTTTTGCTGAATGGTGTATACGTTTCTGCTCTGTAGTTCGTGAGTGTCACTTCGAATGTTCCCTCGTCTTCTCGTTGCTGAAGGATTCGAATTTGCAGGAAGTGACGACGTTGGGTCAACCACTAGAGGTACTCAAGACACAAATGGCCGCTAATAGGTCTCAAACGATGTTTCAAGCCGTCCAATCTGTTTGGGCTAGGGGAGGTGTCGCAGGTTTCTATCAGGGACTCATCCCTTGGGTCAGTGATCGCGCGTTTTCCCCATGTGATTTCTCTTCCACCTCTGACTGATGATATCATTCGACTTGATGACCACAGGCCTGGATTGAGGCTTCAACCAAGGGTGCGGTCCTCTTGTTCACCGCCTCTGAAATTGAGTCGGCCACTACCGCCTTGGGGGTTAATCCTGCTGCTGCCGGTTTACTTGGTGGTATGGGCGGCGGTATCGTTCAGGCTTATGCTACCATGGGTGAGTAAGTTTGGTTCCGAACAACCGGATCTTGATGCCCTTTGCGGGTGCATCACCCTGTGATGATTCGAACCCTTGTTCGTCGGTGTCGGCTAGTGATCTCGTTCACGATGTTGCTTGTCTTGCAATCTAACCCATGTCTTCTGAGCACCACCTATTTTGCGAATCAGGCGAGCTTTGTACGCTGACTGCTGTTCTTGACAGGTTTCTGTACGTGTATGAAGACTGCAGAGATCACGCGTCACAAACAAGCCGTGGCCGGTGTCAAGCCCCCATCGACATGGGCTGTGTTCGCTGATATCTACCGTAGAGAGGGTATTAGGGGTATTAACAAGGGTGTGAATGCCGTCGCGGTGCGCCAATGCACTAACTGGGGCTCTCGGTGCGTTGCGATCGCGTCGGAGATGATGTTTGGCGTCTTAACTCTCATTTCAGTATGGGTTTCGCGCGTCTCGCCGAATCATCTATAAGGAAAGCTCAAGGCAAATCCGAGAGTGACAAGTTGAGCGCTTTGGAGAAGATTACAGCTTCTACAATTGGTGGTGCTTTGGCCACTTGGAACCAGCCTATTGAGGTCGTTCGTGTCGAGGTGAGTCGCCTTGGAATTTGAGTGAGGAACGGTCAGTTGATTCACGGATCAAATTTCCAGATGCAATCAATGTCCAAGGCTGCTGCCAATTCGAATCGACCCGCCAAGTTGACGATTTTCAACACTTTCGCGTTCATTTACAGGGAGAATGGCATCAAAGGTCTCTATCGCGGTGTCACTCCTCGTATAGGCCTCGGTATCTGGCAGACGGTGTGCATGGTTTCGTTTGCGGACTACGTCAAGGATTGGGTGAAAAAGTGATTTATCTTTTCTCTTGCTGGGACGAGGATACTTTGATGCTCGCAACGAGGTGATTCTTTCCCCCTGGAGATTAGGGACCCACTGCGGCGACGTAACTTATAGACAACACCAAATACCTCCCTTTAATCCATAGACTAATGCATGTTACATCTCGGTAGTCCCACAGGGAAAGAGGGAGATTTCTACAGGGAACAGTTCGATCGTTTGATTGCCGTGAAGAAGTTGCGTCCCCGCCTCAAGTGATTCCCTTCTTAGTTCCTCGGTTTCTTGTCCTCTACTTCCACGACACGTCGCTGTGCTCTCAATACCCCAATGTCTCTCAAAGCCGTCCAGACCAGTCGCCTCATGCAGGCTTACTTGCATCAGCTCGCGAGCCACGAGTTGAGGACAAAGGCAATCACAGCCGGTACGTCGGACACCCGGCAATCCCGCACAGCGCCGGAGGCTAAAGCCCACTCGTTCATGCGTTTCCCGTAGGTGTTTTGGGTTTCCTCCAAGAGGTCCTCGCGCGACACCTCGCAGGGGTTCCGTCTCGTAAGGTCCACCCGTCCGCCGGTCCACTCGAGCACCTCATCGCGGCAACAAAAATAAACGCGAAAGCCATCAAAATGGCCTTGTTCGGATTCCTCGTATCAGCTCCCTTGGGTCACGTCATGGTCAAAACCATGCACAGGGTCTTTGCGGGACGCAGTGGACCGGCCGCCAAGCTTGGGATGCTTGCTTCGAGTTTGCTCGTCATCGCTCCCGTTCAGATCGCGGTGTTTTTGACGAACAGCGCGGTGGTTGAGGGTGCGAGGAGCAAGGAAGCTGTTTTGAGGGTCGTCAAGAGGGGTTTCGCGCCGGTTTTGGGTGTTACGTGGATCACGAGCCCGACTGCCATTATTTTTGCTCAGACGTTCTTGCCACCTGAGGTACGCGGTTTCTCGTTCCGTCCTGCCACTATCTGGACGCTTTCGTTAACCTCCTCTGCCTTCTCCGTACAGTTTGAACTTCCGTTCTTCAATTTGGTCCAGTTCTGCACTGGGGTATGGCTTTCTCCAACTCCGATCGCGTCTTTGTCCGAACATCTTCCGCTTACCCCACCTTGAACTAGCTTTTCTTCAATACCGCTGCGATCAAAGCCGCCCAGGCCGCTCAGAAGAAGAAGGACGCCAAGAAGGACTAGAACCACCACCTGATATTCACCACGGTGTCATCCTCTTCCCTTTGATTGCTCCCTAAACCGACCACTTGTGCACCTTCCCTCACCCTTCCTGCTCTTTTCATGGTCTTCGGTCTTAGCGCTTTCCCGCTCTTCAACGTATTATAATGCTTTGATCACCTTGTACCCCCTCCCTTACGCTGTAGTTACCCGAAATAATGATCCAAGAATCTGCTTTCCCCCAATCAACCTATAACTATATAAAACCGCTCTGCCTCATTGGGGAGGCACGTCAAAGCACCTCTCGCTCGATCGAACATTCATGTGGACTTGGATATACTCCGAACGGTGACACAGGAAATCCCACCACCAACTTGATGCTGTTGACCTTGTTGAGACGAATACCGGTGTCTCGTCTTCCACGTTCCGTCCTCTTGTCGATCCCCGACTTCGCTTTCTACAACCCATCCATCGAGGCTGTACGTCCCCGGACGGTGGACCCATACCCTTGCCTGAAGTTCCGTCGTTTGCGATCGTTCCACTAATCCACGAAACGTCCTTCGGCCGGCGTATTGCGGTGGGAGGACATTTCTATACCCATTGCATAAGTAATTTCATTTTGAGGGGTGGAGGAAGAGATGGGACTCACGGTGAAGAACTCTTCTTGCTCTCGGACGATGGTAACCGGAAGACAAACTTTGCCGGGTGCGTTAACGAACAGTTTGAGATAACGAACGTCACAGGGACACTGCATAACCTAGGCACACATAGAGAGATATCAGCGCTCGCCGCCACCGGGTAGCCAATAAAACCACTCACCCCGACTCGAAATCATGTTCAACCACCAACTCACACTTGATGTTAATCACCACCGGGTTGGAATTCACATTCCATTCTCCACCCCTCACCGACCGCATGATCTCCATCTTCTCCTTTTGCGTCTCCGCATACATGCTCCTCTTGACCTTGGCGCTCTCCGCTTCCTCGATTATACCTCCCAAATCCCCATGCTCCGCTCCTAAAGTCAACCCAGAGACCAAAACGTGTCCGGACCGTTCCTGGAAGGGCATCTCCCAGAATACGAGCGCATCCAGAGAGGCCGGATTGTATAACGGGAAGACCGTGTGGTGGGACGCGCTCGATATGCTTGGATACGTCCTCGAGAGCGATTCCCGGACGAGCTTTCGCTTGTTTTGCCGAACGAAATACGAGATGTCCTCCGAGTCAAACCTGAGGGTTGGATCTGACTATGGCGAGTTTTCCATGAACGGTGGCCCCAAAACCAAGGCGTGGGGGAGAGACTTACACCGGAGAAATGAGTGCATGAGACCTCTAACGGAGGAGGTACCGAAGGGTCAATCTCTTCTCCACGCAGCACAGCTCCAATTTTCCGTCTGACATATTTCCTTGTCCCTTCAATACCTTTTGCACCGTCTTCCCATCGTTTCACGCCAAACCCCACACGGACTATCTGACTTGGAGGAAGATCAACGCTTGAAAAAACATCATCAGTTGCTCGTCTCAGATCTCCGAACCGGTGAAAAAAAAACCCTACATAAATCCGTCTGTCGGGGAATGGCAAATCCATGATGGACTCATGGTGGATACTTGCGAGATCTTCAAGGAGGTCGATGGAGTGGTGTTCTCTACCTCCAAACTCAACGAGAACTCCGTGTCACCACCCATCCCCGGTTTTGACGAAATCGAAATTTCGAATGCTGGCTGGACTTGAACAGAAAGCGACGCTCGAGTCGACCTAAAACCTCCGTCGTCCTTTATGTGGGAGCCCAGTCAGGATTACGTCTTTCGGCTGGGTGAGTTGTACGCACCAGACGGTAAACGAACATCAAACAGATGTTCCCATCTTCCACCCTGTCCGCATGATAGACGATTGGGAGTTTGAAGTATCCTTTAGGTCCCAATAACCCCAACCCGGTATAGTCCTCAATCCGTATTTGTGACGGAGCAGGGTTCGAGACGCTGTTTGGTGACTGGAAAACCTCATCGCTCGAACCTGAACAGCGGATTAATTTCGTTCACATTGACCGCGAAGGTCTCACCTTCTGGTTTCTCGGTAACAGGCTTTTCTATCCACACCACATTTTCCGGCCCAGAGACCATCCAAACCTCGTTCACATCCTCCACCCCTGTATTATTAATCCACAACTCTAATCGTTTCCTTTCACCCTGGATCAACGCCACTTGACCATCTTCCACGAAGGTCGCATCTAGACGCTGTCTGCATTCCTCAGTTTCGACCTCGACGAAAACATCAGGAGCGTAAGTCTTGTCTTGTCTTTGTACGGGAGTGTCGTTGAGTCGTCGCCCGCGGGTGCCGAGGGGTTCCGAGCAAGGGATCGAGGCAAAGAATTTGTAGGTTAGTTCCGTGAGCACGAGTTTTGTCGGTCGCAGGGATTTGATGGAGATCGGGATCTTGCGTTCAATGCGTAAGCAGGACCACGACGAGAGCTGAACAGAACTGGAAACCATGCTTACTGTACGTTGCTCTCCAGGAGCCAAGGATATCTTGTCTATCTCTTCAACCTCCACCAACCCTTCTTGAGGCTCGTCCGCCTGGGTCTTCCCAGCCTCTCCCACCACGACCGTCAGATCCGTCAATTCGACGTCAACCTGAAGCGGATTCTTCAGCACAAAGTCGGCCCATATAATTTCTAGAAAAAAATGTGAGACGGTCAACAAAAGGACCAGAAACCATGCATACCGTTGACAATCCCCCTCCGTCTGTTATCCAACTTCTCCTTCCCCCCTCTCGCTCGCCAAAATTCCGTCCACTCACATTCTCGCTCCTTCCACTCGCCCTTGTCATCTCCCGAGTGGTCATCTCGAAGCCGCAACTTGGTCAACTTGGGTTTGCAGAAGGTAATGGGGAGACGGAAAGACGCCAGATCTACTTTACCGCCTGCAGTATCCATCCAATGCTACGTGAAGCATCGAAACCGACTCAGCACGGGTCTGAGGACGCTGGGGAGGTTGGCTCACGTTAAAGGCCACACGGAAATCTTCGAGGAATATCTTGTCCAAGTTGGCTTGCGCTTGAGGAGCCACCGTCCCATTCGGCCCCATGACGGGCGCGGGGAGCGATAACGACGGTGAGCTCGATGAGGTTCCCTTCAGAAGGCCCAAAAACAACTTGACGGCACCTTCGACGTCTCCAGTGGTATATAGGAGTCGCCCTATTCTTCAAAGTTAGCTAAACCATGGGTGGATGAGGTTTTCCTACCAAGCGCATGTTCGATTCCCGGAACGATCCCTTCGAACCCACTCCAATCGGTTAGAGATTTATCCTCGCTTTCCCAGAAAGATGGCGAGAATTCCTTCTCTACAGGCGATTCATACATCACTCGCGCCCTTCTTAAGAAATAAGTCGTCAAAGGTTTCTGGTGAAATAGTGAATAAAGAAGAAGAGTTAGGGGTTTCGGGTGCACTCACGATGCCGCACTTCTCAAGTCTATTAGCCGCGAAGAGGTACCAAAGTGCCGCTCTCCTACGGGCACCCTTGATCACACTCAACTGCGCCGCGTGTGCGAGTAACAAGGCTGCGAGTGCTTCTTCGGCCTGGGAGTTAGAACAACCTTACGCGCATCAGAAACCCTTGAGAACAAATACCATGAAGGGGGGGAAACGCACAGAACCAGCGGCCCAAACCAGCCACCGTTCACCCTCTAAATCTCTGCTGAGGAAGTCCTGTTTGGTGATTCCCACGTCCCAGCGTGCCGTGTATGTCAGTGCGGCGACCAGCATCGACGCTGGGTAGTTGGCGTTGATACTCGTGATCGCGTGTTTGGCATGCAAACCTACTTCTGGACTAGCGGCGAGCAGCAACGGGAGGATTTCCTAGGATTTGCGATCGCACTAAGCTCGGAAAGTCTGAGATGAAACGATGGTGCTTACGGAACCACCCTTTCCTTCCTTCCGGACAACCTCCCAGATGGGGATTGCAAGTTTGTAGTCGCCGAGGACAGTCGCAAACTCCGCAAGTCTCCGTTGCCGAGCGAGTGGAGTCACATTCACAGGTAGAGAAGCCACAGAACTTATTGAACCCGTTTGTCCGTGGACGGGTAGCGAAACCGAATTTTGGGCGGGGGAGTTTGAAATCGACCCTGTGCCGAACAATCGTCTAGTAGAAGAGAATAGTCGGGAGGGGAGCCTCCGAGATGACGAATACTAGAAACCCGCGTCAAGTGCGATACATTAGATACGCCTGGTCAGGCTCCAACGTCGACGGAAATGGCTCACGACTTCGTTCCACTCTAAAACGCACTTTCCCATCCAAGGGATCAGACTCTCTACAGCGAGCTCCCGTACGAACTTGGCGGTTGATGCTAAATCCGTTTCAATCATTTTGATAGTAATGGACTCGGCCTGTGTTCGTGGTTGAGGTGCACCTGACCCGGAGGTTTCTGGGTTATTCGGTAGTCGGGGTAGGAGGGCATGGGATGGTGCGCCTGAGGGTGGGGGACTCGGCAGGCTGAGTTTAAGAAGGTGACTGTTACCGTATTGCTTCTGAACAGCATTAAAGAGTGATTCTGTGCTAGCGTGGTTCAAGTTTAGTTCCTCGAGATTCGCATCTTAACGGAGTGCGCATACATTGGGTCTGAGAGTGATGAGGTCCCGCATTGGATAATGAGTGTACATCGAAGATATGTGGGGTCAACCCATGGCGGGAAGTCGATCTGTCTTGCGTGTAAGTCCTGGAGGGCCTGAAGTGGATTCGCAGCCGCCGTAGACACAGCAAAGATGACTGTAGTCGGGCGTTGAGCCTAAACGGGACACGAGATGAACGGATGAGCCGTAGTTCTGCTTACCAGCGACGGGGTGGTTCCATCCTTCAGTCCTTGAGGGCACAACATTCCCTTCTGCACACTTCTTCAGCTCCTCCCACCACGGTGTAGTGACACCCTCCGACTTTGCTCGGTCCATAACCTCGACCCATTTCGCAGCTTTCTCGCTAACACGCGAGCTCATCCAGTCGATCGTCCTGTTCGCCCGTTCCTCTTCGTCTTCCCGGCATGCTTCCTCGATTTCAGCTAGATCGGAGAACCTGAGCGCGAATTGAGGATGCTGGATTTGGGTTGGGGTTCTAGTCGTGACTGTACAGGCGATGCACGAGGTGCAAATACGCAGTTCGGAATCATCAGTCTATAAATTCGACATCCTGGTGTGTTACTTTACCTGCGCCGAGCGGAGAGAAAGATTGGAGGATTTGAGGAAGAGATGGAAGAGCTCCGGATCTCAAGGCGACTTCTACGTCTGGGGAAGATACGACGCATATGTGTGGGCTGAGCGACACCGGGAGCGTCGGAAGCATCTCCGGGTCAGCTGAAGATGAAGCGAGACAGTCAAAGCGGAGATCGACGCGTCATGGAAAATCAAAAAGTAATCAAGTTCGCGAATTACGATGTGAGTATACAGATACAAAAAAATCCGATACAGCGTGTATATGCTACATAGTCATAACGAGAGACAAGGGATAAGTCCAGTTGCAGAGACAGGTGCGAAAGTAAATCGGAAGGCAAGAGCAGGGGATGTTTGTTTTTAGAAGCCACCACCGAAGTCTCCACCACCGAAGTCTCCACCACCAAAGTCTCCACCACCAAAGTCTCCACCGCCGTAATCGTTATCGAATGCTTCACCCAACAACAGACCACCAGCAAGACCACCAAGCAATGGAAGACCCATACCCATACCGCCACCCGGCCTTCGGCGGTGGGTTCCGCCATAGAATTGAGGACCCCCGATCATAGGACCATGGCCGTATTGGGGCTGGCTAGCGTAGAGCTGTTGGCGAGCCATAATCATCTGCTGGGTACGCTGCCGCTGTGCTTCCATACGAACGCGATCCTGTGCAAAGAGTCAGCCACAGACCACAGTTGACCAATAGCATGAGGAATTACCTCTTCTTGCCTCCTCCTCTTCTCCGCCTCGCGCTCCTCTTTGGTTCCAATAGTTTTGTCTTTGAGCTTTCCCAAGAACCCACGATCCTTGCGTTTGTTCGAATCGGCGGCAGATATGCTGGTAGCTTGGGGCTGACTCGAAGAGGATGGTCCACCATATGAATGACGTCGTTGGCTTTCCTCGAAAGAAGGCGGGTGGAGGTTTGATTCCGAACCCCCGAAGCCTCCGGCGCTGAGCTTCTCTCGAACATCTGGGTGCGCCTTGAGGAACTCTTCGTCCTCATAAGGATGCGTCCAGATGCTCCGAGGCGGATTAGCCTTGGTGTCGACCTACCGAGGAGAACGGGGATAAGCATCTGATAGGAGGGCAAGCGGCTAGAGTAGGACGTACGTAGAATGGATGGCCCGAGGTCTGGTCGAATTCTTTGGCCCAACCGAAGGGCAGAGGGTATCGTTCGAGTTGCATGATTGTAGATGAGAGATGTGTGGAATATCCCGGGCTGTCTCCCCGCTTTTATAGCTAGAGCCTTGGCGGTGTACCCCACCGGCGGCTGCGGGTGGCGTGTCCGGGATGAGGTCATGGGGATCGGTTGGCCTGGTGCATCGCATGTATCAGCATATATCCGCAACCGCTTTGTGCTCGCAGTACATCACATGGAACCTCCTCCCACGACTGCAGCGCTCAACAGCGCCTTAGAGACCCTCAACCACGAGCTGTACACCCTTTGCACCTTTATTTGGTATGTAAGAGTTCACCTCATCGCCACAGTCTGGGTGATCCAACACCCTGCATAGCCCGCCCACGACCAAAGACGAGGTCTGTTTCTTGACCCAAAGCCCTATGCTTCACGCCGATCCTGACATCGAATGCCCCAAAGCTCAACTACTTTGAAGATCAGTTGCGACTCGCCCTTTCGACCGTTCGCACGTTGAAAAACGTAGTCGTTCCGGTGATCAACCGACTCCCCCAGGACGTTCTCACTCTCATCCCGACCCACTTTGATCGCAGGGATACTCTGAGCACCCTCAACGCGTCCCATGTGTGTCGTTATTGGCGGTCCGCCCTCTTATCTTCCCCCGCCCTCTGGAGTATCATTGACGCCGCCCGCATGACCCCATCTCACTTGGAGCTTCATCTCGACCGGTCAAAGGCATCGTCCTTGGATGTCACCCTGGCAGAAACGACCCCCGCGCACATTTTTCAGCAATTCTTGGATCGCGCGCGCCAAATCGGGCTCTTATCCTTCGAGATGATGTCATGGTCCCAGTGGAAGGCAATCTCGCAACAGTTCGCAGTCTCTGCCCTTCCTGCCCTGGCAGATTTACGCATCTCCGCCGGGACACAGGACGATTCCACGGCCCCTGATTCCGCGATATTCTCTCATGCATCCAACCTTCGTCACCTATCCATCCGGATTTCTGGTCCTTCTACTCCCATCTGGTCACAGATCGCGTTTCCCAGTCTCACGAGTATCCGCATTAGGCTCGGGGGGGAACTCCACCCTATCACGATGGTTGGTCAGCTGCTTGACGTCTTGCGGTCTTCACCGCTACTCGAAAATGTCCACCTTTCGTTCTGGACGCTCACGGTGGAGCGTGGGATCCCATATCGTCGTGTCTCCCTGCCGTGCCTCCGGAACCTGTTCATATCCTGCCGTCCCACACCGATACTCATTCTCGCATCAATCACCTTACCCCCCTCTGCCAGTGTTCTGGCGAGGGCGGGGGTGGAAGAGTCTTTCCCTCGCGACCTGGTGTCCTCTCTCGAACGAAACTTATTCCCTCTCATATCAGGGTCCGATGAACTCGTATTTTCCCACTCGATGAGGTTCATTCAATCCACTCTACATTTCAAGAAGGATGGAGAAACCCGTTTCAAGCTGGATAACGCCGGCAGCAGCCATCCCCTGCCCCTCGCGGAATCCCTCAGGTTCATCGCAACCTGCCCCCTTGACACAATTCGACGTTTCGTGATCGAGGGGAGGATTCGAAGCGAAGTAACAAACGATCGGGTTTCTCGTACATTGCGGAACCTGAGGAATGTCGAAACTCTCGTTCTAAAGGGCACCACCTATCTCCTCCCCCTACTATTCCCTGCCACTCAGCATGACCAACATCCTTGTCCGACGCTTAAAACCCTCGCGATCGACGACGACAACGCGATCCCTCATCGGGAACTTGTGCCGGTAGTGAAGGCACGGTCTGAGGCGGGTTTTCCGCTGCGGAGGGTTATCTTGTGCGCAAAGTATTTCGAGGCAGTGGCAGGCGAGCTACGTCAATTCGTAGGGGACGTGGAGTACGGGGAATATACTGAATTCCTAGCGTAAACTGTCTGCCGACCCATTTGATAACCTGCCTTTAAGCTTCAGATACCATGTCGTCGTCGCTTGTTCCTCGAACGCTACGAACTTCCAACCCCTTATCGGAGTACGTGACACTGTAACATGACAATGTGTGTATTTTACTACTTCATACAAGACAGCGAGTCCTGTACACCATCAATTACAATCAAAGGCCTGATTTGAAGCAATGTGGCTATGTGGGTGTTAAAAGTACAATGTGAAGGATGGCATGAATGTGTGAATCGGGGCGCAGATGAGAACGAAGTCGGGAGTATGATTAGTGTTTCTTGGATCCTTTCAGCTGGTATGCGACTTCTCTGATCTTCTCAGCCTTGGCTTCAGTGGACAACTGAGTGAGGAGACCAGATCAGTAAAGGTCGGGAGATCGAGGGGGTGGCATCGGAGCTCACTTGAGCAAAGGCGTAACTCCGTTGACGGCCATCCGCTCCCAACTTTTCCGCGTAGCTGGAAACTAGTTTGGGGAGAGGTGGAGGAGTTTGCCCGGAATTTTGCACGTTAAACACCCCATCGGGCGTCTTGTCGCTATTAGGTGGTTGATGACCGCGCCAGTGGGGATGTTCGTAGACGGCGTTGTTGGTCCAGTTGTTGAAGTCGTCGGGTTGGTATTCGCCCCAGCCGGGAAAGGCGGTGGCCTCCTTCGTCTCCCTGGCCCAATCGTTCAACTCATCCGGTTCTCCCCAACCCCACGTCAAAGGGTTATTCAACTTCTCATCCCATCTCTCCCGTTCCCTATCGAGTCGGTCGTATAATTCTTCCATCTTCTGTAACTCACCACCATTCTCCGCAGCAAAGACGTTTTGGCGCCACACGGATATGATCTCCTTGCTGACATCGGATTCATCTGAGATCACCGGGGGCTACGTAAGAGCGCGTCAAAAAAAGACCCTACAGATCGCTCACCAATTGTCCCAGGCCACGGGTCCGCAGCGGAGCCCCAATTTTCAGCGACATTAACGATGGGTGGATCGGCCACGATAGGTCCCTTCGGTGGCTGGCGTCGCGGTTTGCGTCTCCGGTTGTGGTTAGGGTTGGCGTTCGTTGCGGTGTTTCTGTGAGACTGCATGGTCTAGCAATGGGAGGGATGTGCTGGAGAGAGATGACGAGCGTCAGGAGCAAGTCTAGATGCAATGGTAATCCATGGTTCACCGAATTTGGATGAGCTTCGGTTTCAATCAGGTGACCGAGTGGTAAAGTTCTCATCACGTGTT
>Ga0307515_10005643_pt1 | contig 25279 bp, 10 predicted proteins | sample 17_EM_MG_FD_194513 | JGI IMG/M metagenome (GOLD analysis project Ga0307515, IMG submission 194513) | Populus trichocarpa ectomycorrhiza microbial communities from riparian zone in the Pacific Northwest, United States - 17_EM | ecosystem: Host-associated > Plants > Roots > Unclassified | place... | reverse complement strand
ATACTTTAATATCTTAACAACCACTTAATAATAAATTCTAATAATTTAGATTTAGACTTTTATATACGCTCTGCAGCTTCTATTAAAGTTATATAGTACAGTAAAACCTCGCTATACCGTTCAGCTCGGGAGTAGGGGGTTTAAACGTTATGCCGTATGGAAACGTTATATTGCGAGCTCACTTATTAATTACTGCAAGGGGCTAAATCAACTCTTCTCTCTATCCATAACTACTTAAAGAAGCTCGTGATAGTCGTCTGCTTTACTCGCGCAACTTAACAGCCTCAAATTACTCTCTCTGCCTTTATAAGAGCTGTAATTAGAGTCTCATTACCCTCCTCTTACTGCCCCTCATAAAGCTTAAGGCGCTCTAGTGCATCTAAAGCCTCATTAAGCTTAATAACTTGTAGCTCAACCTCATCATCGCTTTCTTCGTCATCTGGCGCATTATATAAAGCTACAATTAAGGCCTCAATTGCTTCCTATAACAAGGAGGCCTCAGGCTCTATTAAAGCGTTCTTTTTATTCAGATTAATAAAGTCACTAATAGCCATTAATTAACTAATTTGCCCTACCTAGCCAAGCCGCTATAAATACGCCTCCAATTCGGCCTCAAGCTAAGGCTTACTGTACCCGCTTGGCGCACTCTAGGGGCCCTCACGGGGTCTAAAGATTATTAAATGTGTGAAGCAATTTATTACGGTTTAAGGGCTAATTTTATGCCATGCTGCAATAGCCCATTAAACGGCCCTAAGTACGTTCATCGTCTTAAGGGGGTTCTTATCTTACTCCACCTAATCTACCATATAGGATAGCCAGTAGCGGCGGTAATAGGCTTTAAAGGTTCGAATTATACCCTAATCTAAAGGCTAGTAGAGAGAGGTAATGTTTTTAGGCAGAAATACGACCCTAGTGTTAAGCAAGCTAGCGTGCTCCAATATTATAAGCATACCCCCAGTATGGCCAGGAGCGGAATCAATAAGTAGGAGGACCTTCCTACCGCCCATTAAGCCGTCAAACCACTTAATATAATCAAGGAATATCAACGCCGTTATCTATGCCTTCTTGTTAAACCTCTAGGCGAAGTTAAGGCCCCTTAGGTTGCTACGCTACGTCCCAAAACATCAAAGATTTTTCGCTCTTCTAATAATCCACAGAGGTACAATATGGCTGCCGTCTACGTTGCTGCAGTAGACGGTTATAATACACTCCTTCTACTTTTTAATGCCTAATTGCCCTATAGTTACAAGTCCTATATCCGGCATAGCCTTATAGAAAAGCCCTACCTCATCCATATTATAAACGTCTTAATTTGGGTACGCATCTACAATAACCCTAAGCTCCTGCATGCACTCCTCGGCGCCTTCTATATCTACTAACCCAGCCTCGCTGTGTAGCTTCCATCTTAATATTCAATTCCTCTTCTTAAAGTTATTAACCCAACCACTCGAGAAGCTAGGCTGTTGTTAACCCTAATAATACGCCATTGTATTCCAAAGCTTTATTGCCATAGCCCGTATAAGGTCGCCGGTAACGAGTATATCAGCGGCCTGCATCCACTGTTGCCATTCAAATAGTGCTTCTTCGAGCTCAGGGTTATCAGGAGCTCTACGCCTCTCAAAGCCCTCCTAGCCGCGTTAAAGGATGAGTAAATCAAGGTACTTATATTTAGGCTTTAAGGAGTCTAATACAATAGACTGTCAAATAGGGCGTCAAAATTAATTAGTAAAAAAGCGAGCAGCGTCTCTCTAAGGTTTTCCAGGGTTCTTACAGCAGTATACCCGGATCTACTACCTCTCACGCTCTAAAACACCATGGCGGCGAAGGCACTCAAGGTCCTTAGACTTCGCCATTATATAAATAGGGCAAGAGGGGTATTAAATTAATGAATATTAATGGCAGTAGTGCTGGTTTATAGGCTTAAGGGTAAGAGGTTAATATATAGCGCTAAATTGCGCCCGGTGGAGATGGAATTTAAACCACCCCTATAATAATCTATAGATATACATTTACCAGTCGGTTAAACTATAGATTAATAAAGTAGATGTATACAGTTAACCTCCATTAAGAATTAAGTAATTCCGTTAAAGAATGGTTGTTCCTAATCCTCCAGGGGAATTAACCTCCCATTAGGCGCAGCTCCGCAGCTCCAAAAATAGGGTTTCCAACACCACAATAGCTCGCGCTATACCGTTCTTGTATAAGAGAGCTTTGAACGTAACGGCGTATCAAATTTAAACGTAAAGCCTTACACACCTCATAGTAAAATCAACTGTTCCTGGCTATTGACCGGTATACCGTAGATGAACGGTGTACCAAGATAACGTTAAAGCGCGGCTTTACTGTAATTAGTTAAGTGGTTTTTAAGATACTATAATTTGGGAGCCAAAATAAAGCTAAATTACTATATTTTAAAAACCACTTAACTAATTACTATATAACTTTAATAGAAGCTGCAGAGCGTATATAAAAGTCTAAATCTAAATTATTAGAATTTATTATTAAGTGGTTGTTAAGATATTAAAGTATGAAATCTCTAATTTTTGGTAAGTTTTTGAGGTGGCCGGCTCGCTAGGGTGGCCAGCTTACTAGGGAACTACGTTATAACGGCTAACTCTTAGTCTGTTTGTACACGAGCCACACTTTAGATTAGTTTGGTAAGGTGACTGCCAAGAGATCTGCTTCTGGGGTGGGGCAAAATCTCAGCGGCGCGGTTGGAAGGGAAGCTGGTTTTGCAAGCTACTCTATGATGTAAACTCAACGCTAGAAAACAAATCATATTTTAGGAATATAGGGTACATGTTATGCCTAAATCACTACTTATAAGCTTGCCCTCTCCTCCTAAGTTACCCCAGCAGGCTCACCATTTCCTCGATTCCAATCCAACTACATACCGGACCATCGTGGAATCATTCTTAAATTCATCCACTTTCACCACAGCACATATCATCAAAACATCTGGGATCCGCGTAGAAGAGGCCAAGCAGATGAGTAGCAAAACCGTAAAACCGCATAGCTAATTCACGACGCCCTGTCTTTCCTAAGGCGTTTACCGCGAGAACAGTGCAATCTACTAGCACGTTTGGTACAGCCGCAGGCATGATAGATCGTGATCGAACCATGGCGATTTCGTCGCCTTATATATTGATAAAATAGCCAAAGTTTCGTAGGGTGCCGAGCGCAAACCTCAATTCCCCATGAGGCCATACGCCCTGAGGCATTCGAACAATGAGCTCGACGCCCCAGTATGCAGCAGCGAGTCTAGGCTGATTCTTGTACTCTTTCTTGTCGTATGTCTTCTCTAAGTGCATCACTAGTTTTTCCAGGTCCCGCAGGGCCACAGGTGCTTGTACCGAATCCGGGGAGTCTTCACCCCCCTCATCATTCACTGATTTCCCGCCTCTAATATATACATCCCATTCTCTGTGAACTAAACGCCACTCCTCAATCAATCTTTGGCGTTCTTCAAGCATATTAGTGGCAGTCTTGGCCTCGAGTGGACACAAAGGACACTCGCAGTGGAGCTCCCATCCCTTTTGAAGCATTTCGCGGCGATCTCGTACATCCTCCGGCGTGTAGGTATACGAGGTGGCGGTTTCCTCTCCGGCAGCGATGTCGTGAATGGTACGGAAGATTAACATGTTACCCGCAAAGGAGTGTCGTACGCTGGGTATGTAAGAGTGGTTTGTGTAAGAAGCATGGAGCCACAGTCCTTGCCCTTCACCAAGATCCGGCATTCCTGGAATCAGCATATTGTTATAGCTCATGGTATTTAGCTTCGCAATTTGATGTATGAGAAAATTATTTGTGGGTTGTTAAGTGACCGTTGTTATGGTGCTAGTTGAAACTGATGATGACTTACAAATCTAACACCATCTGACCATCCAAAGTACGCTCCTAATTTGTGTTTGGGTAGCCTCCGTCATATAACTTCATTAGCTCGCGCGCACCTTTCTTATCCACACGCGCTTTCTGGATATACTTCACGGAAAAAGACGGCCCGGACATAATGGTATGATAGTCACTCACGAGGTCAATGACACAAGAAACCTTCCCGTTGTTGTACTCCTCTACAGGTGAGATTACGAATGGTTCTCGCAGAGAACAAGGTCATCTACCTCGATATTCACATTCGCGAACAGACCTCGCCCAGCTTTTCCAGCATCCTTGACCTCGGTACGATTGGTGAAAGAAGCCAGATCAAGCTTGCGCTCTCCCTTCCTCATGCATTGGAACAAACTACCGAAGTCGTAATTGCCCGTATTTTGCTTGTCAAGCCGCTTCTCAGTTTCAGATTTAAGGTTTATCCCCGCAACGTGCCTAGGATAGAATTCTATAAGGTCCTGGAGGACCGTCTTGCATAAAGTAAAGTTAGTAAGACCGTAAAGGCTGCAGCATTTTGTGTAGAGCGCTTCCTCGTCCCAGGGATTGTTGACGAGAACAGTTACGCAGTCCCGGTATGCGTCTTCGAAATGTTCAAGATGGAGGTGTGCTTGAGCACGACTACGGCGGAGATCAAGAGCGATAGGGTCAAGTGGCTTTGCCCTAGGGCCTGTTGGTGATAGGCCTTTGGTGTAACTATGAGACTTTAGTTCTTATAAATTTTCGTAATTTGTATGGGAAGGTGGGAATCCGGTTGGGCATGCTGTAGCATGTTCGTGTTGAGAGGGAGCCTTCATCACATAGGCTTACTAGTCTATTGCATGGTGGTAATCCTCGTCCTCCATCGATTTGTTTCCTTCCCGCTTCCACTCCATATCCGACTTCTTTGGCGAGGCGGCCTTTATTTGGAAGTGTTTAGGGATTCGATCGTCATCCGGAAGTAGCACGATTAGGTCCGAAACGTGGTCGACTCGAATGCAGGAATGGGCTTCCTGGATCATTTCATAATATGGTTGTTTGATGGCAAGAACAGTGCCGTATGGGGATACCAAATTGATTTTAGTATCTGGATCCTGGTTGTAGATTAGAAGCCTTTCTACGGTTTTATGAATATTTCGATCAAGCACGATATGCCGCTTAGTTGAAGGGGGGCAGCAATCAGACGGGCATAGAGGGCAGCATCAATGTGGTGAGCCTCGCGTCGGAGATCACTGGTCTGAATTGGTTGGGGCTGCATTATCGGGCGAGCGCATGGTGGATAACAGTTTGTGATAGTGTAGAACTGGGTTACTCTCTGTTTCAAGTATCGACGGGTTAGTGGAGATCTAGTCACTCTAGCGATCTTAATGATCGAAACTCACCTCAGCACTATCTTTCGACTCAGCAATTTTATGGAGTTGCTCATGTAGGCGTAGAAGTTTACCGTGAGGGGGACGAGCCTTGATACCCAACCCTTCGAACCTTTTCGCGATTTCGTAATTGGCCCTTTGGATCTGAAACTCGTCATAACAAACATTAGCAACAGAAATTTTTATGGGAGTTTCTGTAGACATGGTGTGGATAATTCGGCATGACTGCTGGCCAATTCAAGCGATGAAGTGATGTTGGTGTCTGCCAGATGATAGAAATTATTGATATAAGGGGCGTGTTTGCAATGCAATGGCATAGAAGCAGCTACACGCGCCGGGTAGGTCAAGCGTTGTGGGTAGTGAAAGAAGTTTTAAGGTTAAGACGATGCTTTGGTATGTTAGTTCACTTCAAACAGACATGTAGGGGTGATAGCAATTGGAGAAGAAACAGTGACATGAATATTTGCGGCAGATCCACGCATCAAGCCGTGGTTTTGACGCGCTCTATAAATTTTGCCAGCCTCAACATCAACATATGCAGGTAAGCAGTGTGGTAGAAGACGCCGAAAGCCAAGAGAATGTTGGCGTCTTGACCTGGTGTCGAAATGAAAGTTCAGGTCAGGAAGACTCGTGTTAAGATTGATCTATGAAGAAAAGAGACTATATATACATGACGCGGGTGGCAAAAAGGTAGGCATAAGTCATAGAATGACGACATAGCTGACGACGACAAATTGCCACTCGGTAGGTAGTAGGCGACCGTTCGACACACCCCCCCAGGTTTGAGCTTGCTTGCAGGTCAAAGCTGTATCACCAGTCTTGGCGTGGTGTTAAGTCAACAATTATATTAATTTTCCATCGTCTCTTCCTCCCTAGAGCTCCTCACTAGAGACTGATCGACTAAGCTCCTCCGCAACCTCACGAGAGACTGGTCGAGTAGGATCTAGACCAGGGGCCAATCATCTAAGCTCCTCACTAGAGAATGGTTGGGTAGGATCCAGGCTAGGCGCTGGTTAATCAAGCTCCTCCGCAGGCCTGCGATAAAGCTCAGGAAGGAAGAGCCTCTGGCAACGGCGATCAGAAGACGGAGTAGATCCGGCCCTCCATTAAAGCTCGGGAGAATCACTAGGCTCCCAATATATAGACCTAGGGCTACTTCCTAGATCCTCTCTTTTAGCAGCTGCCATCAACTTTTCTATAAGACTTCCATATCTTCTCTCTATACCAGCAGGTACCCATACCTATACCAATATTACCCCGCTCTGCTGAGATTCCTAGTCATCAACATCTTGTGACGAGGTTGATTCTGCCTGCGATGCAGAATCGCTGTTTTAGTCATTTCGTGCCCTAACTCATCTTAACCCATTATCTGTCTCTACCTTGCGTTTTCCTAAGCCTTGGCGTTATAGAGATGTCCTTAGGCGTTTAAGGTCGCTGTATTATAGACCCCACTTCATAGCTAGGGCCCTAAGACACTTATAGGGATGCGCGGTAACTGCACTCTTTAAGTCCATGTAGCAGGCAACATCAGTATCCTTTAAGGTAGCTCTCTTCCATCTCTCCTAGTCTCATACTAAGTAATGCCTTATAAGCTTTAATAGGGTAGTAGGGTCTAAAACAAGTCTCCAGAAGTCCTTGACCCGGCTAGGAAAGCCTTCACCCACGGTATGTCTTAAACAGTCTTCGTCTGGAGCAGGTGCTGAGACAGGTTCAATCGGGTCGCCAAGCCATTTTCATAGGGAGTTCAGCTAAATTACTATATGGTTATAAAGGTTTTCTAACTGGTTACAAAGGCTTAACTTGACGTCGTCCATTTGCATTTCCATCGACATTACTTGCAACTTGACCTCCGCAACTTGTGTCTTGACCTCATCAACTTGTGTCTTGACCTCATCAACTTGTGTCTTGACCTCATCAACTTGTGTCTTGACCTCATCAACTTGTGTCTTGACCTCGTCCACTTTGGCATCGACTCGATCAACACCTCTTTTGACTTCCGCTACTCTTACGGCCCAAGGAGCATCGTCGTCGTATAGGAAAGCCGTCGAGTCGCTTAGCATGCCTATGGCGCCATCTAGGTAAGGACTCAAATCTGTAGAGAGGTCTGACGGTCGAATGGGTAGGGTAAGGTTAACTAAGGTTATGGTGTGTTTGTGTATCTTCTAACGTAGGTTCTTTAACGCTGTGTAGAATAGCTCAAACGGGACAGCTAATGGAGCCATTGCGTTAGTAATACTTGCTGCTTCTTCTATTGCGTATACCTGACGTCTACGTGTTAGATATTCGTGTATTTTAATAAGAATAATAATAGAGTCTTACGGGGTAGACAGTTGTCTAAAAGTCAGATTTGACTTGATTACGTGCACCTAAGCGAACCAATAGCAAAAGCTTGCTCAGAAGAAGTTAAGACACGTAGGTTCTTTAAGTAGTCTAAAATGATCCTTTTTAACTTGATTCGATCGATCGATTGACCGAATTATTTCTTGTTCGCTGGCTGTACGCTCAAACAATTGACGTCTGTTGTACCTCCCTAGGAGGCCTTAATTTAATTTAATTCGATTCAGCAACGGGCCGATATCAAGGCTCTAGTTTGGTTTGATTCGATTCGGCAACGGGCCGATATCGAGTCTCTAGTTTAATTCGATCGATCGATTAATTAAATCGTTCTGGTGTTCGTTTCCTCAATCAAATGTTATTCAGCAACTGTCCATCTAGTATCCAACTAAGCCGTAGTAGTGCCTAGATCCTACCATACTATTCAGCAATCGTCCATCTAGCATCTAACTAAGTCATAGTGGTGCCTAGATCCTTCCCTACTGTTTAGTAATCGTCCATCTAGCACCTGCCTCGTGTCTGGCCCCTAGGCCCTGCCTCGTGTCTAGCTCCTTGCCTCGTATCTAGCTCGTCCCTACCTCATGTCTAGCCTCTACAAGCTTATAGTACTGTGGGAATCGTCTGTTGTAACACTGGTTAAAGGAAGTCGTTTGCTATCAAATCGGAAGTAATCACAAGTACAAGAGCAGTACCCGGACACGAGCCTATAAGAACAGCTGATTAAAAGAATAATCGGTGCATAGGAAACAACCCCGGGCTCATAACTGTCGAACTAAAAGTTCAGGTCAGGAAGACTCGTGTTAAGATTGATCTATGAAGAAAAGAGACTATATATACATGACGCGGGTGGCAAAAAGGTAGGCATAAGTCATAGAATGACGACATAGCTGACGACGACAAATTGCCACTCGGTAGGTAGTAGGCGACCGTTCAACACCTAGAGACAACATGTTCGGATTTGACAGCTAGCCTTAAAGTACATTTTAGCAAATCATGACCTGCGAAGAGTTATAGGTGGCCGCTCCTAATACTTCTGCCAAGCAAGTCATCGACGTTGACTGTTTTTCACCGTGGGCTTTTCGATTTCGCATGTCATGGCACCTTCTAATGTAGTGGAGGAATAGTGCCGAAGCGGTAGAAGTATCCAATAGACAACTTGCGCAGCTGGAAACTAGACTACATACACCCGCCAAGAAGACGCCCCCGGCGCCAGCTTCAAGGACCCCTTACCTTTATAAAATACAGCTAATACAGCCCAAATTGGTGGCGCGACGAGCTCGTATTTACCCGTCCTTTAGATTAGTTATAATCGGCTTATTTAAGCCAAATACTAGGATCGGGTAAGGCGTTTTCTATTAGGTAAGGCGCTTAGTAGGAAGCTCGGAAGTAAGCCCCGCGGAAGCTTAACCTTCGTTGCCGATATACGACCATGGCGTTAAAAAAGGTCGTTGGCTTTCTATCCGTTGGCTTCCTATTTAACTTCCAACTCCCTATTATATACGCTTTTAAAATAGCAAGCGTGCTATATTTGGGCCTCTTAGGAGGTATTTAAGCTTCTTAGGAGGTAGAAAGGGGTGGTAGGAATAGGAGTTAAGTTTGTTGGAGGTAGTGTATATAAGGAGGAGAATTTATATATAGCTTTATAGAAGATCATTAGCTTTATAACCTTATTTCTAGGCTAAATTTAAGCTTACTAAAATATATCGTTAGCCGTCCTTACCGACGCCTTCCTTATCTAGTGCATTAGCTTTTATCTAGTCTCGTTCTATAACACTTTATCTACTACCTCTTAACTAGCTGCCGCACTAAATACAGCTGCCGCTAATTAGCTTCTATAGTAAGCAGGTAGTTAGGCTGCTATTTACGCTAGCTAGTATAAGCGCTTCTTATCCACATTATATACCTTATCTACCACCTTACTGGGCTTAAGTAAATTAATATTAGACTTCTTTAGACTCCGCGTAGCCAGATCCTTATTAGGTAAATATATTTTAGCCTCTATAGCTTTAATTTATAACCCTAAAGACACTAGTAACTGCTTAGTAGGCTATTGGCGAAGCTGTAATAGATACTATATAGTAAGAAGTTAAACGTTTAGATAGAGCTAGGGCCTCTATAAGAGCTGTTAAAGCTTTAGGTAATCGCGTAGAGCCCGAATTTAACGCTAATAAGGATACTACTAAGTTAGAGAGTATTATAAGTAGTAAGAGACGTTCTAATAGAGCTACTACTAAGGTTTTTAACGAGCCTTTCCTATATCCTTAAATATATCTCTTATTAAAAGCAAAGACCTATTGCTTTATTCTTTATAATCGCTATTATAGCTAATATAAGCTAGGCTAAATTACTAACTTCTAGAGTAAGACGATTAAGCCGTAATTAAATAATTGGCTTAGTAAGCGGAGCTAGCTAACTTGTACTAATATTAGGCGGTTTGTTAGCCGAGTATTTAACTAGTTAATTAATACAATTAAATAATAGGAAAGGGAGACTAGTACTATTTAATAAGACTCTAATTATATTTAGTAAGTAATAAAGTTCCTATTCTATATGGTAGATAAGAATCCATCTATAAGAAAGAAGTTGGAAGCTACTAGGCTGGTATTTTTAAACTCTTAGTAAGCTGCTGCTATATATAAGCAGCTATCGGTAACTTTAGGCTAAAAGCGTTGTTATAGTAAAATCGTATTTAAAGCTAATATAACTTCCTCTATAGAGCTAGCTCTATTAACTAAGGCAGTAGATAAAGGCGAGCCTCTACCTAAATTAACTAGAAGAAGCGCTTAGCGATTAATAATAAAGGAGTAAGTAGCAAAGATCTTTATTTAAGGCGTTTGCGAGAGCCTTAAATAGTATAATAACGTCATAGCTAACGCGATTAAGGAAGCTTTTAGTAGGCGTCTTCCGCTTAAGCCATTAAATTGGGTATTTACTGCTCCGTCTGCGCCTTCTACTATAGAGGTTAAGGCCTTAGCTAAAAAGGTTCGCCGAGTTAAGGATAACTTTGTAAAGCAGAATAGCCCTACTACCGCCTAGTTTATGCTGCAGATATAAGTAGCTATACTAGTGCTAAATAATAAAATTAAGCTCTTTTTAAACGGCGCTATGGTTAACGGGCAATCTATAATAGTAAATATATTAGTAAAGTATAGAGAGTTAATTTCTAAAGCCTAAATCTATGCCTATATTGCTAATAACGTTATTAAAAAGGAGCAGGCAATTTAGGTAGTAAATAGGTTAAGTCTATATTTAATAAAGGAAGTAATTTGGCAGCTCGTAAAGAAGTTAAAAAAGGTAGCTGTATAATATAATATATGGATAAAAGCGTTTTATATATTTTGTAAGGACTCTGGCTTTAATATAGGTAAGATTTCGCCCGATTATGGAGAGTTATTGGTAGAGGAAGCCTTTTGTCGTTAAGGGGTTGATATTTCATTATTTCTGGCGGAATTTTATTGTTCTGAGTTAATAGATCTATTTAATAGCTTATGCGGTATTAATTCCGAGTTTTAGGTAGAAAAAAGACGTTATAGTTATGCTTTTATAAATTTTTAAAGTTTAGGTGTATTTCTATATAGGTAGCTAAAATAATCTAAAAGTTTCTTATCGCGATATACACGGGCCACTATTATAAGTCTTAGCGCAATTTAAGGTTAGATTTTAAAGCCCTGATGTTAACCTTATAACTTAATATTGCCTTTCTAAATACTTAAATACTCCCGAATTAATGGGGGACCTATGCCATATATATTAGATATTTAATTTACGTTATAATAGGTATGGCAATTTATTAAAAGCACCGCAATGCGGTAATATGTACCTACTAGTAAGAGACCTATTTTTATCTTTCCTTTATAGTTATATAGCTTCTAATATTTTATAACTAACCTAAAGCCGTGTTTAATAGCAATTCTTAGCACGCTTATCTCTCTATTTACCTAGGCAATTTTAGGACTTCTTAGCTGGCCGTCTTTAGACTTCTATGCACTAATAATACCGAAGCCTTCTATATAAGCTAAGTCCGTATATAAGTAGAAGATTTAGCAAAAGTTAAGCAATTTAAAGGTCTTCTATAGCCGCTCTATAAGCCCTAACTTAGATATTATTAAGGCGTTACCTATTAAACTAATATATTTACCGGATAGTGATAAAATTAAGCCGTTAGGTATAATAACGCCTTAGAACTTAATTATATAGTGCTTCTTATAACCTAAATAGAACGCCTGCTGATCTCTTTTTGGCCGACAGACTTAATAAGAGGTGCCGTTAATAAAACTAAAGATAACTTCTACACCAGTATAGTTAGTAATAGCTGCCGTATACCGCTAAATTTGAGCTAAAGTAAACTAATCCTCCCTTTAAAAGAGTTACTTCTTCTACTCCTTATCTAGATATGTTAAAACGTTATTAAATATAAATAAGATCTAGCTAGTATAATGGCCGAATTCGTGAACTAGTTCGCTAAGTTAGCGGTATAATTTAAGTTGCTAAAGGAGGACATAAAAAGCAGTAATTAGATGAGCGGTATACCGGTTATAAAAGACGACTTAGTCAATATATAGGAGGTCGGTAAGCTTAACAATTTAAGCTCTTATAAAGTTGCTATACTCTATATAATTACCGTTACTTAGGTGTTTAAACTTTAAGAGAAAGGAAATAGCTTTATATTTAACCGGCGCCTTATACAACGGAGTTACTACGCGTTAAAGCCGTGGCTGCTTATTATCTTTGCCATCTTCCTTGCTACTTAATAAGTCGTTAAGCTCTATTAATATAGGCAGAATTAAGGTGGTAATTACGGTAGCAGTAGCAGAGGTTATAGCGAGGATGGCTCCAGCAGCTGCATTAAATTCGGCGTCGTCGTTGTCGTCAAAATCCATAGCAATAAGACAGGTAGGCAGGAGCGATATGAGGTTATTCGGCAGAGCTCCGCAGGGTCTGCAGAATCTGCAGGATTGCTTACTACTAAGCCGCATATAGAACGCCTCCTTACCAACGGTTACAAAACGTTAAATTCAACAAGGCTTTGTATACTGAGCCGAGCCTTCTATATAGGGCCTAGTTAATTACGAAAGAACGCCATAATATTGAGGTGTAAGAAACTAGGAGGCAACCCCTGCCCCGACTGCGCAAGTTGTCTAATGACGCGACCTAGTCTTCATTGGATTCTAGACCAAAAGCGGAAAAGGCAATTTGTGTGGCTGTGCTAAATCAAGAACACGGATAGTCTGGGCGGGCGGTGACTCAGAACGGCATCCGGCATCGGGGCTGAGCGAGGAGTGAACCCTCGTGCCACTTCAGCCAGTTCGTCGGACCCCATCAACGAGCCGTCGCAGCATTATTGATATGACAAAACGATTTCATGCTCCACAACACAGTACAGCCCCAAGCACCCGCCACGAAACAAAAGGAGAGGCAAAAGCCTTGGAAATGTCCTTAAGGGGGCGGAGTGTAAAGGGTCGCGATTTTTCGTGGGATTTATTGGCTGTTCCACTTCTACTGTCAGCCACGTCGCATGGAGATGTGGTCCTATGGTTTCGGTTCCAGGCTCGTTGCCTGAGGCGTTCAGCCTTGCATTCTGCTGGCCTGGCTGCCGCTGGCCTGTCTTTCTGAGCCTCAGGGCTGGCCATGACCGTGAGGGGGAGATAAGGTACTTCCAGCCTGCTCGTATTACTCCTGGTTGTTGTCGTCGTTTTTCTCCCTTTCCACTCCATCGGTCTGGTACCGCCATCAGGCTATATTTGTGTGTACCATTTATGCCTCCGTTCTCAGGCGTCCCATGCTGATCTTACAGTTAGGCGGGATGGGGTCGCACCAGTCAAAGCCTAATGGGACGTCGGCACAGCCTGGCAGGAGCCGGACTGCTCAATTTCTCCACGACGAAGGCATTACCATCTCAAAGAACCCCTTCATTCCACCACAGCTAAATGGAACCTCGATAGCCACGTCACCCATCCCTCCTAATGGTGGGAATCTGCCTTGGGGACACAATGACCCCCCGCCAGGCCTACCAACCCAGAAGCGTCGCCCGTGGAGGAAACCTTCCGTCCAGGGAACCCTCGTTGGAAACATATCTACTCCCTCTCTCTCTCCCGCGTCACCTCCGCTATCAACCTTCAGCACCGGCTCAGACGGACTCACTCCAGCATCATCTACCTTCTCACGATTCAGCTCGGCATCTTCCGTCACATCCCCCGCCACCTCTCCACTTTCTTCCGGCAGGAGTGTTAGAAGAAGACCAATCGGTAACGATCCATTCAGGCACGACTTGAGACCAGCTGCATCCTCTCCAAGTCTTTTTGCAGCGGCTAGTTCCCCTCGACCTCAACGACCTCAACGACCTCAACGACCGCCTATACCACGAACAAACATTCCCCTAACACCCGAGGTATTCCCAGATCACTCATCTCGGTCTGGCCTGCGCCCAAGGCAAAACTCGCTAGACGAGCAATGGCCAGCGCTCCAGCCGGCCAATTCACCCACAATAAATTCAGCACCGCTGCGGCCTCAACATGCACCCTCCCCTTCCCTCACAGCGCTATGGCAGTCCGTCTCTTCCGGCTCGTATCACATGATGACGCAGGAGGAGCAGGATCGAGCAATTGCACAACTGCTCCAGGAGTCTCCACTGCTGCTCAACCCGCAAGCGTATGGCAATAGCCCTGCTAGACCCTCAAGTGCTGCACCACCACCACCACCTACCGCTCCACCCGCAGTGTCACAAGAAGAGCTCGACCGAGCGTATGCGGAGCGACTACAAAGAGAAGAGGTAGAAGCTGCAAATGCTCAGAACGCTTCTCCGCCATCACGGCCGAGCAGCAATGGTTTCCGCCCTTCCTCCCGCACACCCTCCTCGCCAAGAGCCGGAAACGACCTTTACTCGAATAATCCCTTCCGCCCCGACAACCCCTGGAGCGATCCGTGGAGCGATCAACAGTCCTTAAACAACAATGGCGACCTGTACGACGAGGGCCCCAGTTCCCGCCGCCGTCCACCAACTTACGCATCATTGCAGCAAGTGGACGAAGATATGCGAATAGCAATCCGCATACAAGAAGAGGAGGAGGTGGAGATGCGACGGGCGAACGCCGCACCGCGGACGCGCGAGTGCGTCGTCTGCGGCGAAGCGACGCCGATTCCCGACTTCCCGTCTCTCATGAACTGCGCCCACGAGCCCCAGGTGTGCGGCGACTGCTATAAGACGTGGATCTCGACGCAGCTCGACAACAAGAGCTGGAGGGAGATCGGGTGTCCGGATTCGGGGTGCAAGGAGCTGCTGGGACATGCCGATGTGCAGCGCTATGCGGCGCCTGAGGTCTATCTGAAGTTAGTAGAGAAAGTGTGGGAGAGGTGTGATCATGATGGTGCTAATGACTTAATCGTTAGGTTCGATGCGCTTTCTGCCCGCGAGGCCCTTAACGATGACCCCAACTTCCGCTGGTGCCGCCGCGCTGGCTGTAAATCCGGTCAGATCCACGAAAACGGCACCGATGGGAACATTTTCCGATGCATCGTGTGCAAATTCAAAGTCTGCACCGTGCACGAGGATACATGGCACGAAGGAGAGACGTGCGAGGAGTACGACTACAGGACGAGCGGAAGGAAAGAGAGGGACCAGAAGGCACAGGAGGAAGCATCTCTCAAAGCCATCGGGGAGCTTACAAAGAAATGTCCTGGGAAGCGCGGGAAGTGTGGATGGAGTATCGAAAAGAATGATGGGTGTGATCATATGACTTGTAAGTTCACTTCATTATTACCGAAGATACGCTGTCGTCAACATTACTAACAAATTACTTCATTTAGGCACCAAATGCAAGCATGAGTTTTGTTGGGTTTGCATGGCGCCGTACGGCCCAATTCGGGAGAAGGGAAATGCCTCGCATCGTCGGAATTGCAAATATCATTCGGATAGAATCACTTAGCGCTATCCATATTTCGAGCGTCAGCGTTTCGGATTTGTGTATAGTACAATATTATTGCTCATGACTGGATAACGAATGATGGCGGTGGGTTGGCATAGGTTTATATATATCTATAGTACTATTTAACTACGCCCTTTGAGGATGTGTTCAAGCATTCCTAATTGATGTATATAGCAGTCGTATAACTCTGCGCTTTTCCTCATATACCAGACCCCAATACAGACCAAATACACGTCAAATTCAACTGCAAAGGTGCCACTCCATCAGTAGCAATTAATTTCTCCAGCGAGATCACACCATGGCTGTCCCGTGGCCGTTTCTATAAAATATCTTAGATAGTAAGTTCTCTAATTGATAGTCGTGTCTGGAATAATCATAACTCGTATCGATTTCATCAAGCGGCGTCTCTTTCTCACTCGTCCCCACACCCATCGTTCAAGCATTCCTAATTATTCAGCCCACTTGAGGTGGCTGCTCCTAGCCATGCGGTCACCGTCCGCCAGTAGCCTCTTCGCCGCAAAACTAACCCTCCCATTATCCGCTCCCTCATCCTCATCCTCATCCCATACGGTCGTCCCTCCGCTCCAATCTCATCCGTCTCTATCCCCTCCCAATCCATCCACCACACTCAGCCTCGTCGGGCCCGCAGGATGGTACCCCTCTACATACGTCTTTCTCTAGCCATTTCCCTTCTCTGCCTCCATCCCCGTTCTGCTCGCCGCTCTCGCCAAACCCACATCCGTCATCGTAGCAAACATAGGCGGCGTCCCCGGCTGACTGAGCTGGCCTTCAGGTCATAGAACATTCTTGTCCGGCGTAATTCTCGTGTAATCGGTAGGTCCTTCCACAGTAGGTCGTGCGGTTTGGCACCAGTCGGATTTCAGAACCTCCTAGGCCTTTCTTCCGCACTGCGTAGGTAACTGAACGTGCATCTTCGACGTGGGTGTAGCTCGCAGAGCCATGCGGCATCGGGCTGTGCTTGTCTACATTTTCGCGAACTTCCCCGATTTCGGTTTCAAGGCGGTAATTCGTGACGTTAACGGGTCGATAGCATCAACTTGGCTGCTGCCATGTTTGGCCCTGTCCTTTTTTAGCAGTCCTAGAGGTCGGTCGCTTCTCTGGGAGTTTGTCCGGATCTCGGAGGTGTTTTTCGAGTTAACTCTCCCGTTTCCGCATAGCTTCGTCGTGCTGTTCAATCAATTCGGGCGTCTAGTCTACCTTAAGAGTTATATTACTATAAGCGTAAACTAGGGTAAGGGCCTAGATAAGTAGGTGTTAAACCTTACTATTAGTTATTAGGCTATGTAGCTACTAACCTAGATACTATATTATACTATATATATAGATAACCTATATAGTTAGTACGCTACGTGCTACTCTTTTATAACTACTATATAGTAGGAGACTAGCTATTTACTAGGGCAGGTATAAATAATATTACCTAAACGCTCTCTATAAGTAGAGGCCTATATAGCAGTAGAATAGCTTTTAGGTTAAGGAGTCCTTTAGCAATTTTAGATAGCCTATAAGATCTAATAGGAGAATACTAAAGGATACACCCCCTTCTAGCCCCTTTGGGACTAGATATCCCGCCTAGCTAAAGGCAGTTTATAGATAAACTACTAAACCCTCCTATTACCTGCCCCTAAACCTTTTAAGATACCTTAAAAGTATAGTATAAAAGGTAGATATACTATAAAGATAAATAGGCTAGGTAAAGGCGGAGCGTGTAAAACTAGCTAAAAGGATATACCTAGGCTTTTCCCCTTATTAGGGATTTTCCCTATATATAGAAGGTAGAAGCCTATATAGACCTAAAAAGAAACTAAATTAGGTAATAAATAAAAGTAATAATAAAAAGATATATTAGGAAATTGTTTGTGTATTAAGACCTTAAAGCTCTTAGAGCCTCTTAAAGCCTCTTTATAGTCCTATTAAAAACCTGCTAGAAACCTACTAGAAACCTATTTAGAACTAAGTGGGACTATTAGGAGGTTTCTATAATATTCTTATACTTTAGTTCCTAATAGAACTATATTAGGACCCTAATCGGACGGTTAGTATTATAGTACTAGTAAAATTTAGCAGACCTTAGTAGAACTTAAAAAGATACGGTAATGTAACTAGAGGACCGTATAAAAAAAGCCTACTTTAAACGACGCTGCTTATTACGGACCTTATATTAGCAGTAGTATAGCTACTAAGAAGAGATATAAATAGGTTAGTTAAAGAAGTATAGGAGGCGCTAAAACTAATTAAGCTATAGAATAAGAGGTAGTTAAGTTATATAATAAGTTACGGGACTAGTTTAGAAAGTAGGAACGTAGAAATATAGGAGTATAATAAATATACTAATGTACTTAATATATTTCTTAGATATAGTATTATATATTTAAAGGACCACAGTCCCTACTATAGATAGTTCTCTTTATTATAGTAAATCTTAAAATATAACTAGAGTTAATCTATTAGGTACTTACTCTATATATTACGCTAATTATTTATTTACCTATATACCTAGCCTATTAATAAGTCTATCGTAGTATTTCCTATAAAGCTTTATTATATATTTACTACTAAAGTTATAGTAGATAGTAAGTTAGTAATTATGCTACCTAAAGTACTAGCTACTACGCTATTTATAGTAGTAACTACCTTAGGATTAGGAGGAGATACTAGTATAAGAGATAATAACTTATAAAAAAGTAGATAATAATTAACTATTACTACTTAAATAACTAAGCTTACCTTAGCCTTAGTTTCTCTAAACATATACTGCTTAGAAATATATCCCGCCTTATATAATTACTATAAGCTTTACCTATAATATAGCGTCTAGTGCTCTGGCGCGGAGCAGGCTCTCTTAAAAGCCGTATTATAATGCCTTTTAGAGACTAAACATCTAAAGCCTCTTTAGCCGCTATAAATAAAGGAGATGCTAATATATAGATTAACGGTGGTATACTAGGTAGAGATAGCCCTAATCTTTATAAGCTAGGGTAGGATATTAAGGTTAAGCTAGCCGATCTATAGGCTAACCTAAATAACCTATTCTTTTTTAGTAAATTATTTAAAGAGCTCTAACTATGTTTTGGCTCTCTATACCCTAGTAGTATATAGGCTTATACCAATATGTCTGTTTAATAGAAAACTGGAGATATTAAAAGGAATTCTAAAAATAAACTTTTAAAAGCTGTTAAAGATAAGTAGTTAGCCTATAAGACACAGGCTTTCTATTTAGTTACTTTACGGGCTTTAAATTATCTATATTATTGCCGATACCTATTATTTAGCCTAGCCCTTTAGCGTTACCCTAATAACAAGTATAAGACTTCCGGGCGGTAGCTTAAGTTAGATATTAGTTAGAACTCTATATACCTAAGACCGGATATTATAGTTCTAAGTACTAACTTATTTAGTTGTCTTAACTTAACTAGCACTACCCTTAATCTTCCCTTTTTTTCTTACTATAGCTTATATAGAAATAACGGAATCCATAGGTCCAGATAGCTAATATTATTAGGCTCTGTAATATTAGTGGTAAATAATATCTTTGCTATAGCTGTAGTCCTATAGCTATTACCTAAGAATACTATATATTATTGTTCAGACGGATAAAGGGTTTTTAGGTACTATTAAGTCTTTAATTTATAGTATCTAGTTCCGCTACTTTAGACTCTTTAAGTCTTTAAACTCGGTGTTAAGCTTAGTGTTAAGCTAGTTATACTTACGCTTTAGCGTATAGTTTAGCTGCCTTAAACTCTTTTAAATCCTTAAACTTGGTGTTAAGCTAGTTATACTTATGCTTTAGCGTCTATTCTGGCTGCCTTAGACTCTTTTAAGTCCTTAAACTTAGTATTAAGCTAGTTCTACTTGCGCTTTAGCGTCTATTTTAGCTACCTTAGACTCTTTTAAGTCCTTAAACTCGGTATTAGGCTAGTTATACTTATACTTTAGTATAACTAGTTCTAGCGAGAAAATAAAAGGTATACTTTTAGCAGCTATAAAGCTAAGCTACCTATATAGATTAAATACCAGTAATTAACTATTAGTACTATAATACGTACTCTTTGCGCCTAGAAATAATATTATATTATTTAATATATAATTAGCAACAATGCAGCGGAGCTGTCTATAGTATTTTTATACCCCTAAGAGTTATGGCGGCCTTTATTAATACCTATAGTACTATAAAAGGTAGCTACCTAGCTACTAATATGTCTATAAAAAAGCACGTAAAGAGAGATATAATACTCGCACATTTATTACGTCCTAACTGCTTATAATTCGCAATTAATTCTACTACTTTTACTAGTTAGATAACGCGTAATTATAACTAGATAATATAAACACGGATACTAATAAGTATAATCTAGTAGCGGTAAAATATAAGCAGAATGCCCATTTAGTGCCTCCGTATAGTATACCACATTAAAAAAGCGTTATATTATTATTATTATTATTATTATTATTATTACTTAGAGTAGAGACATTTAAAGTAACTAAGAATATAAAGGCGGGTAAACCAATTTTATGCGAGACTAATAATAATATATAGTAAGTTAGCTAGACAATTTTAGATATTACTATATTATAATATAATAATAGCTAAAGTATACTATACAATCCTTTTTATTTAGAGTTTAATTACGCCTTTTTAATATAGTTGTACCGCATTTGCTATATAAAGGGAGACGTTAATACACTACTTAAAGATACCTACCTTAGCCTACTTTATAGCCTACTTAGCTTCTAATCTATAAATTAATAGGAAGAACTAATTACCGCTATTCTATTTAGTATATAAGACGAATAATAGCTCTGATTAGAGTATAAGGTGGAATTAAATATTAAAGGCTCTAAGTAGAGGAAATACTATATTCTTTATTAGGATATTATAAATATAATTACCTTTCTAATTAGCTATTAACCCTTTAAAGATACACTAGTATATATACTAAAGAAACTCTATAATACCGAAAACTACTAAGTCTATAATAAGCTATATAGTAGTAACTAGTAGTAGGAGACATAAGGTAAGCTTCCTAGCGGTACTATAGTAGTCCCTATACTTATAGTAGTCAATAAAACCTAGCTAATAATATACTATAGCGACAAATCGGCCTAGCCGGTATATTTTACCATCGGTAATTTTAACTAACAAGTTTGGCGCTAATAGATATCCCTTATAAATATCCTTATTAGCTTTATACTAGCTATTAAAGAAAAGGATAATAATATAAAAAGTAAAGTATGTTATAAGGCAATAAGAACTATACTTAAACGTAAGTCCTGCTTTAGTATTCTAACGCTATATTCTATTAACTAAAATATAATAGTAATTAAGCATCTTATAGAAAGTGGCGTAGACCTTTAATATGCGGATAATTTTATATAATAATGTTATTTGATTATATATAGAATAATGGCAGACTATAAAGAATAAGTGCTGCTTATAGGTATTAAAAGCTAATAGCACTATACTATATACTAGGTCCCCCCTCTAAAGCATAAAAACTTAACTAAGAAATAATACCCACTACGCACCTATAAGGAGACGAAAAGATAGATTAAACGCTAGTAACTAGAGAATATTCTTCTATCTTTAGATAACTAGGTATACCCAGTAGAATATTTTATATAATACTATTGCCGATTTAATATCTATAAGGGTATAATAGTAGATGTTCTATATTAGCTTCTAAAGGGTATTATTATATAACTTATTAAATAGGTATAGAAACTAGTAGGCGATATTATCTAGCTAAAAAGGAAGAGAAGAGGGATAAAGATAACTATAATAAATATATCTACAGAGGCTTAGCTTAATTAGCGTTTTAGATAAGTCCTGGCTTTTATAGGGCTAAAACGGTTTAATAATCTATTATTTAGTAAAGTTACTTAATGGACAGGTAATAAATAAAAAGCTATAGTTTATTAACTTATTGCTATACTAGCCCCACTATTGTCGTCTAGGGAACTATATACTATGCATTTTATAAGAGCCGTATATAACTTTATTATTATAGCTTAGTATTACACGTATAATAAGGAGACACTATAATATATGTACTACGCCCTATATCAAATTAATATGCTTAAAGGCATATTTTAAAGTTTCCGTCTAAAGGTAAAGAATTCTAATATAGGCCATTTTAATATACCAAAATTCTATACCCTTGTATATTTTAAGAAAAATATCCACCTATACGGATGCGTAGATAGGTACTATACTAGCGCAAATAGCGAAGCTAGACATCGTTATATTATTAAGGCGTTTTATAACTTAATAAATAAATAGGATTTGCTATCTTAAATTTGCTCTTATAATTTAAGATAGGTAGTAGTACTAGTAATCGAAGACGAAATAGCTTTTATAAATAGTAATTTTATACTATAGTCTTCCTAGTATTTAGAGGTGTAGGTTACTTAACTAATATAGCGTTTAGTAGTTATAAAGCTTTGGTGGCTTATAAAAGATATAGATAAAGTAATAGATCTTATTTAAAGGCGTTTTAGGTTAAAGATATGGCTTTATATATTTTATATAGTAAACTACTATAAAATCCTAGGGTTTCTAGACGGCATTATAGTATTTATCTAAGAGTATAGGCGAAAACTATATGGTAAATATACCTAGAACTCTAATATGGACTAGAAAGAGAAGGACCCCTTATAGGTTAAGCGCCTACTTATTAAAATAGATCTATTTATCTACTATTAGAAATAAAACGAAAAAAATATAACTGACCTTAAGGGCCAAATTAGTAAGGTAGTACGTTATATACTAAATTGGTAATATTCTAACTAGTAGAGGCGTAATTACGTATAGGTCTAAGAGTATATAGATAATGGCGACCGTATTAAAAAGGGCCGCACGCTATTAGGTAGAAGACTTATAGGCTAGCTTTAGCTAATTATTACTATTCTAGATATTAAAAGGTTAAATAAGTATAGTATATATGTGTAGTATACTTAAGCTATAGTAGAGCTACTTTACCTATTAAATTACAGACTGCCGCATCTAATACACGGCATAGTTAAGGTAAAAAGGTAGCCGCGCTCGAGCGTAAATACTAGGTAAGTACCTAGAGGTAGTCGCTTTTATTTAATACTATCTATTCTATAAAGCGCGTATATTATTTTAGCCGCTACTTCTTATCTAGATTTGTACTACGTTAATAATTATATTAATTAAGACTAATATAATACTCTATACTTAGACAATTTTCTTAAAGAAGGAACTCGTATTGGATTATTATATAGAAGCTAGGATAAATAGTAAAAGTAGCTAAGCTAGCATAGAAACTGTAATATATAATATAATAATAAACCTATATAAGACTATATAGGACTATATAGGACTAAATAAGATTGTATAAGATTATATAATGTAACTAACTACTAAGGCTTGCATTACGTCGTAACTCACCACCTCGTATGTCTTACTACCTATATCTTACTACCTATTTCCATTGTTACGAACGCTTTAAGTACAATGTTACGACTACTAGGAGAAGAGTTGGAAGCAGCTAGTTAGTTAATCGAGGCACGGTCTAGAATGGAGCCGATAAAACTATATAATAAGAAATAGTAGCCGAGGTTATATAACGTAATTTATATAATCTATATAATCCGTAGAATCTATAATAGAGTAGATGGAGTACACGTACCTTATATATAAAGGGGATTTCTTAGGAGTATGGTTGTGTATTTAAAGGACTATAGTCTCTACCTAGATAGTTCTCTCCTTAGTAGTAAATCTTAGAATATAATTAGAGTTAATCTATTAGGTAATTACTCTACTAGTTATTATTACGTTATTAACTTCTTATTTACCTATATACCTAGCCTATTAATAAGTCTACCGTAGTTTCTGCTATAAGGCTTTATTATATATTTACTACTAAGGTTACAGTATTAATAAAGTTAAATAACATGCCACTAAAAGCAGCAGCTATAACGGCGTCTATAGCGGCAACTACCTTAGGATTAGGTAATAATACTAGTATAGTAAATACTAACTCGTAACTAGTTACTGTTAGACAGCTATAGAAAATAGTTAATTAATTAATAGATAACAATCGGATACTTAAAGAAAGGATTAATAAAATCGGAGTAGCTAAGGTCTTAATAGAGCGATTTTTAGAGGAGAAGTTAAAACTTAAGGGATTCCTTATATAAATGCACTTTAAGGTTACGTAGGAAGGAGTTAAACTAGAAACGCCTATAGATTAAGTTACTTATATAGGATTGTTCTTAACGGGAAGGGCATTTAAGTAGTTTAAGCCTTACCTTATAGAGGTATAGGAGTATAATATAACGACTATTAACTAGAAGGTATAGTATATATTCTTAAGTTAAAACAGGTTCATAGAATAATTAATATAGATATTTAGAGACCTAGAGGTAACTACTATAGTAAAAAAAAAGCTTTAAAACCTAGTATAAAGAACTTTAGCAATTAAATATATAACGTAGTTTTAAATATTAGTAATATAGGTTAAATAAAACAATAAAGTGCTTATAGTATAGTATAAATAAGGACTTAAAGCGAAAGTTTAGGATATAATTATCCTAATAGAAGATGCGGATACTCTTAGGGATTTAATTAATTAAGCAATTAAGATTAATAATAGGATCTACTAAAGAGAGCAGACTAAGAAAGGTTAGGATAGAGTTCTATAGTTATATAAGGCATAGGGCACACAATAATAAAGTTAAAGTTAAAAACTATAGTATAGCGCAGAGCTAATGGGCCTAAGTAGTACTAAAGAATCTAAAAGATGGGATAAGGGGTTATGGAAACCTAGAGGATAAGGATTAAGTAATTAAAGGTCTAAGAAGTAGAGGCCGAGCTAGGGATCTTAATAGTAGAAGATATTTAGGCGGACTTTATAGCAAGAAAAATGGTTTAAAGAAGGAGCTTATATAAATTACGGAAAATAAGGTTATTATATTAAAGACTATAAAAGTGGGCAGAGTTACTATATAGTAAAAGGAATAAGACTAGTAGACGATATATATATATAGAGGGATAATAATATACTATAAGGAATAAAAGAGGGTTTAATTAAAAGTTTTATGTTTTATTATAATCATCAGGAAATTTTTTTTTGGGGTCATTATTACGGTTTACGGCAAATTGCCGCAAACCGTACGGTTGCGGCAGATATATATAGTTGATAGCAATTTGCGCAAAACGTACGTTTTATAACAAGTTTGCAGCACCCTAATAGTAATTTGCGCGTTTTATAACAAATTTACAGCACCTAATAGCAAATTACGGCAAAACGCTACCCTATAAATAAATAGTGCGCAAACTATACAAATTATATAAATTGTAAAAACTATACAAATTGTACAAATTGTACGAATTGTACAAATTGTAACTATATAAATTATAATTATATTACATAATAACCAAATTATCATATATTTCTATAGATTTCTGTAGTATACTTTTAAATATATTTATATTATAACTATATAAAATGTAGAGCTATCTACTTTAGGTATTAAGGGGGAAGCCTCTCACGGAGGCTCTAAATTATCTGCCTACCTACCTACCTACTTACCTACCTACTTGCCTACCTACCTACCTGCCTACCTGCCTACCTACCTACCTACCTGCCTGCCTGCCTGCCTGCCTACCTACCTACTTACCTACCTGTCTGTCTATACCTACCCGTCTATACCTACCTATCTATGCCTACCTGTCTATGCCTACCTGTCTATGTCACCTTGATTCAATCGATCGATCGAATCGTTTATCGTGTTCGCTGGCTGGTC
>Ga0307515_10005642_pt1 | contig 25281 bp, 17 predicted proteins | sample 17_EM_MG_FD_194513 | JGI IMG/M metagenome (GOLD analysis project Ga0307515, IMG submission 194513) | Populus trichocarpa ectomycorrhiza microbial communities from riparian zone in the Pacific Northwest, United States - 17_EM | ecosystem: Host-associated > Plants > Roots > Unclassified | place... | reverse complement strand
TTACTTCTTACTTATAGGTACCCTTATTTATTCCCTAAATCTTTAATTCCTTAGATTCTTTAATTTTAAGCTTGTTTCTAACTTAAGCTTAACTCCCGCCTTAGTCTAACTAGGCGTTTATAGTGTTCTTATCTTATCTTAAGAGTCTTAAATCTTACTTATCTTGTCTTAAGAGTCTTATGCCTATAGGAAACTCTATCCCAAGCTTATTTATATGTTTTTAAACTAAGCTGCTGCTCTACTCTATTGGTTTTTGTCTATTATAGGTCCTTAAGCTATTCTTATCCTGTCTTTAGAATCTTAAATTTCTTTCATCTTATCTTAAGAATCTTAAGCCTTTGGCCTTTTGCCTTTATTAAGTGGTAAGCTAGCATTAGTAGTCGTCTGCTTGCTTAATCCCTTTTAGATATTACTCCTTCCGTTTTATAAAGCGATGGATGCTATATCTAATGGTGTTATAATACCCGTTACTAAACCTTGCTCTATAGCGGTCTTAGTCTCTACTTCTATAATTGCGTTATTAAGGTTTAGATACCCCTAGTTGGTTCCTTTATCTTCCTTATCGCTATTAATTAATAAATACTCTAATTCTATTGTTATTGTTGCCGATTATTATCCGTATATTGCTATAATATCCTAATTTAGCTTATAGAGTTAATCTTACTCTCTATTTAACTCTCTAGTTCCTTTAAGTCCTCTTAACTCTAACTTTTATAGCTAATAGCTTACGCCATACTTAGCGTCTTTATAAATTCGGTATACGTTGTTATAACAGAATATAAAACTTCTAATTAAATATTCCTTTGTTCCTTATAGTATACTATTATTCCTTTATATATATATATCTTCTACTATTAGTCTAGTTCCCTTTATTATATAGTAACTCTAACCATTTTTATAATCCCTCGCGAAATAACCTTGTTTCCCACAATTTATATAAGCTCTATCTCTAAACTACTAACTTTGCTGTGGAGTCCGCCTAAACATCTTTTGCTATTAAGATCCCTAGTTTAGCCTCTACTCTTTAGTCCTATAATTACTAGATTCTTAACCTCTAAATTTCTATAGTTTTTTACTTTATCTTTTATAGGTTTCTCTAGTACCGCTTAGGTCTATTAGCTTTGCGCTATACTATAGTTTCTAACTTAGCTTTAGTTGTTGCGTACTCTGCGTCTTATATAACTATAGAACTCTATCCTAGCCTCTCTTAGCCTATTTCCTTTAGTAGATCCAATTATTAATCTTAATTACTTAATCTATTAAATCCCTTAGGGTGTCCGTATCTTCTATTAGGATAATTATATCCTAGACTTTAGCCTTAAGTCCCTATTTATACTGTGCTATAAGCGCTTTATTATTTCACTTAACTTATATAGCTAGCGTTTAGAACTACGTTATATATTTAATTGCTAAGGTTTATTATATAATGTCTTAGAGTTTTCTTTCCGCTATAGTTACTACCTCTAGGTCTCCAAACATTTATATAAGTCGCTCTATAAACCCCTCCTAGCCTAAGAATATAAACCGTACATCTTAATTAGTGGTTGTTATTTTATTCGCCTATATTTCTATAAGGTAAGGCTTAAACTATTTAAGTGCCCTTCCTAATAGGAATAGCCCTATATATACTATTCAATCTATAGGTATTAGTAGCTTCGCTCCTTCCTATATTACCTTAAAGTGTATTTATATAAGGAATCCTTTAAGCTTTAATCTCTCTTCCAAGAATCTCTTAATTAATAGTAACTTAATCTTTACTGCCCCTATTCCGTTAATCCTTTATTTAAGTATTATATTATTTTTTATTAACTAGTTAACTATCTCTTATAGCTGTCCAACCGTTATAGGTTATTATGAGTTAGTATCTGCTATACTAGTGTTGCCTTCTAACCTTGAAGCAGTTGCCGCCGTTAATGGCGTTATGGTGGCTGCTTTTAGTAGCATGTTATTTAACTTCTTAAAACTATAACTAGGTAGTAATTATATAACGGAACCTTGTAGTAAGAACTACGATGGGCTTATTAATGGGCTAGGTGTATAGGTATTATAAGTAAGTTAACAATATAATAATAACTAGTGGAGTGGTTACCTAACAGATTAACTCTAATTATATTCTAAGAATTACTATAAGGAAGGAACTATCTAGGTAGGGACTAAGGGTCCTTAAATACACAACCGTACTCCTATAAAATCCTTCTTATACATAATATATGTGTTATATATAAAGTACGTAAGTTCCTCTCATTCCTTGCGTTTAATACGTAGCATATTATATAACTCGCTTACTATTCTTTATTATATGGTTCTACTAGCTCTATCTTAGACCGTACTTGTATTAACCAACTAGCTTCTTCTAACTCCTCTCTAAGTAGTTATAACATTGTACTTAAAGCGTCCGTAACACTAAGCAAAGAATAAAGATATTAATAAATCTTTATAAGAACCTTACGGAAACAGCTAAGGTAGTATAGTAAAGAATAAAAAAATACTACGACGCTAAGAGATCTAAGGGACCAGATCTTAAGGAGGGAGATAAAGTATAGCTACTACACAAAAATTTTAAAAGTTAATAACTAAGTAAAAAGTTAAACCACGTTAGACTAGAACCCTTTAAAATTATATAAAGAATTTCACTAGTTACATTTAAGTTAAACCTACCAGCCAAAATAAAGATCTACCCTATATAGCATATTGTAATGCTAGAGCCAGTATATAGGAATATAGAGCTACTAGTTTATAAAGCAGACATGTATAGAGAACAGAAAGAAGACAAATAGTAAGTTTTAAAGATTATTAGTTATAAGGACATTAACAATAAAAGATAGTATAAGGTTAAGTGGATAGGCTACAAAAAGACTACCTAGGAACCACTAGAAAATCTAAAGAACGCTATAGGAAAGGTATAGGAGTATCGGAAGAGATTAGGTCGGGCAATATTAATAAGGAAGGATTGCTAAAAAAACAAGTCACATAAGGGGGACCTAGGAAGAGCGACTGCCAAACTACTCGGAGTTGTTCCCTTTACAGAAGGAGAGTCGGTTCTCTTATTACCAAGTTCCTACAGACCTTATTTTATAAGTTTCTACTCCTTACGAACCTTCTTACGAACCTTTTTAAGACGAAGAAGACAAGCCGAGGCAGAGAGACGAGCCTTAAAGGCACGCTGTTAAGTAGCTACAGCCTCCTGCTCCGCTTCTCGCGAACGACGCAGTTTATCTAGGGCGCTTAAAAGCTCACTATTAAGCTTTATAGCCGCGGACTAAACACAAGACCCTATAACAAATTACTTAGAGAACTTAGAAACTATTAAGAGTTATAGGATATATACACTTAGTATTAGAAACGGAACGAACGTCGTAAAGCGATTGAATGTTTAATTTAGTGCACTCTAAATAAGAGGAGGGTTGCTAAGATAAGGGACTTGCCAGTATAACATAAACCAACCCCTCTTTCGCACAACGAGAACACGAAGATGGCATAATTTCACCAAGCGACAGTATGGCAGCAATAGTGCCGGACGCTTTAAATATAATATTATAACTACTTAGAAAGAAGTTAAAAGAAGCTAGTCGGTTAATATAAGCACGGTTTAGGATGGAACCGGTAGAGCTATATAACGAGGAATAGTAACCGAGGTTACGTGGTGTGCTCTGTAAGGACTATAAGGTCTGCGAGGTCTATTACATACCTTATGTACCTTACGTACCTCACGTATAAGGAGGATTTTATAGGAGTACGGTTGTGTATTTAAGGACCCTTAATCCCTACCTAGATAGTTTCTTCCTTATAGTGATTCTCAGAATATAATTAGAGTTAATCTATTAGGCAACCACTCCACTAGTTATTATTCGTTGTTGACTTTAATTTGCATTACCTATACACCTAGCCCAATAATGAGCCTATTGTAGTACCTACTACAAGGTTCCGTTATACTATCCACTAATATAGAGGAATATCCGCGCCACTCCTAATCTTAATAATTAACTATTTTTACTAAATCCTAGTATATAACTATGTTATACTTAATCTAGCTTTCCTTATATTTATTTATACTATAGTCTTAATATAGCTTAGGATTCTTAATAAGCTTAGTCTAGATATAAATAATAATTACGTCTATTATAATAAGTCATATATATGCATTAATAAAATGCAAGAAATAAACTATAAAGGTAATAATGTTAATTGTAGAAGGTATTAAATTAAGGATTAGACTGTCCGTAAGATGGATATACTGTTTTTCTAAGACTTCCCTAGAGCTATTATTACTATAAAAGTCTATTAAGAGTGTTATAATATATCTTAAGGCGTGCTCTTTTAGGTTACGCATTAAACATTTTATAACATACCCCTTTATATATAAGTTAAACCAGTTTAAAATAAAGGCAAGTAGCGCCATTACCTATAAAATAACTTCTTAAATTGTATAGAACCTTTAGCGGTTAGTTAATACCACTTAAAAAGAATAAGAATATAGACTAGATCTATCTGTAGTAGCATCTATAAGTGCACCCGTTTATATTAATGGCAATATTACTAATAGCCTAGCTAAGACTTGCAGGACACCTACTAGGTAAAGCAACGACCATATTTTTAAATCCTTTGGCTATAGGTATAGTATAACTACTAAGAATTCCTCTATACAATCCCGCTAGCTTTTAATATTATTAGCTTAAAGCTACTTAAGTAACGGTTCCACTTTACTTATTAAGTAAAGTGTTCTATATAGGATAGAGAGCCTAACCAATAGAAATATCCTTAGAATTGGTATTGTAAGGCGCATAACTTAATAAACATTAATTAATTAGCTAACGGCAAGGATGATAAAACGGGCGACTTTAAGGGTATAGGTAATTAGGTAAAAGCCAAAATAAAAATGCCTTAGGTAAATTAATTTAAGTTAAAAAAAAAGGATCTAAATAGTACTTTATATAAGTATTAAACTTTCTATAAAGACCTAAACATCTAGTTAATATAGAACTATAATTCTATATTAGGACGTTATACATATATATATAGAGTAATTTGCTAGTATATAGCCTGGAGAATACCTTCTATACCCTTAGTTATTATTAGATATACTTATAGTTGCAGAATTTAAACACTTATATAACTGGCCACAATTCCTACCACCATCCACAATATATAAGTTAGCCACTTTCTACGTATAACTAGTAATAACTACAATCTTATAGATTGTATAGTATAGGAAAGAAAAGAAATAACTAAAAGGACGGAATAAATATAGTTAATAGTCTTAAATAGCCGTATAATTTGTGGTTTTATAAAATAAGACATATTTACTATTATAATTTTTTAAGCAAGACAGCCTACCAGACCTTTTACACCTAGTCTCCCCTAAATAGCTAAAGAACGCTACTAGAGACCCTCTACTAGGGCCTATTAAACTAGACAATTAAAAGGACTAAGAGGACTAGTATAAGATAGAAGAAATATATAAAAGGAAGGGATGTAATTAGACCCTATAGTACCTGGTTAAGTAGAAAGGCTAGCTAAAAAAAATATAACTAATAAGTCTTAGTAGAGGATATTAATAAAGACGCAAAGGAGATATATAATAGTTACTTTACCCTAAGGGGCAAATAGAAAAAAAAGTAGGTGGGAGAACTAGAATAATTAAATTATAACTATGATTACGCCCTACTAGTAGGGTAATAACGGAACAACGGCAGAGTAATAGTAGTACGCTAATAGAAATATAGATACTCTACAGCTCTATTAAATCCTCCCTTTCCTCCTCTTCCTCTCCCTCCTCCTTACCCTCCTTATCCTATCCTCCTCGCCCTTATTCTCCTCCTTATCCCTTATAATAGGAGGTATATTAGCCTATAAGTACTATTAGTATATATTACGCCGGTAAAACCCCTATGCTATAACATATACTAAAGCACGTATTATATTAAGAATCCCTTTAAGGGTATAACGGATAGCCTATAATTCCTATACTTAGAGTAGGGGAAAGTATTCGCCCTTTAGGCGCTAGCGGAGACTATACTTAGCGTTAGTGCGCACTAAGGCCTTAATATCCTTTATAAAGGATTTCTGGGCGGTAGCGACATAAGCGTTAAGGTTAGCTATACCCCCGCTAGCAATATAATAGCGCCCAACCCAGTTAATAAGGGCGAGTAGCTTATTTAGGCGGCTATAAAAGGCCTTAGGGACCTAGTCCTATTAGCTACTAGAGCCTAAACCAACAGATATAGGCTTACTACTTAGTATAACTTATTTAGTTATTAACAGTAACCGTAATTACGGTTAGCCTACTTACCGTAGGTAGCCCACCTAGTAGTAGCCACACGCTTAGCGTAGTAGAGGCAAATCAGTTTAAGTAAGGCCAGGGAAGCACCTTATAAACAATAAGGAAGCTTAGACGGCGTCTAGTAGGATTAGTAATAGCTATAAGCTAGTATAAAGAATACTTACGGAAGGCTTACTAGTAGGTAAACTGACAGCGTAATGCTTGCAATCTATAATTAATTGGAAGTTATAAAGAAGGCGAGTTATAGGCTAAACAAATTAAATTAAAACGGGAAGGAAAATCTAGTGTTCTACCTTAGGGGGGACTTTTACCTTTATATATAGGTCTCTATGGGGCCCTAGCGTTCTATTATCCTATTATCCTATTATCCTATTATCTAATTGTCTAATTATATTATATTATACTGCACATTTCTTATTTAATAAAAGATAATAATAATACTCCTATTGTATAATAGCATCGGCTAAGGATAGCCGCTTAAAAAGGGGGGGGCAATTATTATGCTGTAACTGGCTTAGCGCCGGCGAGGTGTAGGCGAGGCGCCTATAAAACGTAGTCGCCCCGCACCAGAGAACGGCAGAATTTAGTTCTATAGTTCTACTTTATTAAGAACTAGATATCTATTACATTCAGCTACTATTATTACGTTACTATATATCCTTAGGGCCTTGGCGTCCTAACATTATACTACTTTAACTAGATACTATATAAAGGGTAATTAAGGGGTTCTAGTATTTATCCTAGATATTAATAAAGCTAGTATAGATTCTAAGAAAAAGGAAATAACTTAAAGAGGTCTAGATATCTATAGTAAGATAAATATTTATTTTTATAGATTAAAGTACTTTTTATATAATATCTTAACTCTTAGTAAAGTGTTTAAGAATCTAGGCTATAATTATTAAGTAGTATATAGGGATAATTAAGGGTACTTTTTAATTTAATGCTTTTATAAAAGTATAAAACTTTAGCCATTTTATATATAAGAAGGGAAGCTGTTATACAATAATTAGATTTAAAAGTGCTTGCTTTATAGTATTTTAATATACTATATACTTTAAAACCTTACCCTTAAGACCTTAAACTTCTTTTTTTACTAAAAGCTTTTAATATAGTTCTAAAAGAGATCTTTCCTCCTAATCTTTTACTATTATATGCTTCTAATTCTCTACTAGATTCTATTTAATAATATTTTTTAAAAATAGCCTTATAATCTAATGGTTAAGAAATAGTGTCCTTTTAGGTTTTAAGGAGGATAGTATTTATAAAAATAGCGTTTCTTTATATAAGCCTTTTCTTTCTTTATTACCGTATAAGTATATTTATAAATTAAGGAGACTTATCTTAAGATCTATATTATATAAGTAGTTAGAATTAAACTAGTATTAGCTTTAGTCCTAACGCCGCTTAAAAGGGTAGAAAGTATATTAACTTTAAAGGAATTATTATTATTAAAGTTTTTAGAGTAAATTTTACTAGTATTAGCTATATTTATAGCGTCGTATAATAGGGGGTAAAGGTTTAGTTTTATAGTTAAAATTTTGCAGATATCTAGATATTATCTAGATATTATCTAATATTCGGGCTATCCTCGGATAGGATTATTATCCGCCCGACCGGATAGGATAATTTATCCTCCGCAGGTCTGTTTAGCCGCCACGGTCGACGCATTGACACTCGGTCGACATAACGACTAATTTGCTCCCTTACGACATCGCACAAAGAAGAAGATCTGTGACTCAACTGCCAGCTGAAGAGAAAGCTATTTTCTGAGTATTCTCAATTTGGTGATATTTTGCTTATCTCAGCATTTTATTTACATTCACCATTCCCTTCTAAGTTCATTCCTCCAAGTCAGAGACAACCGTCTAAATCCTTGCTTAAGCCAACAGATTACAGAGAAGACTATCGCCATTATGCAAGGCCTTCGTTTCAAATTCCTTCCCTAGCTTGTAATTTAGCTTTAATACTACTCATTTACGCCTTCCTCGTTGCTCAATTTGTCAACCTAAAGACCGGCGGCATTATCGCAATTCATACAGCAGATTCATTGACAATATGGCGATGTACGCGGACAAAGTAATTCCGAACTCATATGACAGGTAAATCCGATGGAATGGAAAAAACGAACATGGAAGCAGTGGTAGCTCAAAGAGAGGCAATGTCTGGGTTCCGCGCAAGCCAAAAGTCGTCACAACGTGAAGGGCGATGAAGGGCGATGAATGCAATGAACCGGCTGGTGCCAACTTCAGTACTTTTTCTCTAGGATTTCCACAAGAACATACTCACTCCTTTCGATCATAGTAGTAGAGAGCTGTCCCTACTAGATCATTCTTGAATACAGATTCTCTTATTAAATAATTTTAAATGTTTCTCTCCCTACGCATCCAACTCTATCAGTTCTTCACCTGACCCATCTGAGGCTCCGCTCTTCGCAACAAATCAAGATGCCAGTAGCCAAACAAATCATCGACGAACAACCAACACACTACCTAATCGACTGGGAGGACGATATAATTACAGGAACCAAGTATCACTCCAGCTGGGTGATCAAGTTAGCCATTAGTACAGAAATGATTCAGGCTTGGGAGCAAGTGAAGGTTGCGAATTGCGCCACCGAGCAGGACCACCGGGCACAGCAGACAGATCTAGGCCTCATGAACTTTAACGGTCAGTCGTTCCCGTACCAGCCGCACTGGGATCCCTACTCTGCTTCGCAAATGGGGCCAGCTGACTCTTTACCAGAGCCGAGAGCCGCCCCAGGACCATACCGGTATCCAGATCCTGTACCGGCGCAGATGGTTCGAAAAACGTCGCCTGCCCCAGGCCGTCCTGTCGGGCAGCGGCTCTTGGATACATTCCCAGATCACATCAAAAACAGTACGCGCTGTCTGAAGGAAAATTCACGCCTACACCAGTACACTCCTGGGCAGCTAGGTGTGAGTGAGGCTTTTTGGAAATACCTAATTGAGGAAATACCTGTACCGCCGGGATTGCTTCCAGGAAGTGGGGCCGGAGCATCGGAGAAGGCTACGTTAGGAAACGCATCAAGACAGCAACAGCCGCTTGTTTGCAACCAACTGCTACTAGATGGTTTTGGCACCATGACTTCTCACTGGGGCCCTGTACATCCTTGCCAACTCCATAGAGGCAACTTCAACGTCTGTCACAGCTGCCGAGAAGCTTATCTTCACAGAGGAATGTACACTTATGAGGCTGCAAGTGCTGTTAGGTCTGGGGCCAAGGTGCCGCTATGCAATATGTGCGCGGAGGGCGCGGTCCACAAATATGGTCGAGGGGTTCGAGCCTGCAAATGTGACACTGCATGGTCTTGTTACGAATGTCGGATGATTGAGTTAGCTAAGCTGGTCAAGGCGAAGAGTCAGCATCAGGAGGGTTATTGTCCTTGCAGGACCGGCAACCAGGCTGACGAGTTCAATGAGGTTAGGTACTGCTTGTGCTGCCGCAAGTTCACTACCCCAGAGATAGTTGGATTTGGCTATTAGGGTGTTACGTCAGTGGATAGACTTGAAAAAGGGGACCGGAGTTAATAGCTGTTGAGGATTGGGTCTGGCTTTACGTGATTTCGCAAGAGACGTAGCAAATAACGCAAGCCACAACACTAATTCGTCCGTTTAATACCTTGACCTGCGTTTGCATTCACCAACTCATCACCCATTCATTTCCTCAGTCATCGAATTCAAATTACAAATTGTGAAGCAATCACCCTCCTTCCCCAACATGCCGCTTTCCTAACAACTTAGCTTCATTCTCAATCAGTTGATCACCGATAACTGACTGACATTACATTGCATTCTACCTGAACACACTCTCTTGACTTCTTCGTAGCTGTTCTCAACGCTGTAGGGTATTTTCTCAATGCCTACTTCCCCAGCCTCGTCAATCATGCAAGGAAGATGAGGGAACATGAGGCAGAGCGTCATGAAAAGCTAAAGCGAAAGACGCATGAAGAGCTTAAAGCAATTTTATTTCTATCAGACTGTGAAGAGTCGGACCCAGACGATGTCAAAGGAGACGGGTACGCCGTGGCAGAGGTACCAAATAAGACTCTCGAGGATGATGTTAACACGGAAAGCGAGGATAAATTACAAGGCGAAATGGAACGTCCAACTACTGCCCGGAGAAGAAGATTTTTGCGGGGAAGGCAGCAGGCTGAAAAACTTGGAGGCTAAGCTCTTGCCTTCCGAAAGCTCGGTGCAAGAGAGTGTGAAGGAGGATCGGGACACAGGGAGAGAGCAAGTGAGAGTTTCGCAACAAGCACGAGCAGCCAGACGTACCGCTGAGAGATTTCGAGCAGAGGACCGCCGTCAAGCTAGATATGAATATGATTTCTTGAATAGCCTCTACGGCTTTCTCGGCTAAGTCTTTTGCGTAAGGCTCGATTGTAATCTCCTATGACCGTTACTACATGGCTTGGAACCTTTCACAAGGGCAGGGATCTCGCTAGCAGTGATTAGGCAACTGCGGCCTCCGATATAAGGGTTTGAATGTTAGTATAGGGCACGCCGCGTCACAGGGGTACCGATGGGAATGCAGTGAGTGGAATATGTGAATTATTCAAAGGTTGACCGGGAGTTAGCTGGCTAGCAACTAGACTAACAGCCACGAGAGGATAGTATCATACGGTTAGTGGTTTGCATTTTTGGTAGACTGGACTGAAAAGTATTTAGCTAAGAACAGTCAATTTAAGAACAATCTTTACTCATTCGATAAATACATACCATGAAACTAAGGTGTTCAAGTATCCGGGCTCCCTATCCCGCAATTCACCGATATTTGTAGGTTTGTAGAATCGTCCATTTGGTCAGGGCATCGCAGACGCAGGCGTGTTTTAAATCTTGAGATTATACACTAAGCTATGGTTGTACTCCCAGAAATCCATCCTTGCCCCTCACACTCCAGTTCTTCGGATGTCCACCGTGCCCCCTCCTCGGTAGTCCATTGCTGATTTTCTTCCCCGCCATCCCGCCATACCCGTTCATGGCTGGTGCTCCGCCCCCAGGCCTGGGGCCTTGCTCAGTCAACTTCGTCCAAAGCTCAACAATACCCGCACGGCGAGCAGGTAACATGCTGTATTGGAGACTGTAAAGGTTTTTGCGGTGGATGGGTGGAACGAAGCGGCCAGTGATGAGACAGAGAAAGACGCTAGGGGAAAGGTAGTGTTTGCGCAGGCGGTTGCCGAGTTCGAAATATTCGTTAAACATGGCGCGGAGCGGAAGGGGTATAGACTTTATCAAAGTTAATATAGATCGTTAAAGACTTGATTGAGTATTCAAAATTGTACCTTGAGAATTATGGAAGAAGTTGGAGCGGAATGCGACTGTTCCGGTAGTCGGGCGGAACGGGTATCTTGGAGATCAAAACGGATGCCACCTTTCGTATATTAGTAATAGGACTAGAGGTGAGACTACTGTTGATTTACCAGGTAAACGCTGGGAGTCTTTGATTCGAAGCATCAATGCAAAAAGGGGGAAGTGGTTCAAACAGGCAAGCATGGTATCCAAAGTAGCCTTCAAAGATATGATAGCCATTCTGGCCGACGCAAAGGTCAGATAAAAGACGCAAACAGTAGGCAGAAGGAAGAACAACAGCGTGAAGAGTATGGTGCCCAGAAGGAGCTGATCTAAGTCGTAGTCGCATGAGTCGATTCGGTTGCGCAGAACATTGCGTTTCTTCCCGCGGAAGAGATGGAAGAGGGATATGATGATGGTGAGCTGCCAATTAAAGATGCGGGCAGAGGCGATGTAGAAGGAGTAGATGTGGAGAGTGAGGAGAGACACGAGGTCTGAGAAGAGGGAGATTGGCATTGTGGCTCCGGCGAAGCTAGAGAAGCCGATGAAATGTATAATCCCCGGAAGAAACGGTCGCAAAGTGGCCATACAGCCTGTGCAAGTTAGATATTTGATTAGTGGCTAGGAGGAACTTACCAGCCCAATGGTCGATGACCCACAGAAATAGGTCTCCGAGAAACGCCGCCAGTTCGGTATTAAGTTTTAGTCCACCGGGCCATTTCATGAGCCAAGAAATCATTCGTCTCAGTCCTTCAATTGACCAGGTATTAAAAATCTTGTCCACTTGCGACGCTACAAACACGGAGTTTTCGATAATGTACGATCCCAGAGCAATACCGATGATAACATCATTTGCTACAAGCCAAAGACTATTGTAGAAACGGATGTATTCTGGATGGCTGTTGGTGATGCTCTCCCAGTTCCCTTTCCGTTCGCGCAGAGTAAGATACTGAATGGGCCAATAGCAGAACTGCTGAAGGCGAATGTCAACCTGTTGTGCTGTGGCTGAAACGTCTTTTAGTGCAGCGGCATCCGGTGAAATGCGCCAATCCAAAACGCGTAGGATCATTTCACCAGCGACACGGTGCGCAATGAGTCCCAGTACAAAGAGTTTTGCAATCACCGGATAAACCCAGACGGTCCCAACGTACCACAAGCCAAGAAGGACGTAGTCCCAGAGATCGTTTGCAGATTCGACTACTCTTTCACTGACACTCAGCGCTCGTCGGAGACGTGTGCCGATGAGTCCGACATTCTTCTGGATGACCGCATTGATCTCAAAGGAGCAGTTGACTTGATCAATTATTTTCGGCAATGAGAGCTCCTTTTGGGTAGGTGGATGCATGACGACAGTATGAAGCCGAAGTTTTTCGACCAGTTTCTTTTTTCTTTTTCTTTCTTCTGCTTCCTCCGCCTCAATCCCTTCAAAAGCAGGATCCCATTTTCCAGTCTTTTCCGGTTTGTCACCTAAAGCTAACGAGATGGGTGACAACGACAGGTACTGCATGCGCGTGGGGTGAGGCCGATCAAAAAGGATTACTTGAACAGTCATATTGTTGTCGTGTGGACAATATAACCGCGGGAAGCGAGATGACGCATCAGTGTAGGTAACCAGTAGGGCAGGATTAAAGCGTTCGGGGGGTGATGGAGGATTGACAGATCCTAAAACCTGCAAAGAAGTATGTCCACATCGTTCGAATATGTGACTGATCGGATGAGGGCTATGCCGGTATAGCGTTCCCATACGCAGACCGTTTTCTACGCTTCGCAGCTGTTCCCCATAAGTCCTGTGTTCTCGACTAATGCCGGATTTCTATACCTCTACATCCTGGAGGACAGCAACGACGAAGACATCAAGCTCTGAATTCCTCCATCCAACTATCACGCCCGGACCTGGACCAGTGGGCGCGTCTGACGGCCAGAATATCCGCATCAGCCCATTGTTCATGACCATGTCAACATAATGCTTCTCCGCTAGAATGATCCACGACGTTTAAGTTGCTCACGGGCAGATATGCCACCTCCTGCGGTACGAGGATGCTGTAAAATATGTCAGTGACGTTCTGCTCTTCGGATGCAGAGCTGAATTGGTTGTACTGACTAGGTAGGTTTCCTGTGCTGCAATTCGTTCGATGGGCAGGATGAAGAGAAAGAAAAAGATGGAGAGGATCACGAAGCCCTTCGCAGCACGTGTCTATGACAGCTAGTTAGTTTTAATTGTTTGAGAAGTTATTTGTGGTGCAAATGCTCTCGACTTACCACAACTCCGTGGTCCCAGGCAAAAATAGCAAGTTCATACAGCCGAGTGACCAGATCCCACCTTGCAGTGGTGTACCCAGCTATGAATATGCCCAAAGTAACAATTGAGAATGAGTGCATGAATCGCCTATAACAGCCTGGTCGTCACCAAGAGGGTAGAAGTAGGAGGTTGTGGAGGCGCCGCGGGCTTTCAGAAGCGGGTGAACGGCGACTGAACTTGCGCGATTTGCGAGAATTTCTTCTGATGGCTGCAAAGGGCGCTGAGTGATGGAGAAATGTAGGAGTCGAGGTTCATGGTGAAGTTTAGGTGAAGCGACAAGAGGAGGAGCTGGGTGGTTGAACAATTGGCATTGTTCACTCCCCTTGGTGTTTGGAGAAGGAGATTGGGGAACTGGAGACATTTCGATTCACGTGGTGGCACACCCGCAATCACGTCACCAATCAGAGTATTTGGAGTTTGCTCCAACAATCAACTCCACGCCAACGCTTGCTGACTGCGAACATGTACTCCAGGTATGACCGCCCTCGAGAATCCTAGAGATATGTACTGCCTCATCTTGTATATTGCGAGGCTCCGAATATCACACCGTTGTGTGGCTTGAGCTTCTCCTTTTGGTAAGGCGCCTTCTTTCGTTGTGGCTTTCGGCTAGCTGACAACCCCCGTGAATACGACGCGTTCTTTCTTCCATTCCAACGCGGCTGTAGATTTTCTATTATTTTTACAATGCTGATGTTGCCTCTATTTTTTGGTTACTAGACTGCACGACGCCCCGCGACTATCAAACATGGCCGTATGCAAGTTTTTCGTGCAAGGCTTCTGCAAATTTGGAAGTTAGAATCCACTCCTCCTGTTATCAATAGGTTCTCTCTATGTTAATTTCAACTAGATACCTGCAAATATGAACATCCCGCGAATACCGGGAACACCTCAAATAGATATGCACCACTTCAAAGCCAGCAACACGACCGAAACCAGCCGCCAAGAGGGGGCAATAGGGACGGTCCGTAGAAATTCGTGTTTTCAATACCTCTCTCGTATTTCCATAAATTCTTTCAGTCATAGTTTCATATACGCGAGCCTTCTTACGTCTCAGGTTCAAGTCTCTTTTACTGTTTATTGAGCCCTCTAAGCTAACCTCTATATCTTGTAGGGCGGGGTTTTTCTAGACGTGAATGGGAGTAGGTTGAATGAAGTCCTCCGCTTGTTTTAAAAAGGGGCTTTGACTCTAAAATAACTTCTAGATATTACCTCGATCCCGATATCATCAAGAATGATCTCGTAAATGACCGTCCAATATGGCCACTTTCGGCCTATGGTCCAGGTCGAGATGCCCCTCGGCAGCTAATCGAAGGGCCAATAGAGATGAGCCCCGAAGAACTCAGATTGCAGTTTTACGTGGCGCGCGCATCGGGAAATGAGCAGGCCGGTGTATGTGCAAGTGATTTCTATGAGCTGGGGTCGGCAACTTACTAGTAACTTAGATACTACAAGAGCAGCGGCTCGCAAGCAAGGCACAGCAGCAGATCGACAATGTACTTAAGGATCTTGATGGAGCTTGCCAATACGTTGTGGATGGAGCAAAACAGCATCCCAACCGAATAGACATGCACAAAGATTTCGGCCCAATCGCAGGTATTTTTAGCGTAGAAAACCGAGCTCGCTCAAATATGAATGCCCCAACTGGGCCTGGTGGCAACCAGCCACGTCCTATGTTTGGTACATCTAGTTTTGGGCAACTGTCAGGACCGGGAGCGCCACAAACTACAGCCTTTAGGAAGCCTTCCGCTCCAGGCTTCGCTCAGTCTGGCTTTGGACAAACGTCTTCCTTTGGACAACCGTCCAGCTTAGGTCAGACTTCGGCATTTGGGAACCCATCTATACCGGGACAGACTTCTACTTTTGGCCAACCATCTGCACCAGGACAAACGACTGCTTTCGGACAAACGTCTGTACCGGCACAGGCGGGTATATTCGGAAAACCGTCTATTCCTGGGCAAACTACTGCCTTTGGCCAACCTTCTACCCCAGGTCAAACCACGGCTTTCGGACAGCCTTCTGCTCCCAGTCAGACTTCTGCATTTGGGCGGCCATCTTTCCCAGGTCAGGCCTCTGCATTTGGACAGCCATCCAATCCAGGTCAGACTTCCAGTTTTGGAAGACCGTCAAATCCAGGTGCACCATCAACGTTCGGCCAACCGCAGCCACCGAGTACCGCAGCCCCTAACGCGAGTTCTTTCTCGCAGCAAAGCCAGCCAGCCAGGAGTTTTGGCCAACCATCCACATTTAACCAATCCTCGACGTTTGGCCAACCTTCGAACCTGGTTCCTACAGGCGCATTTGGTCAGCCCTCCACTACAGCTCCACCCACAGGTTTGTTTGGCAGGCCTACCGCTCCAGCCACCAGCTTTGGGCAACCTTCAGTTCCATCCCCTACATCTTTTGGCCAACTTTCCAATGCTACCACCACAAGCCCCTTCAACCGCCCTGCTTTGCTCTCTGGGTCCGGCACGAATATGTCGTCCAACCCCGTCTCTGCAATAACAAATCCATCTGATCCCCCCTCCATGAGTCAAACGAATGGCATCGCTTCCCTTCCCCCGACACCTGGCAATATTGAAACCTATGCTGTAAAGGATGGTAGCGGCCGGCTCCAAACCTGGAAAGGTTCCCGCGTGCAGTATATCAATAACCAGCCACACTACCAACGTTCCTCAATGTCTGGCTTCTCTGGAGGTGATACTAACCAGAGCTGGGAGCGCATATGGTTTCCAGACGGATATCCGGGGCCGTATCTAGCAGCAGAGGACAGACCGGAGGAGTACGAGGGAGAGAAAGGGAAGCTCCTAGAAGAGGTATATAAGATTTGCAGGGAGACCGGGAAGTTTCCGGTAGACGCAACGTTAGGGATGAGTGTGTTGCCGGAGATTCCGCCTAGGAGGGAGTGGATTAGGTGGGATGTATAGGATTCTGCGTTGACGCATGAAACTCGGGATTGATGGGCTAGATTGAGGTTAAAGAGCACCGGGCAATGATATTTTGATGCATTGTACAGGAAACTGGTGTCCAAGGCGTTCAGCTTAAAAAAATCGAGGTATGGGCGGATTCTTTCATAATAACTTGGCAGATGCCGCGTTCGTCAATCTGAGCGTCTTAAATAGGGTACGAGGACCTTGCAATCGACACTATGTATCACCTTTGCTGATTATCTAAATCTGGCAAAAATCCGATATCCCATATCGATAAAGAGGAGTTTGTTTTAGTCTGACTAGATAAAATCAATAAAAGAAATTATGGGTGTCTAAATTCAATAATATCTTTAGGCCCTATTGAGTGATAGGGAGAGATAGAAGACAAACATAGGGGTTTTCATCGACCTGATATCTGCAGATGTGGATAGCCTTGGGAACAAACCGACTGACTGGAGCGTGGCTTCCTAAATAATCACCCGGAATTATCCATTATCTAGGAGACCGTGAATTCTATGTATACGAGGTTCACACGAGTTTGGTTGAGCGAGTTGAGTAATGATAAATTAGCGCAATCAAAACTTGGACTGGTTTTCTCACTCTCCTCACAGCCACCGCCATCGATCCTATGTAGTCCGACCTGATTGCTGTGCTCGGTCACATTGAGGCGCATTCATTGTGTTTACAGTAATATATGGGGGGCGAGGCCCTTATCGAACAGCTTTGGTGGAGATAACCTCAAATAGCGATAATATGTTCTCAGTAGCAGATGGCTTTGCACGGCCCTCTTACTGTAAGATACATTCATAACGATTTGATGGAGATGGCTAGCTTAGACTTCTCGCGTTAATTGCGACGATATTTAAAGAGAGGCAATGTCAACCAGCTGAAGCATGGTATTGCGCCACCACCGATTCGCTTGCCAATGAGACACCGCCGAACTCTTCATGGAAATACCTCTTCAGCCCTGGGCTTGATTTCTCGTATCGCATCCCCTTTCATGCCCTGTAAACAACCATCGCGGAATGGTCAAAAGGACGCCATGGCCCCACTCTTAGGGCCCAGATCTGCAGCCTTGATTCCTTTTTAGTGAGCCGTTTCCAAGACCCCAAGACTCACTAAATCGATCTCAACAGCCTTGGTGAGCTTGTCTTGACTCCCAAGGCCTAGCATCAGTTTATTTACTACATGGGCGATATAATCTCCGGGTATGGCGCTCCATCAGATGCCCCTCCAAGTGTTCTAGATACGAACAGTACCCTCTTACACGGCTACTTCAACTCTACTCATCTCTCCGGCCTGAACCTCTATTATCCTCCTGGTCATTTACCTACACCTTGGCCGCGGCTGCTTCTCTCGATGCTTCTCTCTCTTGTCCTTGGCGTTATGGGCGTCCGCTCTGCTTTCGGCTCCTGGAAAGGTGTCGAACCAACCCGCTTCGCTGTAATAAGAACCACGGCCTGCTTTGCATGGAGCTATATCCGTGCTATTGTTGCCTTCATCATTACTCTCAGAGCAACCTTTGATACCCACAGAAACCGCCCTCCGCCCTCTAGCCTGCTTCTCCTCATTGGCTCTATCCAAACATACATCGGCAGCCGGAGCATTCCTTTGATCTGTAACTTCCTCCTCGTACTTTGCCAAATACTAGTTTACGCCGCACTGGTCCTAGCGTTGCAGAACGGGTCGTATGGTCGGTTCACTATAGAGGGAGGAAACTGCCCGCCGGCCGACAATTTCAACTATGCTCAACCGGTCTTTGTCAAGTCTTGCCTCAACGCCTCGCGGGAGTGGACCGCCGTAGGATGTCAAGTGCGTTCTGGCACGGACGCGAGCGACTTAGCAAACAACATCATTAGGGTCGAAGAAGTAGCCGCCTACATCGGTGGCGTGTCCTCACCATCATAATCGCGCCCTTCGATACCATCAGCATGCACCACTCCTCCCTCTTCCATCCCGTAAAGCGCGACACAACTAAGCGGCTGAAGTTCGCCGTCTGGGTGGCTGTATTCAGTCTCATTTTCGGCGCTATATTTACGCCAATTGTGGTCACGGCGCATTACAATCAGCTCAAGCGACCGGAAATACTGATGTACGTTGATAGCCGGGGAGCTTGGGAGCAGATCGGTCGCTCAGCGAAAAGCGCTAGGACCTCGATGACGTTCGATTATGGAGACATGGGACATTGGACTGACTGCTTTGGGGTTCCGACGCCTGCGGATAGAGGCGGGTTTTGGAGCAAGTGGTGGCACGAGACGGATCCCTCGGCAAGGATACTAGCATCCGTGTAGGATTACCTAGGTAGTGAATGCAATCTTTTGTGAAACTTTAGTGTTTTCTTGGCCTAGGGTTGTATATATTCGATTCAAACCTAGGGGTAAGAACGCAAAGATATTTTTACGGCCAGCGCCGATCTTATTTTACTTTGGGGCAGCTGCTACGCTTCCACTGGTAGGGAACGCGTTATTGCGGACGATCGCTGCACTCGCAAAGGCCCTTTAACTATGTTGGATAATAACGCTGCAACGGTAAATAATGCTACACGCGGAATGATATGATCTCTAAGCAGTTGATAACGTTGGAAGTGTTCTAAAAGAAATCGAATGATTTGCTACTTAAGAGGTAAACAGATGTGGCTTGATCAGAAGTTATGATTTGTCCCAGTAATACCCAAAATAAATGTGAGTTAAACCTTTCCATATATAATCCTTGGAATACTTCACCAAATTAGTCTGGGACTCGTTGGTCAGACTTTCAATCGGGCTGCCCTAATTGATTGCTTTTCGCAGCTTCCCATTTTGAAGGCCACTGTAAACATTTGATTCAATTCGTCATATGTTTGCGTGAGAGCGAAAAGCATAGAATGATATGGATAAGATCTATGTTGTAGGAAGATGCTTTGATGAAACGGCACTAGTAAGAATTAGCGCGAGTTCCTGTGACATCGCGAATTTTGCTTAGCGAACCTCACTGCTCGCGTCGAGGCTACAGCATAGACGAGACAATGGTCAATTGACACTCTACATTCTTTATTTCTGGCCCTTCTGTTATTGATTGTGCATATACTTATGTATATACGCTCTTTTCCCGTTTAATTGTTGGTGATAAAATACAGAATGAAAGCTACCAGAGCTAGCTATGCGTTCCTCACTCTCGTCCTCCTTATATCCACTGTTTACGCCCAAGACTACTGCACCACCGCCCCCTCCAGTATTTACACGCCGCCCTACACTATCGCCTACTCTACACCATCCGTAATACCTCCTATGCCTTGCAGTGGCATCTACGCAATTCAAGAAGGCTTCTGTTGCAGTAACGGCTTCTCTTGTTCCGGTGATGGAACCTGCTCCTGTCCGAACGGAACGCTGATATACTCCCTTCCTCTCGCACCATGTGTAACGCAGAACCCATACTACAGTGGGTGTCCAGGGAATATGTTGGCAGGGCTGTGCTGCAGCGGCCCGGGTATCTTTATGCAAGGACCATACAATGCGACATGGAGTACCGCTGTGTGTAATCATGGGACAGCTATATATAATGTTACGACTGCCACGGATGGGACGGTAGGAACGACAACGCTTCCTCCAGGGATAAGTTATACTCAAACAAGATGTTTTACCTGTCCCTTATATACGAGAACATCATCAACTGCGGCGGCGGTGCGGACAGCGAAACCGGAGGGTGTAATATTGGGTAAAATCGCGGCCGTTGGAGCCTTATTGGCTGCAATTTAGGATGTCAATATGAATAGAAATAAGGTCCCGAAGCATACTCTACCACGAAAAGTGCCTTAAGTGCAATGCATCATATCGGTATGAAAGGTCCGCAATCGGGTCAACTTTGCAGCTCAGTGATAGATCTATGGTGCTGCGGTTCGTTTGATCTCTTCCATCATCGCGAATATCTCAGCAGCGATTTCCCTCGTTTCAGTCATCAGATCCTCCATCCCACTCAAAGCCTCAAACCTAGTTGCCCAAAGATCCCACCGCTCCTTGCAAAACACGCTCCTCCCCTTCCACAAGGCTCCTCCCCTGGCTGGGTCCCCTTGGTTTGGGTTCTTCGGAGTCAAATCTTCATCCTTCTCCCACAGCTCTCTACCCATGACTATGATCCAAGCAGCAGCAGCCGGAACATATGCATCCAGCAGCTTTGCCGCTCTCTCTGGTTTATGCGCCGGCTCATAATCCTTGCGCTCCACCTCCAGAGCATCTCGAATGGCCTAGATAGCATATATCCAGAACCCAGCCAGGTCCGCTCGGGTAAGGCGTGCAATGAACGCATTAAGATTCGCCCAGGCGTGGATCTCTGGCACGGAGAAGCCAGACCCGCACCCAGGCGCATCATTCCAACACTCTCGAGTCGACGGTCCCAGCATGATCAGCTCGCTCCAGAGCGTGCCCGAGGCCCAGATCCAGTCGTTCTGCAGCGCTTTGGTCATCTTGGCCGGCGCCGGCGTCCTCCTGCCACGGTGTCTGTTTGGCGACGTGCAGGATGGTGTACCACAGCTCCCACAGCAGGCCCTCGGTCGTGGGCTGCGTGTCGTCTTCGGCGGGGACTTCGTCCGCGGGGAGCGGCTCGCCCCACCACTCCCTGGCGTCTTCGGCGTTATGGTACTGTCGTTGGTTCGCGGCAACGTTTTCGGCGTTTCTGATCGCCTGCCCGTGGTCTGCTGTGCTGTACGCTTGGTCGATGGGTTCTGCTAGCTCTTCGACGGCGGCGGCGAGATCGAGTGTGCCGGCCATGTAGGCTTTGACGGTTGCGTAGGTTGGGTAGTTGTCGGGGTCTGGTCGGAACCAGTTTCGTTTTGCGGCGATGGCATCGATCTGGTCGGCTTCGTTTGGCGTTGTTTTGATTATCTCTTCGATTTCTTGTTGCGTCTTGTTCTCTAGTTTTTCCGATGGAATCATGGGATTCTGGGATTCAAAATCGTCTGCGGTAGTATCCGGTAATGTGTCGAAAGCATCTAAATTGTTTTGGGTATTTGAGCGCTCCATTGTGTGTAGGAATTCGTGTTATTCTTTAAACATGTGTTCAGAGGAGCTTCTTGGAGTGTCCTAGGAGCAGAGCTGAGTGTGGACGGGCTGATACCTATTTACCTGTGTGTTCGAGGGTACAGGACGCTGACGAGGGGTTGGTTAAATGTGACTGTGCTGTCCGTCTTCTCGTAAGTCAAATATATAGTGTACTATAGTTAAGGATGGGTTTATAGCTTCCCGAAGAAGTTACGTTTTAGCCACTCGGTTACCCCCTGAACCCGGTTACCCCACCAAATCGGTCACCACCGGGGGGTTGGAGGTCGGGTTTAAATTCGGGCAACGGCCAAGGCTTAGGAGGTGGGTATCTCGCCGTATTAGGCTGCGTTCAGTTGCAAAACTTCAGATCAGATCTGAACTGAAAGTCCGGCAGAAAAGGACGCGTTCCTTCCTTATTTGGTACGCGTTTATGGCTTTATAAAAGCACGGGCATGTGCAATCTGGAGGATTCAGATTGAAACTGAATGAAATCTGGAACCCAGACCTCCAGATTAAACTAACGCCAAGACCTTCAGTTCAGAAGCCGTATACGATAAAGTTGCCAACCTTTTAGTAACTTTTAACGTGTTTTTTGGGCGGTCAGAGGAACATCAAACATTTGTGGCTGAAGTCAAGTTGAACTGGAATTCAACCGAACGGTCGCCTCAGAATCAGATTGGAGCTCCAGATCAACTCCATTCTGAAGCCCTCATTCTGATCTGAACTTGCAACCGAACGTACCCTTATTTAGAGGAACGTTATATTGAGTCTTCTAAACAAGATCTGCATCAATTCTAGCACGATTGCAAGGCATGTGTAATTAATGGTTGAATTCTATATCCCTTAATCCGCCAGCGTCCGTAGATGGTCCATGCGGATCACCAGGTATTCCTGCAATGCAAGGTACTCCAAAGTTCTCCTCCAAGGTACTCCAAAGTTCTCCTCCCAGTAGAAAGTCACAAACGAAGATGCCTGGAACGATGGAGCCAATCGCGACTGTGGGACATTTGCGGCCATTGGCCTGCGGGACTTTTGCGGCCGCCACCATGGCCAAAGTCGAAGATCGTTTAATTACTGGCGCCAAGCCGGGTTCTAATTGGCCAGAACGGAGAGCCGAGGGAAAGCACACGTTACATAGTGAGATGTCGGAACCCACTAACCCACCTGCATCGGGCGTAATCCAAAGCCGCCCAGAGGGAACCTATGATAATTGTTTTGGGCGATTGTGAATTATTTAGTGCCAATGCCGAAGCTTGTTCATGCACAGACTACTTCTCTGAGGACCGCTAGGGTGATTGAACGATCCCTGGGTCGACTAGCAGCGGTTGTCCGTCGCTGTGGCTTTTCGGGTGGTAACACGTAACTCGCCCACCCAGTCAGCCCGCAGGATGGCTGTTGTTACGGACTGCAAAAAGTGGACTCAGGCTATAGTTCCACCGCCCCGATAAAAGAATTTTGTTAAGCAGTTAATATAACTGCCCTCTCTTACCCGGTGGATATTTTTCTCTTCTTTCGATATAACTATTAACACCAGCAGCCCTCTGTTTCACTATTCTGGCCCTGATTTTACATCTGGACCTCTATTTCGAAACTGCAGTCCTCCAATTTTCTTTACAGGTTTCGAAAGGCAGGCAGCAACAGTTGCTCTGAAAGATTACTTACCAGATAAATTATCCGATCCATCACCATTCCGTAATCATATAAATACATCTTGGCGCTGGGAATCAATTACGAAGTTTAAACCTTCCAACGGCCAAAGCCACTGGTGCAACAAGACTCCTGGTCCGTGCATCTAAGCCTTAACAATCCTATAACAAGAAGGAAGAATACCCTGGACAGCAGTTTATTCACAGAGCCACATTCGAATGGCCGTTACCCGCTTATCGATTGATACGTTGCTAGCCATTGTATTTGGCACGTTAACATTACTAGCAACCGTAGCTAGTATTCGATACAAAGATTCTCTGATCACTCTCGGTGTTAGAGCTATTCGAAGGATGCGGACAGGACGAGGTAAGTGATAAAGTAGTTCTCTTATTCCTTTCCCAGAGACGGAGGGTCGGGAGTCCTAGAGTTTTTGAAAATAATACCTTAATTGCAGTATACGAGGGCAGTCTTCTAGCTCTGGCTAATAGATAATAGGCTTCTCTGATATCGAAGCGAATCCAAGAACCGTCCAAGAATCTGGTCGACAGCCTGTAGTCGAGCTTCAGAGTTTACCTCAATGGTCGTATCTAAACTGGCCAATACCGCCTTCACCTTTTGATATAAGTCGTGAGGAGCAGCTTGGGTGGCAGAGAGAGCGGGAAATATCAACAAGGAGGGCTTGAAATGTTGGGATACCTAGGAGGATTACGGGATCCCATAGGGAGGCTAAGGAAATGGGATAAGGAAAAGCTTAGGAAAAGTCATGTTTAATGGAGGGTTTTCTTTGAATTGGCGCTCTCTATTCTTTCGTAATAGGATTTTAATGGAAATGATGGACGACGAGTAAACCTATATACAGGCACGGCTGGGCAAGGCTGAGGTTGAGTTGAAATGCCAAGCAGACGCGTGCCGAAAGACTAGAGGATATTAACGTACAAGGGGGTAACATCAATGCCTCGGACGCCCCCCCTGCTAGCATGAAGAGGAAAATAAGCGAGCCCCAAGTAATATAGCAGGGCTAGGTTATTTTGTGTACCATACTAGCATGGGGGGGGGTCTGAGCAATTCGTGTTACCCCCTTGTAGTTGACCAGGAAGCGAGCCACGCCACGTTAGCGAGCCACACAAGCAAATGCCTAACGTAGGTTATGGGCTTTTGACGGTTGGGGGGGTTTTGACGGTTTTTCCTTACCGCTTGCCTGCTTAGGCTTAGCGACTTATACTGCCGCTTCAAAAATCAAAACGTTTAATTCCTCAATGCTTGATCTATATTTGAGAAATTTACCACTAACGCTACTATGCCCCGCTGGACTCGCGAACCTAATGCGGACCAGAGGATTAAGTTAGCAATTGCTAGCTTTAAGAATGGCCTCTATAAAAGCCGGGAAGATGCTGCAAAGTCTCACGGCGTTGACCTAAATACATTGCGTAGGCGACTCAACGACAAACATAAATCTCACAAAGTCGCGCATACTCACCAGCAGCGACTACTACCTCCTGCAGAATCTGCAGTCGTGCGACAGTGTATATACCTTGCAAATGCCGGCTTTTAGGATAGCGACGAAGAAGAAGACAGCTGAGGCACGAGAGGAATTCAGGAAGGCAGAGGATCAAGCTGCGTCAGCTAAACGCTCGCGACCGCTGCGCAATTGACGGTAGAGGCATCTACTGTTATATTTGAGGCAGCAACGGCTCACTCAAAGGCTTTAATAGCAGCTGCAAAAAAGGTAGATGAAGAGGTCAATACGCAGGTAGAGGTAGATGACGACGAGCAGAGCAATTCGAGCGACAGTGAGGTGTCAGAT
>Ga0307515_10005641_pt1 | contig 25282 bp, 13 predicted proteins | sample 17_EM_MG_FD_194513 | JGI IMG/M metagenome (GOLD analysis project Ga0307515, IMG submission 194513) | Populus trichocarpa ectomycorrhiza microbial communities from riparian zone in the Pacific Northwest, United States - 17_EM | ecosystem: Host-associated > Plants > Roots > Unclassified | place... | reverse complement strand
AAACATGTTAATAAAATTGATCCATAAATTTGAAAATGAGGAAATAAAACACTAAAAATAAAAAAAAATATACTAAGAGAATAATTATATTTAGTTTAATTTGATCACGAAGAAAGTTATTTTTGTTAGAAAGATGTAGTTGTTGATGTTTAATGTTAGTAAGTGAATAAGAAATAGAAAAAAAAAGTGTATTTCTTTGCTAAGGGCAAAGAAAAAAAAATTCTTAGCAAAAATGCTTATTATTTAAATTGATTTGAAATCACTTTTCCTTAATTAACTTTTCTAAAATTCATTAAATATGACAAAGTTTAAAAAATAATTTTCATAAACGCCTAATAGTTTGTCCTATTTTGATATGTTTATCTAAAGGCTATTAATAGTGGGCCCCTTTTATAATCAACGATTCAGATCCACCTAATCATGTCCGTTGCGTTTTACTAATGGTCCCTATATATAAGGTCTTCGCTTCTACTGCTATACTCCGACAAAAACACACTCCTTCTCGATTCTCGCAGTCTCTCTCTTTCAAAAAATGGATCGGAATGGCATCCTTGGTTGGACACTGATTTGCGTCCTTGTGGCCGGTGTCGGTGGCCAAGCACCGGCTGCGACGCCGACATCAACTCCGGCGACTCCAACAACTCCTTCCGTACCATTAGCTGCACCTGCTAAAGCACCTGCAAAACCTACAACGCCAGCACCCGTATCATCACCACCGGCGGTAACACCAGTAGCATCTTCACCGAAACAGACTGTTCCAACTCCAGTGGCGACGCCATTGGCTACACCACCTCCAGCCGTGACTCCAGTTAGCTCCCCACCGGCTCCGGTTCCTGTTAGCTCTCCACCAGAAAAATCTCCTCCGTCTCCAGTGCCTGTTGCTCCACCGACAAGCTCGCCTGTGGCAGCACCGACAGCAGAGGTCCCTGCTCCTACTCCTAGTAAAAAGAAGCCAAAGAAGGCACCGGCTCCTGGTCCAGCATTGTTGAGCCCACCCGCGCCACCAACGGAGGCTCCTGGACCTAGCGCAGAATCCATGTCTCCTGGTTCTATCGCTGACGACGTAAGTTCTATCATTTCATCTTTATCTTTTTATGAGCAATTTTAAAATTGGGTTTAACATGTGTGATATGGCAATGCGGGAATAGATCTAGAAAACACAAATCATGAAAAGTTTATTAAAATGGAAAGATCCAGTTAGGGTTTTTGGTTTGGTAAGAGAACCGTAATGAATTAATTATTGGCGATGTTATTAGGTATGTAGTGTTATACCAGTAGGAGCTCATTTATATTTCCTAATATGAAGCTGATTATTGTGCTTGCTTGCTGTCTTAAGTAGATCGGTAATTTTTTTATTTTATTCATTTCTGTAATTATTAATAATTATATTAAATAAAAACCTAAACCTATACTGATTTATAAAGCAATCGAGTCCTAGTGTGCCTAGACCTTACCTTAAATTAGAGGTCAAGCATTCTTGGACTTGCAAGATTAGGCTCGCTAGCTCGCCTGCCTTTTAAAATCAAAGGCTAGGCATGCCTAGGCTTTCAAGCCAAGCTCTCGTGCATATGGATGCCTGGACCTTGGAGTTCATGCCTACACCTTTTTTTAGACCATTAAAATTAAAATTTCAATATATTCTCATTTAAAAAATAAGTAAAAAAACATTTTAGGAACCTCCAAAACTCTATTCCTAACCACAAAAACACATTCTAATCAACTTTTAAACTCAAAACTAAATTGAACTAAAGCAAAATTTCTGGACCTTGATGTATTTTTTATCGGTATCATTAGAAGCTAAAAACACCTCTTTTTCACTCCTTTTTTTAAAGTCAAACCCATAACCATCTGTATTGTACTCCTCCTTTAAAGTGTAACTCATGGACACCCAAATTAGGGTTGCTGGTGGTTAGAATGTGATTGGGTGAAAGCTATCTCTCCACATTTGTTGTTTTTTTTTTTTACTGAAATATAGATTTTGATAAAAATAGAGATCAAATTGTTGATAGACGCTCCATGAACAGTGTAAATAAAAAAATATTAATTTTTATCCTTATTCTTTCATTTTTAATTTCTCTTGTTATTTTTTTTAATTAAACCCTATAATTGTATTGTATTTCGTAATAGCAATCAGTAATGTTTCACTGTAAGTAGTACATAGCCGTGAGTATTTTGTTGAGTAGTGAAGATGATGGAGATACTTCTTGTCGGTGCGTGCTAAATAACTAGTGATATGTGAAGTGTAAAAGAAGAAGAAGGAGAAAGCTGCAGCAGCTTCGTGTCTCACACTCGAGACTGGTTCTAGTACAAGACTAGTAAACGCGTTTTGTAGCATGTGAGATGCACTTTCTGACAAGTGAACTCCCATTCCCAAAAGAGTTGTCCACTACTCTGACATCAATGGGATTTGCACGCTTGGCTCACCGCCGACAACTTTTGATCAGATGTTAGAAGTTCCCGGAATCATTTCAACCACCAGAATCTCGCACTCGGTACTGGTTCATGCCAGCATGTATAGAAAGATCTCACTGAGGAAATAATGCTCGCGTCAGAATGTGATTTTAACGTGGGTCAAGCTATAGAGAAATGTTTTGTTACTCGTAGATATGAATTTAGCTGCAGTAAATATCATATATATATATATTTTTGAGTTCTAAATTTTGAGCGAAACAATTACTGCAGAGTGGAGCGGGAAGAACAAGATGCTTTCAGAAGATAGCAGGAGGTTTGGCATTGGGATGGGGTCTGCTTGCTTTGATCTTCTAGAGAGATAATGTTCTCATCATCCTCTCTCACCTGGAGTATTATTATTATTATTATTTTGATCACATTGGATATTATTTAAATTTATTTTGACACTGTCTGGTTAAGTTATTACTATTGGTACTCAATGGCGCGTGGTTTGGTTTCATCGTTCCTGAAGGAAAGGGGGGTGGGAGGCATTGGGGATTGATTTGTATGTATTCTCTTGGGAGATTTTGCGGGTGGAAGGGCTTTGTATTCTGTAGTTTTCTTCTGCTCGCTCTCTCTCTTCTTGGATTATTACAGACATGATGATTCTCTCTTGCTTGCTTTTAACGTTTTGTATTTAGCACACCTCTCTAGGTATTCCTTTATTCCTTACTTGTTTGTTATTTAATGAGAAAAAACTGTTGATTATAAGAGAAAGCTACAAGGAAGAAAGAAAGATGGCGGCGAGCATTGGCCAGGCAATTAGATTTTGATGAGTCAGCTCGGCAGAGCTCGCGAGTTAGCTTATAAGATAATTTAATTGTTTATAAAGGGTTTGCATGGTGTTGAGTAGTTAAAATCTTCTATCAATGAGATCTAGCAGTGCGGTCCGTCCATTCTCTTGTTAATCAATGGTCGTGGTAAGAGCTTCGTTTGACTCTGTTGTTTGAAAGGAAAGTCCTATTTTGAGAAATCTTGGTCGGGGAAGTTCAGAAAGCTCTATTTGCCATTTATGGAAGGACTAGATGTTATCTAAAACACCAACGTTAGGAAGAATTTGATCATGTCTATTTTCCTATAACAGATAAAAAAAAGTGTAATTTGTTTTATATTATTTTCATATTAATAAATTACTCTCTTAAAAAAAAAATGATATGATGGAGCTAATGGATCTTTCTTTCACTACATTGATTATAAATCCATTATGATATTAATGAATTTCTTAAACTCAATTTTAATAAATGGATCGTTTGATTTCCTAATTAAATAATATTTCAATTAGATATTCAAATTAATTAAAATAGCTAGTGTATAAATAAAGATTTAATTTAAATCCAATAAAGATATCGTAAGGCACTTGTATTTAATTAATTTTTTACTATAAAGATAAAAGAGATTTTCTCTTGCTTTTTTTCATTTCAATCCCTGACTTTTAGATTTTTTTTTATTTTCATTCAATTAAAGCTTTAATTTTATACTTTCTTCTTAATTTCATCCCTAAATGCATTAATTCAACTGAGTCATTTGGCCACTTCTTACAATTAGGCAATTTTAATCCTAACATGGCTATAATGAATTTGAGTTAAGTAAGACTTTAATCAATTTGAACCCAACAGGTTCATTGTTACTTTGAGTCCGGAAAGGCTGCAACAAATTTAGGTCTAGCAAGACTAAAAAAACTCAAAATCATCAAAGTTCATTATAATTTTGAGTCCAACAAGGCTCCAAGAAATTTAAGTCTAGCAAAACTCTAGCGAATTCAAACCCAACAAGATTCATTGTAATTTTAAGCCTTTCACAACTTCAACAATTGAATGGTAATCTCTATGATTAAAACTAAATTGATTTATTGAAAAAAATTAATTTTTTTATTTAGAAAATAATGTAAAAGAATAAAAAGAGAAAATAATATATAAAAAAAGAAAAAAAATACAAAACAAAAAGAAGGATAGTAAGCTCTCCAAAATGTCCGGGATTAAAAATTAAATGTCAAGTGATAGAGCACAAGAAGCTTGGAGAATTAAGATCGTAATGAGATCACTCGCCTTAATATCAAAATCTAGGTTATAAACCTAAAAGATATCTACATGAAAGAAGTGATCATATATCTTTTAACCCTTTAAACACCATTTAAGCCTAATGCATATCCATTCTTTTCATAGATGTGAACCATAACCTACATAATGTGTCTTCAGAAGTCAATTCTGATAAAAAAAAAACTTTTTATGTTGAAAGATGTCAACCTCTATAAAGAAGAAAAAAAATCATAATCTGGATGTGAACCGCATGTCATTTTTATGAATTGAGCAATCTTTACTAATAAATGGACAAGCTTAACACAACACAAAGCAAGATGCTCTCATTTTTTAAAGCAAAAAAAGAAAATTTAACTTTGGAACCTTTTCTTTCCATTTTTTCCTTGCATTTAGCAAAAAAATCTATTTGAGCCAGTTATAACCAAATTTCATTAAAAATCACTTTTTTTTCTCACAAGCCCAACTAACCATCGCCTTATATGCCAATAAAATATCCAAAAAAACATCTTAGCATTGAATAATGTGTTTTGGGCTCTCAACCAAATAAGTTTAATATTCATGAAAATACTTTTAAAATTTACACCTTAATGATTTTTTTTTAACAATTAGATTTGAATGAATATAGTCATTAAAATTTGCAGCAAAACAGTGAGTCGAGTAATTGGAGGACATCAAAACAAAAGCAACAAAATCAAAGAGTTAAGTAACTGGAGGACATTAGAACAAAAGCAACAAACTCAGATAATCAATGATAAAATTGAAAAAAGGGACCTATACTTCAAACAAGTAAGTATTTATTTATTACTGTGCAATGTTCTCATGAGACCCATATGTAAATCCAGTAAATTTGAACCCAACAAGGTTCATTATAATTTTGAGTCCATCAAGGCTCTAACAAATTTGAGTTCAGTAAGACTTTGGCAAATTTGAAACTAGTAAGGTTCATTGTAATTTTGAGCCCAACATGACTCCGGTAAACTTGAGTCCAATAAGACTCTAGTTAATCCGAAGCCAACAAGGTTCTTTGTAATTTTAAGTCCAGCAAAGCTCCAGCAAACTTGAGTCCAACAAGACTCTAGCAAATTTGAACCTAACAAGGTTCATTGAAATTTTGAGCCTAGCAAGGCTCTCATAAACTTGAGTGTAGCAAAACTCTAGCAAATTTGAACCCAACAATGTTCATTGCAATTTTAAGCTCAACACGACTACTATAAATTTAAGTCCAACAAAACTCTAGCAAATATGAAGCCAACAAGGTTCATTGTAATTTTAATCATAGTAAGGCCACAATAAATTTAAGTCCAGTAAGACTCTTACAAATTTAAACCCAATAAGGTTCATTGTAATTTTAAGCCTAACTTGGGTCGAACATATTGAGCCCATCAAGGATCCAACGAATTAGTCCAGCAAGACTTCAATGAATTTGAACTTAATAGGGTTCATTTCAATTTTTTCAGCCTAACGATCTCTAACAGATTTAAGCTCAATAGGTTTCCTTGTAACTTGTTTGAGTTCAACCTGGTTTAATTTTAATTTTTCCTAAAAAAGATAATCACCTCCAAGTTTACCCGATTTTAATTTTTCAAAGAGAGAGTGGTCATCTCCAAATTGATTCAATTTTATTTTTTCACAAAGAGAATGATTGTCTTTAAGTTGACTTGATTTCACTCTTTCAAAAGAGAGTGGTTATCTATAAGATGACCTGATTTTAATTTTTTTAAAGTGAGTAGTCATCTCCAAGTTGACCCAATTTTAATTTTTTACTAAGAGAGTAATCATCTCTAAGTTGACCTAATTTTAGTTTCTAAAAAAAAAGTGGTTATATCCAAGTTAACTTGATTTTAGTGTTTTTTGTAAAGAAAGTAGTCCCATTTGATTTGACCTAATTTTGAATTTCTACATTGAGGTTGGTCGCCTTTGATTTGACCCATTTCATTTAAAAAAGTATTATTTTTTTTTATAAGCTTACTGCATAAATGCAAATTATTTTCATATTGTAAAATAAGCATTGTAAAAAGAGGACAATTATCATAACCTATATTTTGATTCCAATTATTTTTTAAATAAAATTACCAATAATATCTTTTAAATTTTAATCATTATTTTAGTCACTTGTGTTTATTTAATTTTTGTGTATAAAAAAATAAAAATATTATGTCATTTTCATTTCAATCCCTAGCTTTTGGATTATTTTTTTAATTTTCATTCAAGTAAGCCTTTAATTTTAGACTTTCTTTTTAATTTCATCCCTAAATACATTAATTGAACCCTCTATTTTGGCTTTTTTGTTTTTACAATTTACTTATTGGTTTCTAAAATTATGTAATTTTGACTAATTTTGCTCTAATTTTCACCTTTTCTCTTCAATTTCATTAGGGAAAGTAGGATAGACTCCCTCTCCAAGAAGAAAAATTTCTTCCACCCATTTGCTTAATCATCTTCCTTTCACCCATACTCAACCAATACACCTACATAAACAAAACCAATTGAACCTCCCTCATATTCGTTCTAAATCACTCAAACCCGGTTGAATGAACCATTATAGTACCTCTTGATCACTATCATTTTCTTCAACCAAAACACCACCACTATCCAGGACTAGCCTTCACCAATATCTTCTTCCCCTTCATTCTTAACGTAAAAACTAACATTTTCCCCTCCATTCTCAGCATAGAAACATCATCTTCATCAACCACTCACATTAGCCTCTTAACAAAAAAAAAAAAAAATTCCCTGCTTTTAAGGTTTTTTTTTTTAATTTTCATTCAATTAAGGGTTTAGTTTTGGATTTTTTTTTCAAACCATCCTTTAGTGCATTAATTGAACCATTTAATTTGGTCACTTTTTACAATTTAGTTTTCGGTTTCCAAAATTATACAATTTAGACCAATTATGCCTGAATTCTCACTTTTTTCTCTTCAATTTCACTGTGATTGAATTAATTGAACCCTTCTAATTCTTATATTTTCTCTTTAATTTTATCCTTAATTGAATTAATTGAAGCCTTTAATTTAGGGTTCTTCTCCAGTTTAATCCTTGGTCCTTTAATTCTTTCAATTAAAGCCAAATTAAACTATTTTTCTTAAAATATTTTTTAATTAAGTCCCTAATTGCATTTTAAATTATTCATGATATTTTTTTTACATTTTTTTAACTCAATCTTGGGATTTTAAAGTCAATTATTTGTCTAATTTTACCTCCAACTATATTCTTGTTATTTATGTGTTTGATTTTGTGTATACTGATAGTTTTTTTTTATACACAAATGTGATTTGTATATGTTGTGTGAGTTTGAGCATTTTCATAGTAATAAAAAAATTAAAACAAACAAATAAAAATGATTTATTACTGTAAACTTCCTTTTGTGTTGTGTCGTATTTTTCATAGATATGATATAATAATTTGGGTTGGGTAACGTGATCCCACATAGACCTAAACGAGTAAGAGTGGTGTCTTTTGATACTATTCTAGACTTAGTAAAAGGAAAGGGGCTAAAACCTATTATTTTCCCATCCCTATTGGTCCAATGCTCATTTTAGAAATAGTTAATTCGACAAGTCTCATTTTTAAAGATTGATGTCAAAATTTTTGTGAATCACCTAAATCAATAAGTCTCCTACTTCTAGGGACCAATATTGAATTATTCATTAAAAATGATAAAAGGATTGTAAGCAAGCTTAGGAAATAATTAGAATATTTCATGGCAAATAAAAAGATAGATTTATAAGAAAACATGTGGTAAAGCTAACATTTCATTTGAAAGAATATGGTAAAGATGACATCATTCTTCCATTAAGCATAATTAACTCTTTATGTGAATCTTTAAAACTAGCATTAATCTTTAGGATTTTTACTTTTCTCTAATTACTAGGTGGCGACTTAAATTTTTCATATATTTTCCCATTTTATTTTGGAAAGTCAGAAAGTCCCATTTATATCTAGGTGGGATAACATGGTGTGACATTCATTATCTTTTGGTAAGTGGCTTTATTATTTTTAAGCTCAAAGGGCATAGTCTCTATACAAAAAGGTCACCCTATCTATTATAAAAGATGTTTTCTCCTCGTCTTTAGAATGCAAAGGGATCTAGTTGTAGCCCAAACTCGTATCTAGGGAGCTTAAGAATTCAAACTCGATCATGGAGTCTACAAGTCTATCTATTTTAGGTAGAGGAAATTTATCTATAGGATAAGTTTTATTGAGATCGATGAAGTCTACACACATCCATTATTTTCCATGGATTTTATTTATTATGACCACTTTAGCGAGTCATTCAAGGTACATCACTTCCCAAATAAAACTAGCTTCAAAAATTTTATCCACCTTCTCGGATATAGTTTTTATCTTTCCCCTTTAATTTTTTTTATTATGATAAATAGGAGGGAAAGTTGGGTTTACCTTTGGCTTATGGGCTGGCATGTCAAGGTTAATGCTAGACTTATATGAGGGCTAAAAAATAAAGTTATCTTTTTAGATGTTGAGGATCTTTATAAGGGCTTTTTCTTGTTCATGATCCAAAATAGAGCCAATATTAGTGTTCATGCTTGTATTTTCTTATGAAGGGTGACCCTTTGTAACACTTATATTGCTTCAGTGCACAATCCTTTTCTTTTCTTCATAGACCTTTTATAGTTTACCACTAAAACATTTTTGCCTAAAGACAAGTGAAGATTCATCTTCTATAGCCTATTTGGTTCTCTCCTTATTATGCCACCATATTTTGATATAAAACTTTATGGTTAAGTATCTTATACTAATAAAATCATTAATTTCATAGAGAAACGGTTTACAGATGATAGGATCATAGAAGCCTTCATCCTTTAGGGTTATTCTGAGTAAAAAATAGGGATTATAATGGGCTTATTAGGACAACTATCCCTCCTTATATATCGTGTCAAATACACTAACTATGTCATCTTGGAGGTTGTATTAGTTGGGTTAACTTGACCATCTTAGAACCGTGTTAGATGGTTCTATAAAAATTATGCATTCCTTGAGCATGATGTGCTTGGATAGGTCTGGTAACCCACCAAGCCTTTAATTGATGACCTTGATGAGCCTTTTTATGCCAAGATGATATATGGGCAAATACTAAACCTAATCATGGGTTGTTATTAGGTTTGGGTCTTAAGTGAACGAAGCAAATCTGGCTTATCACCACCTAAACGATAATCCTCATACTAATTTTATGCTTTACATTACATAGCTTAATCCATTCAAATTGTTCGAATATTTTAAAACTTCAATTATCTATAAGTTAGATTGGAGACTAAATAAGGATATGATCTTTAGTATTTTGTCGTTCAATGCCATAGTCAAAACATCTATCATCAGGTCATTAACCATTTCTTGTATGCATTCATTTTGTAACTTCAATTACCCAACTATCAAACAATATCCCCCCTATCTCACTAGTATTCTTTCTAGAAAATGTCTTACTTAATCAAATTTCTTATGATAAGTAGCGTTTAATCATAGTAGACAAAATTACATCCATGACATGATTAATTTTTACTATATAGTTGTTTAGGATATGTGGAAAACTAGGTATTTATCAGAATTTTTAATCATTCATCAAATTTTTAACAAAGTAGTCAAATATTAATTAGTCCTTACAATTTTCTTTTTTGGATAGGTTTTTGTTTTTAGCTTTAATTTTAATAGGAAGAAGAATCTATAAATCAACTTGTAAATTCATCAAGATCAAGTTTGTTTTCAAATAATTTTAAAAATACAATATAACAATGGTGTATTTATATAAATATATATTTTTTAACTATTTGTTTTAAAATTATAAATAGCATTGACAAATTAACAAATTAGATGTGGAGTTGATCAATTTTGGATAATATTTAATTTGTTATGAGCACATGTGGAGTCAATATCTTGTTATGTGCCTATCACAAGTTAAAAAAATAAATAAACTTTCCCATCTTTAATGATTGTACAATTCTGATATCAAAATTCCAAGTAAAAGTTACTAATAAAATAAAAACAAGACAATAGGTATTTGAGAGTATTTTTTTTTAGCGCTTAAAAAAACAAATAAAATAACATAGTACATAAAATATTTTAGAAAGTAGTATAGTTTAGAGAGTATAAGATGACATCTACAACTTGCGAGTCGCAAGTGACATTTGCGACTCTCTTCAATTTAAAAAATAGACTTCCATAATTTAAAATAAAGAGAGAGGAGAGAGGAGAGAGAGAAAAACAAGGAAAAAAAAGAAGAAAAAGACCACCAATATACATTGAAACTCCGATGAAGACATAATCGATACCGTTGAAAAGATATCGACGAGACAAATCCAATGACACCAAGAAATGTCACTATCATAACTCATTTTGGGTTATTCCCCAAAATTTTACCCTTTTTCCTTTTAAAATAAAATAATAAATAATAGCAGCAAGAAGACTGGCATTTTAAAAAAAGCAGGCTAAGGAGGATTCCAAATATACATAAAAATCAAGCTACAATGGAATTGAGAGCTTAATTGTACCTCATTGTATCCAAAATTAGAGAAACAATATAAATTTAAGGTCAAATCAAATCATTATTCGACAAATCTGCATAAAAATTAAGTCTAAGAACATAATTAGATTTTTAATAGGCCAATTTGATTTAATCATAGACCAAATTAAAGTATAATTATGTTTAAGAATTAATTTGGGTATAATTAAAGGATTTAATTAGATGAAATGACTTAATTATACTTTAAGCTAGCATAATGGCTCTCGCTCCGCAGCAGGTCAATAACATTTTTTTTTAATATAAAAATTTATTTAGAATATAGAGAATGCTTTAAGCACCTTGGGTCTAACAACCGTGAGTTTGGCATGACTGCAGACCAAAGACACTTAAAACATTCTCTAAACTCTTTATATATTTTTTTACATTTTAAAAAAAATTGATATTGACCTGCTGCAGAGCGCGAACCAATATGCTAGTGTGTGTGTGTGTGTGTGTAATCATAACAATATTTTAGTCCATTAAAAAAATATAAAAAATAAACAAATAAAGTGAGATAACTTGGTGATCCAAGACATGGACCTTTCACTGAATCATATTTTAATAGAGTCTACCATATCTAAAACTATCTAAAAACTATCAATTTCATTTCAAGTGCATTTTGAATGGAAAAATTCAAACATAATATAGACTAAATTACCTAACAATTATTTTATTTGCTCTAATTTTTTTCTTCATTCTATTTTTTTAAAAAAGAAGAAATTAATTAAGGGATTAAGTTATTAACTAATTAAAATAGAAAAACGATATATATATATATATATATATATAATTTTGAAATTACAAGGATTGAGTGTATAGTTTTGTCAACTATAGGGATTATGTTATAATTAACTCAATTTTATTATTATTATTATTAGTTTTTAAATAAGGAACTCCTTTTGCATGTGTTATGTATATGTCATTGTAGAACATTTGTATGGATAAAAAAATGATTCTTTGGACTGGAATGGTTCCCAAATCCAAGTAACTTGGGCTTGGCGTGGTTGCCAGACTCCAGACGCGTGGGTCTGGTGTGGTTCCCAAACCCAAGCATGCAAGTTGGCATAGTTGCCAGAACCAGGCGCATGGGTCTAGACCCAAGGTATTTGAGTATGACAAATATGTTTGATTTGACAAACAACAAACAAAGAGGACAATTGTGCACTTTAGTTGTTAAGAGAGAGAAAAGAAAGAAAAAACACAAATAATCGATCACTAGCGGCAATCCAATCATTATCTCTCTACACGCGCCACACCATGTGAAAGAAGGCACGACTGCGCATCCAGTGAGATGGTAGATGGCCAGATTTGGCCACCAAGAAACATCACATGCATCTCCTTAATGACGCAGGTGCCACCCTTTCGCTGGGGTAAAAAAATAAAGCCAAAGAAACGTCTCGCGAAAAGATAAGAAATTAAAAGTGAAATTACTATTACAATCCATATTAAAAGCTCTCTTGATTTACAATAATTTCCCTACATCATTTAGCTTTTTTTATAATGGTTCAAATTAATTTTATTAGGAACTTAAGTGGTGAAAAATTAAGTTTGAGAGCCCAATTTGGGCTTAATTTAGAAGATTGGAATTTTAGAGGACCAAACTGAATTTTTAAAAAGTTAATTGGTTCAAATCAGGGGTGAAATTGCAAGAAAATTAAAGTTTTTGGGGTCAATTGGGGGTTAAATTGAAGAAATTCGCAACCAATGACCATTTTGAAAAAACATCAAACTTTAGGGACCCAATTGATTGAAATCAGAGGTGAAATTGAAGATAATTGAAAGTTTAATGGTCAATTGAAGGTCAATTTGCATAAATTCAAGACCAATGACCAAAATGAAAATGGTGCTGAAATCTAGGGCTTACATTGAAGTTCGACAAGAAAATCAGGGGTGAAATTGCAAGAAAATTAAAGTTTTTGAAGTTAATTAGGGGTTAAATTGAAAAAATTTGCAACCAATGACCATTTTGAAAAAACATCAAACTTTGGGGACTCAATTGATTGAAATCAGGGGTGAAATTGAAGATAATTGAAAGTTTAATGGTCAATTGAAGGTCAATTTGCATAAATCCAAGATCAATTACCAAAATGAAAAGGTGCTGAAATCTAGGGTTAACATTGAAGTTTGATAAGGGTAAAATTGCATAAAATTGGAAGTTTATGGTTAATTAGAAGTGCAATTGAAAAAAATTAAAAGCAGGAGGACCAAATTGAACTTTGGCCAAACCCCTAAATTAAAACCCTAAAAAGTCCAAAACGGTATCGTTTTGAACAATTAAAAAAGGGAACCAGACAACATGCTGTCTGGTTACTGTTCATCTTCTTCTTCATTTTTTGCCTGAAAGAACTGCTCAGGTAACTACTTTTCAATAGCATTTAATACTTCGTCTCTTCATCAAATTTGACAAAACATACATCACCATGATGACCTGACATTTAACTATACCTCGGTATGGTTCATTTTGGTTGATTGACACCGTAGCGCCGCGGTGTAGCCCTTAAATGGACAACTTAAGGTAGCCTTTAGCTGCCAACTTTTTCAGACCATGATAACAACCTTGAACCAACAGTTGGGGTCTTTCCGGTTTGAATCAAGGGCCAATATTTTTTTTCAAAAGAGACAAAGTGTCCCTCTTCCACCCCCTATAAATAGGGGTGGATTTCATGCATTGGAGGAGAATAAATTCGAGTCCAAAATTGGCAAAAAACTAGCTTCTCCTCAATCCCTATTTTTTTTTCCTCTCCACCGATTTTCCTCTCTTTTTTGTTATGTCCCCATAGTGATGCCACCATCAGCGTCACGACAACCCTTCCCATATGACCAACCAGTTATTTCCCCTTGTATCAAGTAAGTTTTCTTCTCCTTCCTGCGACAAAACAAGCCACTACATACAGAAGGTAAATATAATTAACATGGTCACTAGGCCTGGCCAGTGACCATGTAACGCATAGGCTGGACCCATTTCAGCTTAGCCCAATAAAGAGAGAGAGAGAGAGAGAGAGAGAGAGGGGTCAGGTTTGTTGGGTCGCTTGTCAGCCCAACCCGACCCGGCTGGGTCCAGCTTAGATGGTTGGGCTAGATCTAGCCCAGCCTATATAATAATAATATTATATTATATAATAATATAACAAAAGAAAATGAAAACATTCCCAAAAAATTCCAAGGGTCACTTTAAAACAAAATTGAGATTTTCTCGCATGTTTTTCTACCAATTTTATTCAATATCGGGCCATAGACTTATACTGTAAGATATGAACCCAGTAAAAAATATCTGATTTTCTCTGAAATTTCTTAAAAAACAAAATATAAAAAAAATCCTTATTTAAAAAACACAAAAAATATTTTGTTTTCGTGCACACGACCAAGTCCTAAAAGTTTTCCAAGCAAATTTTCATAAAAAAACAAAAAATATATATTTCTCATGTTTTAAAATGTAAAATTGATATCATAACCAATTTATGATCATCCGTTAGGGTTTGACCAAAATATCAAAAATGCTTCACCAATCATTTTGTTCATTTTATATTTAAAGTGTTAGGATTTAGCAGTAAAGACTTCCTCACGAAGGGAGATCTACTTTGAACCTTAGACAAGACCAATAGACAGAAACATGACTTAGAATAACAATCAAATAACAATGTAGTTTACCTTAGGTAAGGTGCACTGAGGGTGATATGTCTTTCCCTTGCACAACCAGTCCCTTACCTAGACTCTTGCAGACCATAAGTTTCCTAGTAACTATAATACTAGGTGGCGACTCCTAAATCTTATAATCATAATTTTATGATTAAATCCAAAACTCCTTTTCACCATCACTCAGGAGGCAGACTCGTCGTTCTCGACGTCGCATGCCCTACAATAGTCACAAATGGTGATCGGAGTGGGCTACAAGAGCTATCTAAATATGTTGGGGCTCATTTGCCTTTAGACGACTTATGTGGCACACTTCGATCACCATTGGTGACCTTCCTTGATGTCATTTGATTCATCTCGTCAGAATTTTCTCAACGATACCAGTGATGTCATCACTAAAGCTTTGGTGTGCCTCCGAGATTTTTTTTTAAATTTTTTTACTTTTTTATCTATCCTCTCTCTTCACAAATTATAAACTGGAGAGATGAAAGAGAAAAAATAAAGAAAAAAAAGATCCCGAAGGAACACCAAAGCTTCGATAATAATATCACTATTATCGTTGGAAAGATTTCGACGAGACGAATCCAACGACATAAAAAAGATCACTAACAGTGACTAGAGTGTGCCACACGAGCTGTTCAAAGGTAAAGAAGCCCCGACACATTTGGACGGTTTATGTGACCCACTTTGGTTATCGTTTGTGATCTTTCTGGTGTTGTTACATTTATTTTGTTAATATATTTCTAATGGCACCGATGACATCATAATCGGAGGTTCAGTGTGTCTTCAGAGTCTTTTTTTTTATTTCTTTTTCTTTTTTTCTCTCTTCTCTTTTTATTGTAAATTATATCAATTTATTTTTAAAATCAAAGAGAATCACAATAACATTTATGACTCATAAATTTTATTACTTTTCTAAATATTTCATACATACGTTATGTTATTTTATTTTTTTAATGTAAAAAAAAAAAAACACTCGGGTACTTGGCAGTAGATGAGCATGCATTTTATTAATGTAAATAAGATATAGCTCAGACATCACTGTCTGCCATGAGCCCACAGACACGTTAATGGAGATTTGACTTATTCACAACTGATATGATATGAGCAGTAGTCTTCTGCCTATCCATTTGGTATCGAGAAGCCACTTCGCTTATACAACCGCCAATACGTACCCTTCCTTTGGTCATAGCACAGGAATCTTAATTCCCTCTTGCAACTTCAGTTCTGTATTTCTGTTGTGGATGAACTGCGTATGTGGCATACGTGAAGCAGAGCCCATCATTTCCATCAATGGATGTCTCCAGCTTACAATCTCGGTATCTTTCTTTTTGTTTGGTTTCCTTTTACTTTCTCCATGCCTGTCTCTGTCTATTTGCTTTAATGACTTTTGTTTCTGTTGTTCTTGCTTCAGTATAAGGGGACTAAATTGTTAAAGATTGTGTAGCCTTGGGGGTTGGGGGTCAAGTTTTCGTATCATATATATGGTTATATGGAGTTGTTGAAAAGAAGCAAAGAAGATACTGAAAAATTCTTGGCCAGAGAATTGAGTTTTGATAGATTTCGAGCTAATTTATGTCAAGAAAAGTTTGAAATTTAGCAGAAGGGTGTTCCTTTGTGGATACCCACAAGAACGAAAACAAAAAAATCATTTATATCTTTTTTTATTTATTCCAAGTTTAATATCTTTGCATAATAAACCACTAATATATATAAAGCTTACCCTTCCTTTATTCTTTCTCCGTCCAGTGTCCTATTAAGTCCATTATGGAAAGTTAATTTGTTAGCGGTGTCCGGCAAAATTTGATCTTCCTCTGCTGCCTTTGATGCAATAAATCTAGTCTAATATGGTCGAAACTTAATTCACGAGTAGTTTGTAAGCTTAAAAAATTGTAAATTTCATTACTACATCTATGAAACTCTTTTGTGTGGACATGCAACTTCCCATCAGTTAATGGTCCGAAGGATTTGATGGCTTGATGGACGGCTTGGTGCATGGCTCTTTTGTTCACAAGGTCTTTATTGTTGACCTTTATTGTTTTCTACTTGTCTTTTTGGTTCCAGGTACCTTGATTCTTGCAAGAAGCATGAAGTGCTACCCAACTCTGCAGTTTTGTCATGGTTTTATAAGGTCTTTTAATAAACTTGCACTCATTTTCTATTGTTGTTCCTATGAATATTCTTATTTCTTAAAAGTTCTTATATGAGATTTTACTTTGATCTGCCTTTCCCTTTCGATGTTACTTGACACTTTGAGATAATATAGTTAAAATCTATGGCTTTCTAGTTTATCAATGAAAGATACTAGAAAATAAGCAAATTGTAGATGGCTGTGAAAAGTTTCCAGCGGCTGGATCATTTTGATTTCAGTGTTTGCATCACCTAAGAAGTGCACTCTCCAGAAGTAATAGAAGCCAGTGAAGGTTGGAAAAGAATAGCACCGTGCACTAACTAGATAGTGGGCTACAGACGAGAATGGTGCAGAAATGTTGCCTAAGGACTGCAACTGCAATGATAATTCTGTTGCTATATGGTGATACCAGCTAGACTTTTCTGTATTCTGTATTTATAGGCTCAGTAATGTAGTAATCCAATATAATATAACTGCACTCCTCTGCAAGCACTAGCTAAATGTATCGTGTTCTGAAGCTGTTCTCGGAATAATTTAACTTTGTCCTTAAAACCAAGCAGCTCTGCTTAATTTGTATGTTTTAGACAGGATTTGCAGGCATGAGTTGAAGATGTTCAATCGAAGAGAATATCATCCATCAGTTTAGCAGAAATATTTTGCTAGTAATAAGACCAGCTCTTAGAGGAAGTAGGTTGATGAAAACTTCTTTATTCACAAGTCTTAGTTCGTCTGAACATTCAGAGTTGACTATTGATGTAGAATATGGTGGTCAAAGGTTAAGGTGCAAGGCCTTTATTAACCTTTTAAGGACTTGTATATAACTGAATCTAATGTTGTTTTTCGAAATGCTTGAATAATGTATCTTTTTCTTGTTAAGGAATTAGCAGTGAAACTAATATTACATCGATCCTGAAATATTATCAATATAGTCTGCTATAATGCCTGTATGGATGAACTAATATAACTACAGCCTTTTGATCAGCTTAGTACTTGTCGAAAAGGATGGCTCTGTATAATAATCCACTCAATACTAAACTTCTTTCAGACCACTTCTCTGGCATTCGTGTACAGACCTTTTGCTGATTGTTAGTTTACAATTAATTTGTGGTGCTTCTACTGATGAGTATCTTAGATCAATCATCTTCTCATAAATGAATGAAAGAACTTATGGCTCATGTTGTGTGTTCACATTTTAAAGAATAACATTTGCATCCTACTGAGCGATACTAGAATTTTACACCTTAAATTTTTGACTTCTCAAGCCTGTTGATACATGCTTCAATAATTTTTGTAAACTCATGCATTTTTAGCACTGAAGGCACCAGACACTTGAATTACAATTTTTCTTTTCATTATATAGGCTGAAATCCAGAAGTCCGAACTAGGGAAGTGCAGCATTAAGTTCTTTCTGAATCAGCTATGTAATGCTGATATTTATCCCCTGATTGATGTGTTCCTGGCAATAGACTCTTCTGATGTTGATGCAGTCGACATACTTCATGAATCACCTTGCAATTTCAATGAAGAATATGTTATGCCTTTGTTGCAGACTATCAATCTGAAACTCCGAGTAGTTGATCTCCATGACATGTCCCCGGAAGAGAACTTTTTGCAGTTAGTATTATCACCTTCTTATGCCTCACTTCTGAATAATTTTTTCTAGGATAATTTGCCTTTCATTTTCTATAATTTCACTTCATTATCTATCATTAAGTTTCATTTAATTTTTAGATTTTTCCCTTCTTGAATTTAAAAAAGGTGGCGGGGGGAAGAAATTTGATGTTGAGGCATGAAGCTCTCATAACTTATTTTAAAATTTTGATATAAAATCACTGTAATTGGAAAATTCCACTCTCCAGTGTATGTTGGCCTTCGAAAAGAATATAACGATGGAAACAAGACTATGGATGTTGGAGAATAATATGAATGCAAGAAGAGAGTGCAATTTGGACCAATTTAATGGGAGAAATTCAGTTTGAGTTCTTAAAAGTAGAGGGAAAAAAGCAGCAGATCTCGCTTTCATGTGGAAATTTTCAGTCTATAAGAACTAGTGCAAAGGGGGAAAGGTTTAAGAATTTGGGCTGGCAGATTTGCCTGGGAATTTGCCATTTTATGCCCTAAATTGATAGAATAGATATACTGATAATGGAAACTACACTTGGTGAATAGATAAATTTGTGTAATGGTAAACCTTTGTTTTGCCAAGAACGCAAATGTCATGTTAAGTCTTATCAGTATTCCCTCAATGTGGAAATGCTAAAGGTCCAGACTTTGGTTGAAATACCCATCTCAGGACCCAGCAACAGTGGCAGTACACAACTACTTTTTTAAGGAGGGCAGTTGATAAAAATATACATTATAATTTTTATAAAAGGACTTTTTTGAATGATGTAAATATGAGGAGCAAAGCTATAATATCCTAGGGAAAATTTCTTAGGTCAGGGAGGGTCCTAGCCACTCTGGGCCCTTCCAAGGGATCTCCACTGGCCACCATAATTATGTAATCCGTTTCTTGGTGCATTTGCATTACTTAATTTAGTTTATTGTAATGAAGTGCTTCTTGTCCATCATCTTATGCGTGGAAATGACATGCATGGCTAATCAACTCTACTTGAGGAGGGTGAAGTTTCATCATCCTTGTGTGTGTGGTACTCTACATTTATTTACGTTTCAACATCCTGTAATTTGGGATCTTTCCAGGAATTTGTGTCATCATGGCCTAGCGTGTCATATTCTAAACATGAGGTCTACTCATATCCAAAAGCTCAACATGGCTGGAACATTTATGCAACTACACACCTTGAATTTGGATTTTTGCACTTCAATTGGTAGTTTGGATAAAGACTGTTTTTCTTGCATGCCAAGTCTGATGCGTCTCTCAATGTGTGAGACTAGGGTAGCAAATCTCTGGACAACCACTGCTGCTCTATCAAAACTTCCTTCCTTAGTAGAACTACGGTTCCAAAATTGCTTATGTTGCAAGGATACTGGACCATGTCCTGCATCGTTTGGTGACAAAGCAAGAATTGCATTTGAGAAACTTGGTTCAGCACCATTGAATATGTGTCTATCCAGTGAGACATCATCTATCAGCATTAGAGATGCTACATTTCAAGGTTTCCATGCTAAAGAGAATTGCGGGGACTTACTTTCTCTCACAGGTTCAGCTTTGATCAAGGAAGGGTCTGGAAAATTTGATAATTTATCGCATATCAGTAAAGTTGAAATTTCAAGCTGCCTTCAGAGAGTAGGTTCAATAGAAATATCATCTGATTTCCCACCCAATTTGAATGGACTATCAAATTTGGAAAACAAGGTAAGAGGATTTGCTGGTTAGGAAGGGAAAATTTTAAATTATTGAGTGCTGTGATGAGTTTTTTTTTTAGTTTGTCTAACAGGTCTCTTTTTTGCGGATTATAGATTACAGACAAAGAGGAGATCCTTGCAAGAGCACATATGTGGGACTTGAAGAATGGCCGCCCTACCTCATTAAAGAACTATATTTCACATCATCCTTCACCCATTTGCTTTGAGAAACATTATAGGGAATACATGGTTGCTTTGTTGCCTCGTTTGGAGGTTTTAGATAATTTTTCCATTACAAAGATGGACAGAGAAATGGGAAGAACTATTTTTTCAAAATACTATGAGTACTTACCATATAAACGACAGAACAAACAAAGTGTTGTTACTGTTCTGCAGAAGCGTGAGATGGGAACAACGGGTGCTTCCTGCCCAAATTTCTCAAAGTTCAAGCAATCATGCCATTATGGAAAGAGTCCATGTCACTTCTCAAGGTCTCTTACCGCTGCCAAACTTGGGTCTGCTGCATGGCCTTTGTTGCATCCTTTGCACACCTTTAGCCATATATATAAAGAAGGAAGTAAGAGGCTTCGTGCAAGGCAGTTTGAATACCATCCATCTGATTCTCGTCTGATGGTTTATGGAACTCTTGATGGTGAAGTTGTTGTAATCAATCATGAAAGTGGGAAGCTAGTTGGTTATGTTCCATCTGCTAACAACATGAACAGCGTTTTGGGTCTCTGTTGGCTCAAGAAGTATCCTTCAAAGGTATGTGTTACCAATAAATTATTTGTAGCAACATCTTAACTTTTTCGTTATTATTTAGATTTTGAAATCATCTTACATTTTGATTCTCATAAATGTGGCAGTTGCTGATCATCTTTTATGTGTGTTAGCAGCTGCTTGCTGGTTCTGATAATGGTTGCTTGAAGTTGTTTGACATCAGTCATATACCGCCAATAGTCAGTGATGTAAATTGCAGTGCTGGTGTGGTCACTTTTGATGACTTTGACCAATTGACTTCTGTTCATGTCAATTCTGGAGATGATCAGTTTTTGGCTAGCGGGTACTCAAAAGATGTTGCTCTATATGACATCTTTAGTGGAAAACGTTTACATCTATTTACTAATATGCATCGAGAACCCATTAATGTCGTGAAATTTGCACACCATTCCCCCTTCTTGTTTGCCACTTCCTCATTCGACCATGATGTCAAGCTGTGGGATTTGAGACAGAAACCACAGTGGCCATGCTATACAGCATCAAGCTCAAGTGGAAATGTGATGGTTTGCTTTTCACCAGATGATCGCTATCTGCTTGTATCAGCTGTTGATAATGAGGTATTCCTTGTTAGATTACGTATATACTCAAGTGATATTTGGAGAAACTACTAACTAATTCTAAATTTCTGATCACATGAGTGTGTTTGGTTTTTGAACTTGAAACACAGACTAGAGAGAAAAGTTGGAGCGGAAATTTCTAGTCTTTCACTTCTGTTTGTCCACTTGCAGGTTACATAACTGATATATCTAGAGAGAGCTAGGTTACCTAATCTGACATGCTACTAACTTGTACTCCTGCAATAAATTAATCTTCATACATATTAGATTTTATATCAGATTAGCTCCCAAAATACAAGTACATACTACTTGCATGCATACAGTACACTTCTAAAAATATACTGTAGAGTATTTAGCAAAAGTTTCATTATTCTAACAGAGCGAATATGGATTCCATGGTTCTTGAAAGGGTTTGTTCGAATGAGCATGGTCGTCAATAAAATCTTCCAATTCGACCTCACCGTTTAACCCATCTCACTTTAGATGTCACCAATGTATCATCAAATGCAAGATGCTGCTTTAGGTTTCAGGATGTCCTTTTTCTCCCTTTATCCGACAATAATGAACCTGTTGTTTCTGGTGTCAGGTCAAGCAACTTCTGGCAGTAGATGGGAGGCTTCACATGGATTTCAAGATAGCTTCAACAGGAAGTGCTCATAACTATACCCGCTCCTACTACATTAATGGAAGTGACTACATCATTAGTGGAAGTTGTGATGAAAATGTTGTCCGAATCTGTTGTACTCAAACTGGAAGGCGACTTAGGGACTTTTATCTGGAGGTATGCCAATGATAGATTCTTAAATTCCATTTTTGTATCATTCACTTGAGTCCATTACTTCTCTGCACAACTCTTATTTGTGACAAATGACAAGGAATTTGACGTGGCTCTTGTTTCTCTGCAGGATGTGGAATCTGGGAATTCTCTGTTTGTTCAATCCTTAAGGGGTGATCCTTTCAGAGTAAGTTTTTTGCTGAAAAATTATTGTGCTTGCTATTTTCTCATTTTCTTGATCAATAAGATTTTCTTTCAGATTTAGATATTCGCAAGGATTAAAATATTCATCATTGAAAGAAATGCCAACCACAAGTCCAAATTCAAATTTCTTGCGCGGTTTTCATTTCTAGTGTACATATATGCAGCAGTTATACATTTAATTGCTGAAAAACCCAGAATATTCATGTTTTTCAGGATCTAGGCATTATCTTTGTTTTATGTGGAATCAAGATATCATTGTGAAGCATTTTCTGGTATGAAACATTTATTAGTCGTGTTCCCAAATGCAGCTTTTCCACATGAGTGTGTTAACAGCCTCTAAACGTCCATGTTCTAAGTGGGAAATCATCAAGGTAACTTCTGCAACCACCAGTGCTTGATGTTGTTTGACAGTGTTAAAGCTTAGAGGTCATTTGCAGTAGCTGAAACTATTGAGATCCTTGTGCAGGTCAATTTACTAGCTTCCAGCCATGGCACCAAAGAGCATTCTCACGGTCAAAACATCCGATCCACCTTCCTGGGAGGTTGACGTTGGTATTTAATTACACAGTAAAGCTTGCATGTATAGTTATGTATCTACCCCGTGTATGTATTGCAAAGGGGAGCTATGTCGCCTTTCTCTGTTTTTTTAGGAGTTGAGAAAAATTACACGACAAAGTAGGGCCTCGTCTAATTGTGCACCAAGTTCTGCTGCCATGTAGGTTGTGCAGGGCTGGTTTCATCAGGGCAATGACCCTTCTACAGCTTGAGTGCTACGGTTCTAAATTTGAGAACTTGTTTCTCTGATTTAAGGAGGTCCATGCTTGAATTCAAAAAAAGATAAAAAAAAGTGTATCAACTTTCCATAGCTTGAGAGTAAAATAGTCATTTGATAAGCTCTGCCTCTTGATAATGATCACAAAATTGTATTCCTAACTGTTGTTGTTGATGTCATGCACTCAAGTGCAAAGTTTCTCCCCTTATTTGTCTACTTTTTATATCGTCATTCTTGGCAGAAGTCATGCTCTTCAATCCCTATGGCTATGACAGATAATAAAGAGCCTTGCACCGGTAGTTCGAATTTTTTCCTTTTAGCATCGAAGGCATTTTGTTTCCTTTATTGAGATTTGGTAATGAAGATTTGAAGAGATCGAAATGCTAAAACTCTTATTGATCTTCAAAGAAGTTTTTCCCAATCCGTCTTACGGTGAATTGTATCAGTATATATACAGATGAATAGATTCTAATCTAGGAAGGAAGCTAAAACCAATCCTAATGTTTACAATGCATTTACACAGAATATTGTTTGCTGTTGTTACAAGCATCTTTTCAGCCTTGTTTTCAGGTCTTGTGATTCTGCGCATGAGTCTCGGAATCATGTGCTTGACATGAGGTGATTTTCCTTACATCTGGTTCCCTGGAATAAGAACATGAAGCAAGCAAACCTCCTGACAAGGATGAAAAGCCCGAACTACTGATGTGCAAGGCCAACCAGGCACACAAAATACCAAGTGGGATGCACCGCATACACGATTTCTTTCATGATTTTCTGACATAGGATGCAGTTTCTTTCTATAATTTAGTAATTTTCTCTTCAAGGCAGCCCATGAAGGACTTGCTAGCCTGTTCTGTCTCTCTTGTGCTCTTCTTTTTTCGAATTTGTTTACAGAATACGAGCCATTGCCTCAAGGAAGCAGCACAGGATGTGTTTCCCTGAGAAGCCACTGGTAAAGAAATAACAATAGAAAACAAGTGCAAGTTGAGAGATGCCACACAGCCTGCAAGTCTCTCTCAGTTCTTATATCTTTGTTCTCTCTTATTCTAAGGTTTGAAATCCAAGTCTTTACCAAACCCAATAAACAGTTAAAAAATTGCAATGCAATTGAGGCGCATTGGAGAAAGCCATTACAGCTTGCAGTGAGCCCATCACAGCTGTTTCAAGTGGGGCATGGAAATTATAAAGAAACTGGTGTGAGTGCCCGCGGTGGCGACCCTTTTTACCACTGGCAACTAGAAACTTCAGCAAATAAGTTGAAGTAAACAATATTGCATCTGACAATTTCTTTAGTATTATGACCCCACCATGACGATGATTATTTTTTAATATATTTTTTTTTTTCATATAATTCTTTTTTGACAGTAACATCTTTGTTTTATTGGTAGCATGATTTACTGAATTAAAACTAATAACAATAAAAGTATTCGTAAAAATTCCAATGACTTGAATTCAAGAGAAAAAATATTTTTTTAATAAAAAATTATCTTTCCTCATTTATATATTTCTTTTTTTATAAAAACCTGTTTTTTATTAGAAGCATTGTTTTTTTAATAAAAAAAATTATTATAACTGTGAATACAAGATTTGATAAAAAATAAAAAATAAAAATTATGAATCAATAATTTTTCTGCACATGTATGAGTAGACATAGAATAATAAATCTGAAAAAAAAATAATAAAATAACAATAGAAATAATAAAATAAAAATTCTATTTTTGTTGAATATTAATAAAAAAAATATTTTAAGAAAAATTATGTCTATTAGGTTAATATATAATTGTTTATAAAGTAATTGTTAGAAATGATGTAATTAGGTAATTGTTTAAATACTATTTTAATAACTTTTTTAAAATATATATATATTCTAGAATTTTAAAAATAAAAATAGAAAAGGTTAAGGGATAGGCATGCCTATGCTAACAAGACAGGGTCCGGCCTCTAGCCTAAAAGAAAAATCCTAGTCGCTCATGGGTCTAGTCGCCCATGGCAAATAATGCATTGTTTTCATGGAAAAAATGAAATTTTAGATCAGATTATAAAAAGCTAAAAGAGTGACCATATTTACATAAATCAAAACTTCAAGGACTAAAATAAAGTTTTCCATGCTTTTTGATCGGTAAAAA
>Ga0307515_10005640_pt1 | contig 25285 bp, 18 predicted proteins | sample 17_EM_MG_FD_194513 | JGI IMG/M metagenome (GOLD analysis project Ga0307515, IMG submission 194513) | Populus trichocarpa ectomycorrhiza microbial communities from riparian zone in the Pacific Northwest, United States - 17_EM | ecosystem: Host-associated > Plants > Roots > Unclassified | place... | reverse complement strand
CAAAGCTATAATACTTTCCCCACATGATTAAGCTTTATTACAAAGTTAAATTCTAACCAACTCAATATTAAAAAAAATAAAATCGACGAAGATAATTTTGGAAAAAAAATATTACAAAAAAAACACAAAAGAAACTGGAAAAAAAAACCATGTGAGGAAAAACTGTATCAATCCATAGTGTTTTGTGAGAAAAAACTTGTATTTACTTATAATTGCAATTCTTAACAGTGTAGCAATCAATAGAAAAAACAATGTGGGAAAAAACATTGTAGCAATCAATAGTAATTTTTGAGGAAAGTTACAGTGCTTTCCTCACATATTGTAACTGTAATTTTTAACCAGCTCAATATTAAAAAATAAAATAAAAAAAGATAATTTCAGAGAAAATCATAAAAAAAACCATGCGGAGAAACACTGTTGCAATCAACAATGTTTTAAAGAAAAAAAATTACAAAACTAAATTCTCAATCAGCTCAATATTAAAAAAATCGACAAATATAATTTTGAAAAATAAAGAAATAAAATAGAAAAACATCGCAGCAATTCACAATATTTTAAAGAAAAAAATTACAAAGCAAAAATTTTAACCATGTCAATATTTAAAAAGTAAAATCAACAAAAATAATTTTAAAAAAAAAAATAAATGAAAAAAAAAGAAAAAATAGGAAAGTTGAAAAAAAAATTTGAAAAAAAAAGAAAAACAAAGAAAAAGTTAGAAGAAAAAAAAAGAAAGAGAAAAATCACTATGAATTACTGTTGTAATTCACAGTGATTTAGGTTTTGAAAAACAGTGATTTCTCTATATCTTTTAAAATATGTTATAATATAATAATTAATAATAATAATAATATATATTAACAACTCTACCGAGAAATGAGATATTGCATTAGGAGATCGGTAAATAGCTCCATTGATCAGTCGGTACGAGGTAACTAATTCCTTTTTCTATAATATATAGATTAACCACAGCACTGGTTCTTTCCGAAACACCGAAACACGGACATTACGGGACATAGGTGTGGAAGAAACGACCAACCAAAATATCTCAAAGTGTTCTATCCACAGGGAAAAGAAAAAAAAAACCGGAGATAGTGGCTTTGGATAGGTTTTCATGGCGAAGACTGTTTGCTCAAACTGTCTCTAAAGTGCCATGTCCACTATAACCATGTTCTCAGAAGTCCGAGAATTGTCCATCCTCGTTTTTGTACATACGATATTATATTGCTAGTTGTCTAATAACTTTGTCGCCAGTGGCACGATCATCTTCCCTAAATGCACTACGTCCACCATTAACACCATCCCTCGCGTCTCTTTCGCGTCCTAATTTGGTCTGTAGACAGTATATAACAATAGCAACTGGAAAATCAGTGGAACAAAATTACACTTATCAAATTTTCCTTGAATCCCTTTTGTCAAGGAAAGAAAACCAACAGTTAGAAACATGGTTCTTATTAGACACAGAATGCAACAGCATCTTAAGCTTGATCCCCTTCCAGAATTAGAGATCGATGAATGCGCTCTGTGTCCTTGGTTCCCTAAGCCCATGTCTGGCACTACGATTCAAGGGGTGGGGGACTTCTTGGACTTGGAAAAACTCTGCGTTCTAGGCCGTGGTAATCAAGGCAGTGTCTACAAGGTACGCCACGGGCAAACATTAGCCATCTATGCACTGAAAATCATCCAGCAGGGTATAAATGACGCTTATGTATCCCACGAGACAGAAATCTTAAATTGCATAGACTCTCCTTTCGTCGTCAAATGTCATGGGATTTTTGAGCCACGAGCTGGAGAAAAAGCTATACTCATGGAGTATATGGATGCAGGAACACTTGATACAATTTTTAGAGCCAACGGTCCCTTCTCTGAGACTTCACTTGCCAACATTGCCTACCAAGTACTCAACGGCCTCAAGTACCTCCATGAACACAATATTGTCCATCTAGATATAAAGCCTTCAAATCTTCTTGTCAGCAAGGACATGAAGGTGAAAATTGCTGATTTTGGAGTGAGCAAGATTGTCCATGGGACTGGAACTAGGGCTGCCACTAACCATCACAATATGTGTGAGGGTACACATGCTTATATGAGCCCTGAAAGGTTGGACTCGCACACATTTGGTTCAGGCTATGTGTATGCAGGAGATGTCTGGAGCTTGGGAGTTACTTTATTGGAGCTATATGTGGGGCATTTTCCATTTTTTCCAGCTGACAAGAGGCCCAGTAATTGGATGGAGCTTGTATTGGTGGTATGCTTCGGAGAATTCCCTAGCTTCCCGAAGGAAGCATCAGAGGAATTCAGGAGCTTCATCAAGTGTTGCTTGGAAAAGGAACCAAGTAAGAGATGGACAGTCTCACAACTCCTGTCACATCCCTATGTTTGCTTGGGGGAGAGATTGGGGAAGTGACGGTGGGATAAATCAAAGCTTTTTCAAGAATTAATAAGGTAGGACGCATTCACTGGTAGCAGCAGCTAGGAGTTTTGAAGATTGTGTAGTGTAATTGACCAAAATAAGAACAAAATTAAGGGCCTTTTCAGCTTCTTCTCCTTTCTTTCGCCCTTAGCATTACAATGAATTTTTGTTTTTGTTTTTGTTAGTCTGGCTTAATTACAAAAACAGAAGTTGAAATAAAGTCGGGGAATTTCTAACCCTATTTATTGAACTTAATTTTTTGTTCTTTTTTGTGGTAAGAACGAGCGAACAGCTTAAAGAAAGCAAAGCAAAAGTACAGTGGCAAAGTGCACCGGAGACCAAAGAAGCCGGGAACCAGTAGTAGAAGAAAGCTCTACGAATGGAAACAGGCAAAAACACAAGATTGACAGCAGCCGAAACTTGATTTATATAATTAATGGTTTTGCGCGGAGTAAAAGCACTTTATTTATTGACTTTTTTTTCTGTCTTTGGTTTTTCTTGCACGTGGAAAATGCCTTCTAGGACGCGCCGCATAATGCTGTTTATGCTTACAGAACACCCAATAACTTGATCCATAGTTAAAAGATTTTTTTTATTTAGATTTTTCCATCAATATTTTTTTTTAAATAGTAATTTCTTTAATACATAAAAACGATGTAAAAGGTGTAAAAAAAATTAAAATCATAGGAATGGTGTTGGTTTCTCGTGCTCCTAGTCTCTTATCTTGTATCTAAAAATAAATTAAAAGACTATTTTGTTCACTTAAAGGAATTTAAAGTGGTGTTTAATATAAAAAATATATATTTCATTCGTTTATCGAAATTTCTAATCTATTTTTAACTCTATTTTTCAGTTTTTCAATGAAAAACAAAAAATGTTTATTTATTACAATTTCAAGATATTTTTCTATTTTTTTAAGTTAAATTATTCTACTAAATGAAAAGAAGGTGATGATGCACTTGATTAAAGAATGCTAGGAGATAAGCAATATGTTTAAATAAATGTAAAAGATTATGTTTGTTGAAATAATATATTTAAAATTATAGTTTTTAAATTTGGTTTTATAATTAAATAATCTAAAATAATATTAATATGATCATGTTGATTCAATCACAACTCTTATTAAATATTAAAAAAATACGAGAAACCACCTAGTGTAGGAATTTAGTTGATGAATTGAACATTAGTACTTTTGGCTAGTCTAAAAAAACTTTGTCAACTCAATGTGAAAAAAATATAGTTTTAATACTATATTCTAGTTTCAAATAAAAATAATTTGTGAAAGAAAAAATATGTGAGATTTAACTCATGCCCTCTCCTAACTCATCTCATTAAAGCTAATTATAAAAAAAAAATTAATATAAAATGACAATTAATATATTTTTGTTTAATTTATATCACCATAATTAATTCATGATTTTAATAATTTAAAAATCGAGGTTAAATTTAAATCAAGCTGTAATTCAGATTCGACTATCGTGCTAAAAACAAACTTTTTATGGCATTTTCTCTTCTCTCGCAGACAATAATTCAAACTTATTGTTTTGAATACATTTTATTATTTTGAAACCTTTTAATATACGGGTTAAAAGAAGTGTTTTTTTAATTCCTTTTAAACACTTTGTTTCACACTAATTAATAAATAGCTACTATGCAATTGGCTAATATTTTGTATTATCATTTTTAAGAATTAAATATCAGTTGCTTACATGCATATTATAATTTTGCACTGGCGTAAAATAATAGTTTAATCCGATTTTTCATTGAAGTAATTAAATTAACATTTTTTTCGTTTATTTAATAAAAGAAATTAGTGTTTAATACATAATATATAAAAAGAAATCTATTGTGGGGCAATTTTCATTCTACTCTGAGTATAGTGATTTGTTGAAGTGAGCTATTGAAAAGGTGTTTTTAATGAAAAGGAATAATTATAGGTATTTTCTATTGATTAGTAACTAATAAAATTGTTTCTTTATATATATAATTTATCTATAAATCAGTCATTTTATTGGAAATCGTCTGAATAAATCGAAAAAACGCGAATTTTCACATATGTCTACGTCTAGCGTGAATAGCATTTCTCTTTCGTAGAAATGTTTTTTTGATATTATTATAGCTGATGTGATTGGAATTTAAAAAAAAATATTTTATGAAAAATATTTTTGGTTGAGGATGTTTGTTTACGCGGTAGCTTTAGCTTTTAAAGCAAACTGCGTAAACATCATGTTTGGTAATATTTAAAAGCAATTTAGTGTTTGTGTGGAACCCATATATTCTATGTTGAAACCACCAGTTCGCACAAAGCAGCTAAGAGCTGCTTCTCCCCTGCCGCGTCTATGCCAGGTGAATTAATTTACCTGGGCACTGTTCATTTCAAGAAGTGAACAGTGCCCAGGTAAGATTTATTCACCTGGCACTGTTCATTGGACCGCGTTTGACCCGGTAAAAAAAAAATTATTTTTTTTAAAATTATATTTTATTCGAAAAACTAGTGTTTAATATTATTTAATAACACTACATAAATTAGAAGGACATCGCATGATGACGTAGCATTTGTGAAATTTGATCGCAATTCCAATTTTGTTTCTGATGATATTTTACGTGATTTTGTTGCACGCTCAAAAAACCATAGAAACTATAGTCCTTATCAGATGAATTTCATACGTGATGAAATTGTAGATAAGTTAATGGAATAATAAAAAATATTTGATATAAAGTATTATTTATTTAATGATGTAATAGTGGTAGTTAAATCTACAATATTTAAATTAAAAACCATCAATATTAATATATATACTTTTTAGTTATTTTATAACCTCAATTTGAAAAGCATGTTTAACTAAACACATTAAACTATTTTTTATTCAACCTCAATTTCAACCACAGTTTTAACCAAACATATATAAATATCAAACCAACCTCAATCATAAGTACTTTTTATAAAACAATTTTTTTCAAACAACAACCATAAAAGCTACAACAATACCAAACACATATATGTTTGGTTGAAATTGTGGTTGAAATTGAGGTTGAACAAAAACTAGTTTAATGTGTTTGGTTAAGAATGCTTTTCAAATTAAAGTTATAAAATAATTTTAAAAAATATATATTAATATTGATAGTTTTTAATTTAAATATTATAGATTTAACTACTGCTATTACATCATGAAATGAATAATATTTAATATAAAATATTTTTTATTGTTCCATTAAACTATCTACAATTCCATCACGTATGAAATACATCCGACAAGAACTACAGTTTCATTGGTTTCGTAAGCGCGCAATAACATCAGGAATAAAATTGGGATTGCGATCAAATTCTTTTAAATGTTACGTCATCAAGTGATTTCTTTCTAATTTATGTAGTGTCATTGAATAATGTGAAACACTAGTTTTTCGAATAAAACACAATTAAAAATAAAAAATTTAATTTTTTTTTTTTTTATTTTACTAGGTCGGACCTGGTTCAATGTATTTTTAGCTTTTGACTAGATCCGGTCTGGTCAGAATAATAGAGACAGCCTTCATTGTTTATGTGAATAGTAAAAACACTCTTTATGGAGAAAGAAAAAAAAAAAAGAAACAGATAAAAATTACTTTCCATAAATTAAGGTTCGGCCTCAGTTTTTAAATGGGAGCATGTGAAAAAAAGTGTGGTTTGTTAAAAGTTTTTGCTTCTTGCCCGCTGCCGCAGTTGCAGCTATATTTGATTCGATCTCAACGAACACTAGCTAAGCTAATGATACAGCCCAACGAGCAACAACGGACCCGAGGGGACCATCAGGGCCTTGGCCCTAAGATTGAAAAAAGCTTGACCCACTCAACCTAAGCATTCATACATTCAATCTTATTTAACCTTTTCATTTTGATCCCTGTAATTTTAAACTTCATTCCGATTTTCGCCCCTACAGGTAATATTTACCTCCGTAAGAACGGATTTTTTTCTCTCTCTTTGCCTAACGAGTTAATTCAGTTATTCATTGACCTGGAGCTTGGTCAATAAAAAAACCTCTTTCTTTTCTATTAAAATTATATTGTTTTGATATTTGTTTTAAAAAAATAAATAAATTAAAGGATGAGTTAATATGGATCAACTCAAGATCAATCCTTAACCCATAACTTAAGTCTTGGACTGAATCGGCCTCGAGTTGGCTGTTATAATTATACTGAAAAATATGATAAATGTGTTTTATATTTTATTTTAAAATTTTCAGTGTGATCCACATAGTCAAGACTTGGTTGTTAATCTCTACCTGTTCAAAGAAAAACATTCTTTAGGTTCCCAAGACTTCTTTCCTGATTCTATCACTGAATTACAATCTAACTATCACAATATAAAATATTGAGTAGAAAATTGAACTCATTATGAAACTTTAGAGCCTACCTAGACCTTCTAATTATTTGAGGGACCAATCATTACCATCCCAAATAATCAGGGACTAATTTGTAACTTCCTTGCTCTTGTTGTAAATTTCCTTTGAAGAAAAACAGACAGAGACCGGTTGTTGGGAAGTCAGATTGCAGCTTCCTGTGATTGTCTCATTCTCTCTGGCCTTCAATTTCGCTTCTTAAACTTACAATTATCTCTCTAATCAGTCCCTCCCTTTCCCAATCCGTATCAAATTCCAACTCCTCCTTTCCTTCTGTTTTCCGTCTATTGCAAGTTATCCTTACTTGTTCCATCAAACTTTTATTTTCAATTTTTTATTTTATCTAATAGCGGGGGCTTAAAAAACAGACTCCTAAATTATAGTAATTAAAAATAAATCATGGTCTGATTTCTTCGATTGAAAAAAAAAATTATAGTACTGGAATTTTCAAATGGCGAACACCGTCGACGATGACGCCGATGCGGTGTTGAGCGATGTGGAAGGGGAAGATCCGGTGGAGATTGTAATAAAAAGTCCGAGTCAAGAAGATATTTCGGTTGAGAAATTCCGTGAGCTCCTCGATCGCGAGCGAGCGGCACGGGAGGCAGCCGAGACTTCGAAATCGGAACTGCAAGTGTCATTTAATCGATTAAAAGCTCTCGCGCACGAAGCATTAAAAAAGCGAGACGAGTGCTCGAGGCAGAGAGACGAAGCGCTGAGAGAGAAAGAAGAGGCGTTGAAAGCTAACGAGAAATTATCGAATGAATTGATTCAAGTGAACGGATCAAAAGAGGAGATTGAGAAGAAATTCGATGATTTGCAATCGCAGATTGAGAATTCGAGGCATATGTTAGTTAGTGGAATTGATAAGATATCAGGGAAATTTAGTAATTTCAAGAATTTCGCAGCGGCAGGATTGCCTAGGTCGCAGAAATACAATGGATTGCAGGCGGTTGCGTTTGGAGTTATTAAGAGGACGAATGAGATTGTCGAGGAGCTTGTTAGGCAGATTGATGTCACTGCAAAATCTAGAAATGATGCTAGAGAACAAATAGAGCAGAGGAATTACGAGATTGCCATTGAGGTTTCTCAGCTTGAGGCTACAATTAGTGGATTGAGAGATGAAGTTGCCAAGAAAACGACGTTGGTTGAGGATTTAGAGAAGAGTGTGGTCGAGAAAGAGGGGAAAGTATCGGAGATTGAGAGAGAGATGTTGGAGAGGAAGCATTTGGTGGAGAAGGAAGCATCGGGGTTGAGGGACTTGGTTGGTGAGTATGATGATAAGTTGAGAAATTTGGAGTCGAAGATGGAATCACATAGACTTTTGTTGTTTGATCAGTTGAATTTGGTGGCGAAAATTCATAACCGTCTTTATGATGTCATTAAGATAGTTGATAGCAATCATTTGGATTCCGAGGTGTCAGAGTCATTGTTTCTCCCCCAACAAACGGAAGTGGAGGAGAATATACGTGCTTCTTTAGCCGGGATGGAATCAATTTATGAGGTGAGTAGAATTGTTGCTGAAAAAACAAGGGATTTGGTAGAGGAGAAGAATCACGAAGAGAAGAATTTGAATGAAACAGTGGGTATATTAGTGAAGGAGAAAGAACATATCGGTTCTTTACTTAGGAGTGCCTTGTCGAAGAGGATTGAATTACACCCATCCTCCAAAACAAGTGAGTTGTTTCAAGTTGCTGAAAATGGTTTAAGAGAGGCTGGGATAGATTTCAAATTCAGTAAGGTGGTTGGGGATGGTAAGGTATCTTATGATAAAGGCGGCTTGCCGGACACAGAGAGTGATGAAATATATACTCTGGTAAATATCTTTTAGAGTTGATTTGTTCAATCATATTTGTTATGTTTGTATGTTTGAAATCCGAATTTGTCGTTGCACTTGTATGTTGTACACAGGCTGGTGCTTTGGAGAATATCGTCAAGGCATCTCAGCTTGAGATCATTGAGCTGCAGCATTCTGTGGAGGAACTAAGGTATTTCAAACGATTCATCTAATAAGGCTGCATGTAGATAGTGAACATATTTTATTTGTGTACTGACTAGGTATCCTTCTGTTATGTTTTGTGCTTTCCTTTATGAAGGGCAGAGTCAAGTTTACTTCAAGAGGATGTAGAGGTTCAAGCGAAGGAACTGAGCAATAGAATGCGCAGGGTAGAAGAGCTTGAAGAGAAGGAGAGAGTGGCAAATGAAAGCGTGAGTTTTTAATGTTGTGTTGAGCCAGTTCAATATTAGGCAGTTAACTGCACAGTTTATGGACAACTTCAGAACGACAAATAATTTTTAAGCGTTTTGGTGTTTTGATTACCAAGTTGGCCTCTCCGGCATTGTAGGTTGAAGGACTTATGATGGACATTGCTGCTGCAGAAGAAGAAATTACAAGGTGGAAAGTAGCAGCTGAGCAAGAGGCTGCTGCAGGCAGAGCTGTCGAACAAGAGTTTGCGGCTCAGGTATACTGGATAAATTGGTCATAAAAATTATGCTAGACATTTTACCTGATATTTGATGTCTGATTGTATGAACTCGTGAACCCCACTTTCTTTATATCGTAATTTACTTGAATATCCTAATGATAACAGAAGATGGTTGCGCAAGTAACTTTGGAGATAATGGCTTTTTGATTGGTGATAGCGATTTAATTTGAGCAAAATAAACAGTGAGAGTTAAGCTAGAAGCTTGTTATTGTTAAAGCCAATGAAGGAATGATTTGTTACAAAATCAGAACCAAGCAGGTTTTGTTAGACATAGCAGTTCTCTAGGAAAGTAGATGAGAAATAATTGCCTTATTATAATGTTGGCTAGAGAACGTTTTATTTGCTGAATAGAAAATGCTTTAGAATAATGATGTCTTGAGAATTTTGGAACACTTGCTTAGCCTTATTATAGTTGAATGCCATCATTGATTCCATATCCACTTTTTTGCTGGTGCTACTCATAGACTGAAACATGTGAAGCATAATTGGTTATTTGAATGTTGAAATTATGGAATCGGGTTATTATGTTTACAGTCAATATGGTTTGCGGCTGGTTGATGAGGTGTTTAAAGCAAAGTCAAATTCCAACGTATCTTATACTCAATATACTTTCCAAAGAAGTCCTGGTTGAATCTTGTGCTTAATCAATATGTACTTGGCAGTTGTCGTCAGTTAAGCAAGAACTTGAAGAGGCAAGGCAAGCCATGTTAGAATCAGAGAAGAAGTTAAAATTCAAAGAAGAAACAGCAACTGCTGCCATGGCAGCAAGAGAGGCTGCTGAGAAGTCATTGAGTTTGGCAGACATGAGGGCATCTAGGCTGAGGGATAGGATAGAGGAGCTCAGCCACCAGCTGGAAGAGTTGGAAACTCGAGAAGATTCGACGGGACGAAATCGGCCTAGATATGTATGTTGGCCTTGGCAATGGCTTGGGCTGGACTTTGTAGGCCATCACAGACCTGAGACACAACAACAGGGTTCGAATGAAATGGAGCTTTCTGAACCCTTCTTATGATCGTCTCCTTTATTTTTCTTTTTTGTGTATGTATCATGAACTTTCATGATCTTAGAAATGGTAGCTAATCCACCTTCATTCTTCAAGCTAGCTTTTTTTCTTCTTTTGTTTTGTTTCTTCATACAATGATGAAGATTTGCACTAGTGCCTCTTTGTTGTATACGACTCTGATGACCTACTTCTCACTGTTCAAGATTATGATGATGTGCTTCACAGTCAAGATGGAGCAGTTTCTTGTCGTATCTCTTCAATTCAAACTCTCTTTTCTTCTCAGTATTATGATGCACTTAAAGGTATTATGCCGCCTTCTCCACGATCCTTTTGTATGAAGGGAAGATCTCTTAAGTTGCCCGTGTGCATCTTGTATGCTACTTCAGCTTTTTGAGACTGATTTTTTTTTTTTTCTCTTTAGCTGAAGAAGATAGGTTCTGCAATTCATAACAAAACAGCGCATCCTCTACCACGTAAATTATACACAGATATCGTTAACATACAGACAAACCGATACACAGGAGTATACAGACACGTAAGAACACGAGTTTGGAGATGCAAAACAGTGGGTATTCAGCACATTTTACCATCTTTTTAGAGATGGTAAGACCAGCTGCCTCTTCCATGTTGATATCTATTGCTTTGGCTGATTTCCAATCCAAACAGTATAAGAGATTTGCTAGAGCAAGCTCCACCATTGTTACTCCCATAAGTATCCCAGGACAACCTCTTCGTCCTGATCCAAATGGCAAAAACTCAAAATGTTGCCCTTTCTAGTCAATGGAGCTGTCAACAAATCTTTCAGGGAAGAACTCCTAAGAATCGTTCCAGTACGTGGGATCGCTTCCGATTGCCTAAACATTAATTTGTATCAGTATTTTGGGGTAAATGTGATAACCATTGATTTTACAGTGAGACATGGTTTCTCTTGGGAGAAGTAGTGGAGCAGGAGGGTTGCCATCTCAGAGTTTCTTTTATTACCAGGGTGAAGCTCATCTATACTCTGCTCGGCCAGTCTTCCTTTCTTCCCAACAGAGTTCCTAATTTCATCTTGTGCTTTCTTCATTGTTCTCGGATTCCAAGCAAGCTCCTCCAATGCCCAGATGACAGTTATGGCACCAGCGTGGACTCCGCCTAGGAATATATTATGAAACTCGCGCATCACAGGTAAGTTGGATAAGATATCTTCATTTCTTTTTGTCATAAACATGACATGCAGGAGAGATATCAGGATCTTAGTTTCATTGAGTCCTAAAAAATCATAAGTAAATAAGCACAGAATGTGTTTCTGCGTTATTGCAACAACTTGAGGAACATATGGCAACAAAAACTAGGCTTTTTTCCACACGATATACAAGAGTAGCACCCTGCTTCAAATTGGTGCTACTCAGCCCACATATAGAGAGAGGTCAAGTAATCTTGAAAATCTCAATTCTATAAGCAACAAAAGTGTCATGGGCTCATGGATGGAGAACTCGTTCAATTCTTGCATGATGATCTGTAACCTTGTCAAGAATTCAACCTGCATAGGGAAAGTACAAGCATCCCAGTACTGCCTCAACTTCATGAATCACTTGTCGAAATCTTTCATTATCAAAATCACTTCCTTGAAACTCTTCCCAAAATCAATCCTAAGGACTGCACTTGCAAGTAGAGAATACAGCATCACTGTGAGATAAACTGGAGTTGCAGGTGATGATGACTGAGGTATGGAATTCATAATCCGGGCAACTTCTCCCGTAATGAACCTAAATGACTGCACTCTCTTCAATATAAAAGGCTCAAGAACAAATAATTTTCGCATCTCTCACCAATAATCACCATACGGCGCAAAAGCAACATATACATGGTTGTACGTCAGTCTTCCTGAGCCGGATAAGCGAGGTCTACAGCAACAGTCAAGATCATGAGTTTTCAAGACCGCTCTTGCAGCTTCAGCAGAGGAAACTACAAGAGTTGGAGTACGACCGAGTGATAGAATTTCTGTTAACATTCCAATGTCAAGTGATAGGTAGACCGACAAGTCAGGTAACAGTGACAAGTGTAAACAAATTTAAATTAAAAAAAAAATGTTTGAAATTATAAAGCATGGGCTTCTTATGGTTACTTCAACCCACGATAGTGCCTTGTGTTTTATGAAATAATAAATATCTATATTTATTATATCATAATAACTATAATGCTAATTATTATTTTTTTAGTTTAACGTGGGTGTCCGGGCCAGCTTGCGCGTACCTCGACTAATCCCACGGGCCCTGAAGTTAACGACCATGTAAATCCTCAGTGGCCATTATATGAGCAACCACAAGGCTCGAACCTGAGACCACAGAGGAAGCAAACCTCTTGGTCTCAAATTCTTACTATTGGACCATCACTTAGATGGTTACTATAATGCTAATTATTAATATTATTGTTCAAATATGATTCTAAAAAATATTATTAGTTTTTTAAGAAAAAAATATTATTCATTTTGTAAGGAATATCTTATCTTTTCATAATTTAACTAATTAATTTTTTGGTGATTATGATAGTCACATGCAATTAAATATAATCTTAATTAAAAAATTACTATTTAAATTATAAAAAACCGTTAGTAAAACTCTGTTACTGAACACAGCCTAAAAATTCCACTTTCTTCTTCTCGTAAGAGCAATAACTCTTAAATTAATCTCGAATCTATTAATTGTAAAACCCACCAGTTATCTTTGACTATATCTATCCATACACAGCAAACAGAGCATAATCTGGGATTCATGCCGCAGAGAGTGGTGGTAATTTTGAGTGATTATGGAGATGAGGTGATGTCGCAGAGGGTGACGCTAGTGCTTGAGATGGATTTGAGACTTGAGGAGAAGGGAGGTGAGGATGGTGAGTGAAGAGACCGGATGATAAAAGAGAGATTTGGGTTTTTTTAGGAAGGGTAAAGAAAGGCAAGAGCAAAGTTATGGTGTAATAATGGTGTCTTGTGATTTCTTCACTGTCAAATGATTCTGTTCTCTCTTTTGACACTATAAAGCATATGAATTCTACAGATTCAATGGGATGATATGATATGCTATGCTATGCCCCTGGCTCAAATGGCATCCATATCTACACCCCGAAAGAGGTCTTTCCTGCTCGACCCTGTTCTTTATTTTGAACACACATGCAAAAAAAAGGCACGGATCATACATTATTTAGTGCATACAACTATTTGAATGCTTATGAGCTTATGAAATCTTCTGATAGTCACTGAAGGTAGTTGACAGGTACGAGGATTACAGGTGTCTTCTTAGAGGGAGCAAGGCTAACACCAGCTTTCTCTTCCATGTTGATATCTTCCTTCTGCATCCCATGGGGCAAAATCCAATCAAAACAATGCAAGAGATTTGAAAGTATAATCTCTACTGTTATAGATCCCATATGAATTCCAGGACAAATTCTTCGACCAGATCCAAATGGCAAATACTCAAAACTTTGTCCATTGAAGTCGCAGGAGCTGTCCAGAAATCTCAGGAAAAAACTCTTCAGGATCCCTCCAGTACTTGGGGTCACGTCCAATTGCCCGGACATTAACATGGACCAGCGTCTTCGGATAGATATTGTAGCCACTGACTATACAGTGAGACATGGTTTCTCTTGGGAGAAGTAGAGGGGCAGGAGGGTGCAGTCTCAGAGTTTCTTTTATTACCATCCTGAGATACTCAATTTGATCGACATCCCCTTCAGTAACTCTTCCTTTCTTTCCAACACATTTCCTCACTTCATCCTGCACTTTCTTCATCACTCTTGGATTCCTGACAAGTTCTGCCATTGCCCAATTCACCGTAAGTGAACTAGTGTCTACTCCGCCCAAAAATAAATTCTGACAGACAAACATCAGAATCCAAGTAGACAGTTAATATGTTGGAACTATAGGGAAAAGTAGGCGATTAATTTCATAATAACAGGAAGCAAATATTTGTTTCTAGCTTTAGTTTATAACAACAATTTCATCGCATGATGCTGCTGGACAGCAATCTGCTTCATTAGCATGTTGCTCATGCTATCCCCATACACTTACAGAGAGATGAATCCCAAGAATCATGCAAATATATTAAGCACAACAACTTATTTTTAGATTATATTCAAAGGAATGTTTTTTTTTGTAAATGGGACGTCTTTCATGCCACGCAACATCAACACAAGGGCACAAAGCACATACAACAAATTTTTATGATTAAATTCAGGTATGTTAGATTGCATTCTTATGATATCAATTTCATCATTGTAATAACACGTGAAACTATCTAACTTTGAGGCTTATCAGCTAGAGCATGGCACTAGATGAATAGATTCCTGTTTCAGACAAGCAAAGGCCAGTAGTGCCTTGTGCTGCCTATAAGCCTGGTAGCAAATTCTGAAATATGCTAGCAGCAATGAAATGACAGGCACTGCATATACAATAAAAAGAGGATTTCATTTAATATATGATGATCTGCATACCAGGAGGACTGCCTTAATATTATCACTCGTAAACTGAGATGCACCCAGCTCAGTTTGTTCCTTCTCTATTCTCAGCAGAACATCTATCATGTCATCGTGATCCTTTATCCTTCCAGGTTTAAGATGATTATCAATTACATGCTGGAAGAAAGTATCTAACTCGTGGAAAACTCTTTCCATCCTTGCACGGTGACCAGTAAGCCAGTCTACAATCATCCTAGATATGGGACGTATTCATCTGCTGAGATGCTTCCCACCACAGCCTCGGTGTCATGAACCACTTCATGGAATCTATCTCGATCAAAGGTAGTCCCTCGATAATCGAACCCATAAGCCACCCTGAATGTTATATTCGCAACCAGAGCATATACCTTCTGAGTAAGATCAACTGGTGCTGCTAGAGCTGATGACTCGGAGAGAGAATTGACCAGAAAGCCAACTTCCTCTTCCCTAATGAATCGGAAAGATTGCACCCTTTTCAAGCTGAAGAGCTCCAAAGTAACAATTTTTCTCATGTTTCTCCAGTGATCGCTATATGGTGAAAATGCAATGTCTAGATAATTGTACGTGAGTCTGCCAGCGCCAGATAACAAAGGTCTACTGCAAAAGGCAAGATCATGAACTTTTAACACCTCCCTTGCTGCCTCAGCGGAGGAGATTACAACAGTTGGTATTTGACCAAGTCGAAGGAGCATGACAGGGCCATATTTCTTGGAGAGATGCCACATAGATTGGTGAGGCAGTGAACTAAGCTGGTGCAAATTGCCTAAAATTGGAAGCTTGGAGGGCCTGGAGGAAGAAGCTGCTCACTTTGTCCCGCATCTTTCATCCTTTTCATAAACAAAAGCAGTAGAGGCAGAAGTAAAATAAGAGGAAGCCACAAAGGCACAGCATAGAGAGCCATGAGAGCTTTTTATCTAGAAAAACTGACTGGAATGCCTCGAGTATGAATGTCCTTTAACCTATATATATATATATATATATCATCCAACCTAACATATCCAACTTCATATTTATAAATCAAACTAGACATTGATTAGTCAAACAAAAACATAATATAAAATAATCGAATTTCTAAATAGTTTTCACTTAAAAAAAATGGATACTCTATAAAAAAAAAACAAAAAAAGAGATTGCTTGGATACTAATATTTGACAAACAACCATGACAAATGATTATTCTATTTGAATGTATAACTTTTTCATTATTTAGTGGGTGAAATGGGTTGTGATGGTCTTTGTTTTTAGATTTTTTAAAAAATATATTTTATTTTATTAAAAAAACAAAAAAAGAAGATTGTAGGATATTAAAGATAATATTAAAAAAGACAGTATATTAATAGAGATAGAAAATGAAAAAAAAAAAATGGATGTTAACTGAACCACGGTTAAGTTGAACGCGCATCTAGCCTACTATGGTCAAACAGAAGGAATGGCCAGCTGGTCACTACCTCCAAAAGAACAGGGGTTAAAAAAAAACAAATATATTATTATTCTGTTGCAAATAAATAAATAATTGAATTAATTTGATCGATCGATCAATGAAAATCTGATGATCTGCAGGTGGTTAGGGTTGGGTTTATTGTATGAATGAAACAATTAAGAAATGGAGATGGAGTATGTGAGTGAATTCCCTCACAATTACATGGATCGTCGTCCCAGAAAGAGGCCCAAATTAGCAGCAGCAGCTTGGGATATCCCTCCTCAACCTCAACCTCACACTCACACCAAGGTATGGTATTCTATTGTTATTATTACTATTATTATTTTGGATAATTACATGTGAGAATTGTTCATATATAAAAAAAAAAATCGTTTTTGGTAGTATTTTGATGGTAAAATGCATGGAGTTTGGCAGAGGAAAAGAAATATCTGATCTGTTTTTTAATAATAGAAAAACTTAGATTCGGATGCTATTTTTTTATTGTGATTTTTTCCTAGAATGAAATTGCAATTCACCCATCAGCCTATAACTGAAATTGTATTATTAATTGTTGAATTTCATAACAAATGGAGCCCTTAGGTCTAAAGATCAATTGTTAAAGTAGTCTTTTTTGGGGTAGATTTTGAAAATTTTAAATGGTTTTTCTCATGTTTTAATGAGTAATTTGTTAAATATGTCTGAGATGTGTGCTTATATAATTTCATCGTTTTGGATTAGGACTTTTCAATAATTTAAATTAATTTCAGTATCATGTTATGTTGCTGTTTAAAACATTTGGAGTTGTTCTTTGGTCTGGTAGAATGCAAATGCAAGGGAACATTTTGCGATTACTATTTGTTTAGTGGAGAATGAACAAATGCCTGTGTGTAGGCTCAGTCAGGATTGTATTATGGGCAAGTGGTTGGAAATGGGACAAGCACTGGATCATCAAGGATGCTCCCCGACCATGCCAGTCTTTTTGTAAAGGGATTAGCACAAAAAGGCTCTCCCCCATGGCGAGGCGATGACAAAGATGGACATTATGTATTTGCTCTTGGAGAGAATTTAACATCCCGCTGTAATTACACTTAATCACCATTGCAGAGGCTTTTGCATTATTATTATGTCTTGCTATGTTGCATGCTGAGTTTCATGCACCTCATTGCCTGTTGTTACATAATAATAGTTTGTTCCTTTGCATTAGTTACTTTTTCAATTTTTAGTTTTATTTTTCTAATAGGGTGCTGAGTTTTAAATCACAAAGGATTTTAAAGAGTATTGCTGTGGCCTTTGTAGTTTTCTTTTTCTTCGATTTTTTATTTATACTTTGAGTTAAAAGTTTTTTGTGTCCTCAGTTATCTACTCTGTTCTGCAAAACTAGATCTCATTGTCCCCTCCAAATCAGATATTGCCAACTAGTGATCTACCAGATAATTAGAATTAATTGACACCCACTCAAGATTTATTCATTATTACCTTTCATTATTTCCACCTCATGCTCTGGGTGTCGAAAAGTCTGTCTAATTAGATAAAAGCCTTGAAGTATATTGGTTTTGTTTCATGGGTCTTGATCTAGTTTGATTTTTATTTTGTGAATTTTCCTTCTGTGTTTTTTTTCATCTACTTGCAGATAAGATTCACAGAAAGATTGGTGAAGGTTAGTATTCTTGTTTCTTTTGAAAGAAATTCTACTAGCTTTTAGAACTGATACCGTTCTCTTCTAATGTCTTTCTATCTACACGTAGTATCTTTTTTCCGCTTAGAGTGCATTCTGAATCCTTTTGATTTCACAGGCACTTTTGGTCAGGTTTTGGAATGCTGGGATAGGGAAACAAGAGAGATGGTTGCTGTAAAAGTTGTGCGAAGTACTAAGAAATATCGTGAAGCAGCCATGTTAGAAGTTGATGTGCTCCAATTGCTTGGAAAATATGATAGAAATGGCAGTCGGTGAGTGTAATTTGTCTTTCAATTTTCTAATCTGCCTACTTTGATGTAACTTCTGTCAGTAGTTTAGTGGATGTGTTCTTTGCAGCTGTGTTCAAATACGAAACTGGCTTGATTATCGTAACCATATCTGTATTGTAAGTATCACTTAATTTAGTTGCAATTGTTTTATTTTTGCCTTGTTCACAAGTATTCTAGGGCTTACTTGGTGGTGAATTGAAATGGTTCTAACAGGTATTTGAGATGCTGGGACCAAGCTTATATGATTTTCTTAGGAAAAATAACTATTGCCCATTCCCAGTCAATCTTGTTCGCGAGCTTGGCAGACAGCTCTTGGAATGTGTAGCATGTGTGTAGCTGTTGCTTCTGTGATTTCTCTTACCTTTTTAAACTCCCTGGTTTTTTTTTTTTTTTTTTTTTGAGTTTAACTGAACTAATTTGTTATACTGCTCAAGGAACTAAGTCACTTTTCTATAATTTGTTTAATAGAAGCTCCCCCTTTCTTTATTTTTATTGCATGTGGACATTTATGTATCTTACAAGTAAGCTGACATTGATGTTGAGCTGGATTAATAAGATAGTTGCTTTGCTTGCTTATGAAATTTTGCAGTCATGCATGATATGCGCCTCATCCACACTGACTTGAAGCCAGAAAACATACTTTTTGTTTCTTCAGAATATATAAAAATACCAGATTATAAGGTATTTATTTCTTTTGGTATGTTTTGCTGTGCTAGCAATTGAAATCTTCTTTTAACGTTTATCCTTTCCCTTTATCTTTTGTCAAGAATTTTTGCACTTAGCTTTTTTGCTTCTTGTATAAATGATCTTCTGTTTTTAACTTGTCATTAACTTGATCATTTCTTCCACTGCAGTCACACACTGAGGGGACCTTTTACAAGAGGTTGCCAAAGTCAAGTGCTATTAAGGTTATTGATTTTGGCAGCACAGCTTATGGCCATCAAGATCACAAGTACATTGTCTCTACCCGGCATTATCGTGCTCCGGAGGTTATTCTTGGTATGATATTGTTTAGTCCTCTGAGTGGATCTTATGTCATTATACATGTTGAGATTAATGAGTAAGTGAATTGCACCTTTTAGGACTTGGATGGAGTTATCCATGCGACATATGGAGTGTTGGTTGTATATTGGTTGAACTTTGCTCGGTACGTTATGTCCTAGAGGTCGGGAAGGATATTTAATTCCTGAAAACTTAATGTGAATGCCCATGTATAATTGTTTGCAGGGAGAAGCATTGTTTCAGACACACGAGAACTTGGAGCACTTGGCCATGATGGAAAGAGTTTTAGGCCCATTACCTCAGCACATGTTAAAAAGAGTAGAGTGTGTGCTCTTCTGAGACTTCTTTTAGTAATAGCCTTTAAATAATGTGAAGAACTTCAGCACACATCAATATTTTACTTATTTTATTTTGGTGGATTGGGGGTGGTTGGTTCAGCCTACAGGCTGAGAAGTACGTTAGAAGGGGTAGGTTGGACTGGCCAGATGGTGCAATGTCTCGGGAAAGCATTAAAGCTACTATGAAGCTACCTCGCCTTCAGGTGTGGATGCATTACTTTGTTACCTCAGGTTATATTTGATTCATTCATAAGGAACATGTTCCAGAAATTTGTGCTATATGCAAACCTATGAATCTTCTCCGGACTCATTTTTGTGCTACATACATATTATTGTTTCCATGGCAGAACTTAGTAATGCAGCACGTTGATCACTCTGCTGGAGATATCATTGATCTCTTGCAAGGCCTCCTTAGACATGACCCTGCGATTAGACTAACAGCTCATGAAGCCCTCAGGCACCCTTTCTTCACAAAGTACAGAAGATTTTGAGTGGAGAGTTCAATAATACTCTCTTATGTTGATATTGGAAATGATTTATTAAGTGAAAGGGTGGAGCTGGCTGATGTGGGTTCCTGGATTGCTTTCAATTACCATGTTACTGTATTTCTTGACTTTGTGAGAGAGTGGGTGGCTTAGCCTGGATTTCTGAGCTGCTTGTGCAATTTTCCTTCAAAATTGAGCATTTGTACATAGCCAACCTGTAATCAGGAGAGGCATTCTCCAAGTCCCAAGTTTTGTCCTCGGAGTAGTTTTGTAGCAGTTTTTTCTTCTTTTTTTCAAAGACTGATTTGCCTTGACAAGTACCTCAGTGTTGTAATTTATTTTTTGTCCACCTTGGTGTTGTACAAGGGAGGAATATTATCACAGAAATTGTTGAAACAAGGCTTTTTTCATTGCAGATGTGTGGTAATTTCCAGTGAGTGGTTCTGAATCAGTAAAAGACCATGTTACTCCTTTCCATCTTGCACCGTCTATCCACTCCAAAGGTATTGCTGCGCTTTGCTATAATAATTAGATGCATGGACATGCATGCGAGCAAGGAAAGAACTACAATCGAAAAGGACACTAAGCGATTGTAATCCTGAAAGTTCTTGAAAATTAGAAAAGAGTAGAAAACAATAGCAAGGAAAAATCATTTCAATTCTGATACTCTTTCAACAATGTGCAAAATCCATCAATGTTTGCCAGTCGGAAAACAATAGCATGTATTGGCAAGTTACAGAATGTTTCTCATCGTTTTGTTCTGCACTTGGTAGCTCGAAGGACTCCACTGGGAGGAGCTGTCACCAAGATAGTGCAGTGACCATACAGCCTATACGAGTACTTGAGTAAAGTCCCCAGTTTAGATCGCACCCGAAATACTCCTTTCACGTCAAATATGGCTCCATTTTTACTAATCTGCTCCTGGAGCCGTGCGCTTTCCAGGACGGGAAGCCGAACCTGACTTGTAACCATATGAACATTTACGAACCTCGACTCAGCCCTCTCTGCTGAAAACGGTTCTATATATTGGGTAGCGATAAGAGTGCTTCCGTAGTATAGATCAATGATCATGTAACTGAAGTCCACGCTCACTTTCTTGTTTGGATTGGTGAAGTTTGCTAGCACAGTTAGATCAGCATTGAGTAGAGAGCCTGCATCGATGTAGGCCATGTTTAAGGAGGCACTGGACACATCAAACCGTGGACTACGTGGGCGATATACCAGGTAGACTATAAGGACAATTAGGCCTCCTAGGAATATTACGATCCAAAGAATTGCGCAGAAAACTGCACCTAACCATATTAAGGGTTTGGTTCCACCAGGTTTCGGCAACCCAGAAAACTGTGCTGGTCGGTCTACTAGACCGGGGGGCTGCCGGGGGTTTCGTTCTTGATGCTGTGGAAGTGTCACCCTAGGACTAGGACCACGGTCTTGATCATGATTCCTCGGTGGTACATGAGGTTCACTATCATGCTTGGGGCCATGTGGCTGGGGGTGAGGGCCACGGGGCAGTGGTGGAACCCATGGGCTCTGGAAAGTCACATTATGCGATGGAAAATGTGGGTGGTCTTGATGCTGCGGTGTCTGCGTTGGTGGACTTTGGACTTGGTTGTCATGAAGTGGAAAGTGTGAATCGGGATGGTGGCCCGGATGCTGTTGTGCTGGTATGATCCATGGACTGCGCAATTGGCCTTCATGCTCTGTTTTAACCACCCGTGCACCGTTCTTCTTGGAACCTTGGCCTTTGCTCCTTAGTCGAGTCACCAGTGGGCCCTGAGGTGGCTGGTTTTGTTGATCTTGACGACCTGACGACGGCTCCCCGTGACTAGGTGGTGTCTGGGAGGGTTGGCCTTCACGCTGTTGCAGCGGTGTTTTAATAAAATGAGGGTTTGTTTCTGGATGCCAAGACATGGTAGCATGGAGATGTTGAGAAATGAAGGATTGCAGAAGGAGAATAAGAAGAGAGTTGTTGCTGGACCTATGAAAAAGAGGATGACTTCACGAGAACTTAAAGTAGGATTCATGTCCAGGCAAAGAATCAAACATAAGCTCATCAACGGAGGCAAGTAATCCTTGAGCGGTTCCTTTTCTCTTTAAGGTTGTATCTGTCTTAAGATATAATCAGTCGGCTATGGTCCCAGGATACAGGATTGGCTGCTTCCTAATTACACCGCACCTCAACGGCTGAACCAACCTCCGCTCCCCCATTTCAATTTTGATTTTGATTTTAATAATTAAAATAATATTTTTTACTTAAAAATATATCAAAATAATATTTTAATATTATTACATTGAAATGTTTCGAAAATATAAAAAAAAATTAATTTAAAGTAAAAGAATTGTTATCAAATCAAATATTTTAATACAGTTATGAATGGCGTGTGCACTTTTGAAAGAAGCAAACACAGCCTAATAGTCCATAACGGTGACACCTTCTCAGATTCTCCTTTATTTATTTATTTATTAGGTCCTTTTCAGTTAATAACTAGGGTTACGAAAATAAAGGCCAAGAGAGTTGGCCTGGAATCTGTAAACCATGCATGAAATTGTCTCGGAATTGGCTGGGATTCCGGACGTTAATACTATCTTCTGCTCCCTAAGAACAGTTTGGTCACAATACAATATAGGAATTCCCAATCTTGCATTTCTCTTCCCACTGGAGCAATGATAAATGATTAGAAACAATCTACTGCAGAATGGCCAGCAAATTGGAGAAAAGGATGGCCTCTGTATATCCAGGGAAATTTTAGGTGCCATAGCTGTTCTTATAGTAAGCGATAGAACTCGCAGTAAAATTTAAATCATACAAGAGAGGATGCGTTCAATTTCTTCTAGCCTATGGATAATAAATATCATGACACTGTAAAGCTCTATTTCTGACCTGAAGCGGCCAGCAACAGGAGTCCAGGGTGCTTCTAAGGCACACCAGGTTTGAAAAAATGCTGAGTGCCATAAGAGAAGCCCCGCTTCATAAGCGACCAGTTCTTAAGTTTAATGTCATCGTTGTTGGAGGCCCTTCTATTGGAGTCACAGTTTCAGCCCTGAGCTTTCCTCAGAATGTAGTGTTTTATTAAATTCAGATATCGGCAAAAAGGGCAGCCAACAACTATTTGGACAACACGAGAAAACCTCAGCTCCATTCCCTTTTATTAGCTCATCTCCTGCAAGATCCAGAGAAGATATTAGCAAGATTTAGCAACAGCCATCTCACATATGATATCTGACTTCAGTTTTGTTTTGATTTTAACATGATATGACTTGGAATGGATTGCCAGGATGCCACCTTGATGTTTAATGTTCGTTTTTGTGGGCTCGAGCCCCCCGGTGTGTGGGTTCTCTTAAATAGGCACCAAAACCCTAATAGCATCCTTTTTAAATAAGTAAAGTCAACAACAACAATTAAGAGAAGAATCCCAACCAACTTAAACAACTCAAATAAAACAAATATTAGAACTTCTTTCTCAGTATAATTGGTTCTCCATCATTTTTTCACTACCACCCTGTCCTACAGCACACCTTTGACACATTTAGGATTTGAGAAACCATACCTCTGTACTGGGTTATAAAGCTTGAACTCAATCATTAGTGATCCTGGATGTCTGACACTGTTGAGGAAACCTAATCACACTGAAGAAACATGAATGGTTTGTTAAGTGGGTGGGAGAGAGATCGTAAGACATTCTTTAATACAAAACACTGACATGTCACAATTATTTCTACCCTCGTGACGAGAGACAATGTTTTATATGGAAGGGGATAAATCTTACAAGGATAAGCCCCATGTTCTTCGAAGCATCTGACTTCAAAGCACCAATCCCATCATGCACTGCATATTTTCAGTTAAATGTTACTTGACAACATTTCAAGTGAAATTATCCAAATAGTGAAAAGTCACTCAAAGAAAAAAAAAGAAGATAGTCATGAAACCATATTCTTGCTGTGTCCATATCCCTTTTCTTCATACCATTTCCCGTTTCGTACATAACCAGCAGAAAATTAGAATTAATTGTATGGATGAAAAAAAAAAGTCCAAGAAAAGACTGTGGCTCAAACCTGAGAGCCCTGTTATTGCAATTCGCGAAGAAGCCAATGGAATAGCAGCAATATAGGCATGCTAAGATGTACTCCAAGTCTCCAACCACACAGAAGACTCCAAAACTCGGGCTTTGTGATTGACTGAAGAGGGGAAGAGAAATACCAGTTAGATGAAGGGACAATCTATGTTGTTCGGTTGCTTATCCATTAAGGGCACAAGCAGAAACAGTAAGAGATTAATGTGACACAGTGAACTCGAGTCAGCATTATACATGTTAGCAATGCACTTGCTCAGTAATATTGAAAGCCTTTGGAACCATTTCCTGATGAAAATTAGAATTTGTACAAAAATAGACCTGCAACCTTTAAGGGCCATTTGCAAATTCATACCACTCTACCAAAGAGCATGCAGTCATTTTCAAATTCAGTCAATGGCACAACTGATCGGTTGGCCCAATAACTAGTTAGCATCAGTAATAGGCACTGGAAAATGTGGTGCCTAAGAATCACTAATGGCTTGCAAAACAGTAAACTCTCCATTCTGTACTCTATAGACATCACGTGAACAAGGATTGCTTGATAAAGATCTGGAGCATGGTAATGGCAGGTTTAACAGGATTTCTTGCATCTAAGAGCCATCATTCGTCTGTGGTCATTTTGCAAATAATCGCCTATTAAAATCACTCCACTTAACCTTGTCATTCATAATTGGCATTAGAAAAGAAGAAGAGTTATTGAATTTAAATTTCCAGCCACTGTAATTCATAATCGCCATCATACAAAAAATTCCGGATTCCATAAAGTTTGCAGAAGATGGGCACTGAAGTCCAGTGCAACCAGTGGTATTGCACAATTGAGAGGCACTATGTAGGCATTGAATACTACAGAAATCACCAATACCAATAACAAATAATCCAGAACTGGCCCAATAGAATATCATTCCAATAAAACTTTTTGTTATTGTATCAGTCAGCACGCGAGCGCACAGACACACGCACACACAGAGGGTCTGGAGATGGAAATTATAAAATATACAGACCATTTCTCATTTCAATGAAGGTTCTCTTGATTGGATGGCATTGATCAGTGTTTCAGATACAGCTCTGTCGAGAGTAAAGCCCTTCTCCATCATCTGGTCTCACACCCTGCAAGCATCTGAAAGCTTCTTTCCCCGTATAAGAGCTCCAATGATCAACTTACAAGTCACCTTGTCAGGAAAGGATCCACTTTGCAGCATTTCCTTGTATAGATGCATACCTTCACCTACTCTCGAAGATTTGCAAAATCTATTTATATGG
>Ga0307515_10005639_pt1 | contig 25286 bp, 31 predicted proteins | sample 17_EM_MG_FD_194513 | JGI IMG/M metagenome (GOLD analysis project Ga0307515, IMG submission 194513) | Populus trichocarpa ectomycorrhiza microbial communities from riparian zone in the Pacific Northwest, United States - 17_EM | ecosystem: Host-associated > Plants > Roots > Unclassified | place... | reverse complement strand
ATGACGTGTTCCTTTGCTCTCGATCCTCAATAATTGTGGCAGATGTCAACGCGTTTTGTGAAACTGCTTCTCCCAAGATCGAGAAAGGGTTCGACAACTAACCGGCACTCCTGATACTTGAAACACTTGGCAAGAACTAAGCGGGACTGGTCAATTTACTGATGTTGTCCCAGACTCTGTCCCCGTTCGAGCCCTGTGAGTGTGGATCACAAAGCAGGCTCCTCAGACGAGGGTAACGAGGAAGACGACACCGTTATGAGGGACGATGACGATATTCCTCCCGCGCAGGAGGGCGCGAACGCCAGGACATTGGCCTCGGCTTCATCAAAAAATCCTGGCATAAAAGTCGATCATTTTACTGCATTTGAGGATTACACCACGATATTTTCCTCGATGAAACCAGTGGAAAATACCACTGACTCGTGGTATTATATGGAATAAATTATGCAGCGTACCAGGTAAAGAAGGAAAAGACCGAAATGTGGTATTCGTACGGTCACCAGCGGACGATGGGGGAAAGTATCGTCGGTTAGGTGGTCGGCTTTCGTTGCACGTCCGATTACTCTATGGGCGTGGGATTTTTACGAACCCCTCACTTTACCCCACCCAGCCTCGCGCCTGATCGCGAGACCGGGAAACCGAAAGGCCACTGTTTTTGCGAGTTTGCGGGTACATCTCATGTTTCTCTCTCATCACGCCAATAAATCCCTTTGTTGTCTGACTCATCTCCGCCTGATTGTTTAACCGCCTCCTCAATACCATGACACCGCAATGTCTACTGTCTGCAATCTGAATGGAGCTGACAGCGGAGGATGTCCGTTGCGAATAGACCCCGCCAAAGGCTCAACCCCAAGCGCTCCCTCCTCCCTCTTAGGTCTCCCTCCTGGTGTCCAAATTCCACCCGGCTCAACAGCCTTAGATATAATCAGTCAAAGTCTCGTATCTGTGGTGCTAGAAGTTCTCACCCAGGTGGGGGTGTACATGGAACGAACCGCACCTTGCGAGACATCTCCTGAATCATACTGAGACCCAACTTCCAACTTGTGCCCTTTTTTTCCTTATCGCCTGATAGGCACCCATTATCACTCACCCTGAGCCAGTGAAAGCGTTGTTTGCGACGCACCCCCAACCAGCTTACGCGCTCTTTCAGGCATTGCTACTGAATAACATTGTCGATCCCGTAGTGCTTCATGCAGGTGCGATCGCGTCCCGAGGCTGCGGGCCCGTTTTATTTCATGCGCGCGTCCATAGCGGATGTGGGGTGCGGTGACGGTCTCGCAACCTACCACACCATCATCACATTCTTCTCCTTCGGTCACAAGCTATCAATAGCCACTTCTGCTGCGCTAGCAAATGCCTCCGCAAGGCATGTATGGACAGCCGCCGGTGCAGTAACTTCACCACCGCTACAACCTTACTAATGATCGTGGTCCTGCCCCTCCTGCCACTTGATACTCGCCCAGGAAAATTTCATACCACGCCGAGAATCTACTGACAATGCTCCAGACAGCGTTCAGAGGGGAGAAATCCTTTATCACGGAACCAAGAGGGTGGTTTGGTGCAAGTGTGAACGAGTCACATAAATTACGATATATAATACCAACGCACGACCCATGTCACTAGGCTCGCGGTACTTACAGGATGGAGTCGAATACTAGGTAAGCGGTCGTGTGAGATACAAATATGTAATGGCTCGGTATGCCGGCACGCAAGTAGAGGAACATGATGAGAAAAAGGACCAGGTACGATGAACGTGTCCAGCGATGGGAGGAATCGTTGGCCAGCATCCATGATCTAATACGATATGAAGAAAAATAATTGAGGTTGGCTATGTGGCAGACCCAGCTACAGGGAAGTAGATATATGAGTTCCATCCGAACATCTGAAAGCTCATCGACATCACGTAGGTTTTCTGTCTCGTCGATACCGTCGGTCAGTTTGCATAGGTCCCCTCGGCCCGCCACGGTGTCGGTGAACCCACCGGGCTTCCTAACACACAACCCCAAAGACCGTTCCACCAATTGAGCTCTTCCTTCTCGGATAATATAGTCCAAAGGCTGTGAGAATGAAATTTCAAAAAAGGTTCAACGGCCGAGGCACCTAAATGAGAGTCACACTCATGTTGCGCCGTGAAAGCAGCTGTGTGGTGACGTTCGTCAAAAGTGCTGGTACAAGAGTCAGTTGTTTTACTACATTTGAAGATGTCACCTACAATATTTTTCCCGACGAAACCGATGCCACTGGGCGGACATGATCAATGCCATCCGCCTTGGAATGGTGGGTCGTGTATCCCGATGCTCGAAAATATCACCGACTCGTAGCATTTGATATGGGGTAAATTATTCGGCGTATCAGGTAGAGAAGGAAAAGGCAGAAACATAATATGTATATGGTCACCGGCGGACGATGGGAGAGAGTATCGATGACCGCCGGTAATCCCGCACAATATGAAGAGTGTCCGTAAACAGAACCGGTAGACGGGACTAGAGAAAAAAGGTCTGAGTCCAATTCGAAAGCCTGAAAGTTCGCCACGTACCCTGTCCCTGTAAGTCGGCGGTCCGGGCGCTGCACGTTTGATCGGTTTCGGCCGATCAAGGTGTCAGCGTCGCGGGGGTTCGACGACGAACAAGTTTTCAAGAGACTTAGAGAGAAAGGTAACCGGGCTCTTTTCGAGAGTAGGTTGTAGCTACAGTACATGGTATCTAGTTCTTATATACTGTAGCTACGAGGTAATGAAATCATAGTAGAAATACGAGTGAAAAACATGAGTGGTAACTACATGGGTCTGGACCCTTGGTCCGGTTCGGCTAACTAAGGGGCCGGTTCTTACAGTCCCTATGGTCGATCAATGCGGTCAGCCTGGTGTAGGCGTCATCCAAACTCCTCACGATATCCGAAGCCCCGTCCAGCTCCTTAACCCGTTCTATCTCCTTCTCTATCACGGTTCTGCATTGCTTCAAATCGATTCTGTCGTCCTCGCTCATCGCAATCTCATCCATCCTCTCCCGAATGCCGGAATCGAGCCCTCCATAATAAAGCCAGAGGACCCCGTACCACCACTCGAACTCTTTCGGTTCAGGTGATTTTTCGAACCAGGCCATTAGCTCGCCTGCATTCTCTATGCACCAGGTCGTCGTTCGGCTGCCACATGCGGAGTCGATCGCACGCATGACCGAAGAGATGGCGTGAGCGCGGTCTTCCGTCTTCACGTGGGAACCGATATGGTAGTGAAGGAATTCGAAAATGTGTTTAGGATCCCCCACAGGCGGGAGAGATTCGAGCCCTGGTTGGTATGCAGCATGTAACGCCAGCCGAGCAGCCTCCATTTTCCTCTCCGGCGCAACAGTAGATCGCATAATCGTCTTGAATAACTCATAACTTTTCGAAGCAACGGCATTGGTACTGAGCCGCGTTATGAGCATCAACGCACGTAACGGCCGTTCCGACATATCCGCGTTAGCCAGCGGGTACGGGCTCTGGAAGCGGATCGAGAGGTCCAGAAATATCTTGTCAATCATGGAGCATATCTGACAACTTAGCACACATCAAAACTAGATTCATAAGAGAGGGCTGAGCGGTCTAACCTTTTATCTCGCCTGGTGAGATCCGTGATGGGAAAGAGAGTCCCAAGCATTATGTTGATAATGCACAAACAGTCGGCGACGACTGCATCGCTGGGGGAGTTTTGGGGGTCCAAGGAGTATTTCACGAACATTGACACATCGTCGGAGAGTGGTTGGTGGATAGCGCAGTAAACGAAGAGGTGCGACACCCAGAGGCGATGAGCTGGACTCAACCGGTATTCATCCCAAGGAATCTTCACGTTGCGCCCAAGTGCCCTGTCAACCATGAGGAGAGCACACTCAAGGTCCGGGTCGCCCCTAGACCCTGGGGAGCCGAGTGGCGTGTGCGGAGTGTTCGGGCGCCAGTCGTTCCCCATGGTGCCAAATCCTACGTGATGAGGGATATAGCGCTGCTGAATTTGGATGTGGGTGAACGCCTTCGCGCTGAGATAGGCTATGTCTCGCAGCGTGGGAATGAGGATAGGAGTTTGAAGATGTGTGAAATCAAAGCAACTGATTAGCTTTCTATAGATCCACCCGAGTGGGACATCCTTGATCCCAGCGTCCCATATGACTTCTTGAACAAAGGCCATCGTGAGTCGAATTGTATGCAAATCGGTCGACATTCTGAGCATGCGGGTGATACAGCGAGCGTCGAACCTATATCCTTTTTCCCACGAAATTGGCAGCGATGAGTAGAAGACCCGCCGATGCAGGCCATGGAGCGGCGCCGTGATGACGGCCAGACCACCTTTCGCAAGGGTGGTGAGGTCAGGGGTGGCTCGTTTGTGGTCCTGCTGCCACGACCTAATTGCGCCAATAATGGAGTGGATCAAGAAAGATAGGGGGGTTTGAAAAGGACAGTTGAAAGAAATGACGGAAACCGTCACTATAGTCGCATAGAGGACAAATCCCAGCAATGTGAAGCCGATAACGACAGAAGAGACCGTATGGTCGACCTCCCATAGATATCGCGCGAGGGCGGACCCGAGGAGCGCCAAGGAGCCTTGAATGGTGAGGGGGGCGAATTGCATGACGATATCGAACCGCCAATTTTCAATCCCGTTCAACTTCCGCTCGCGGTCCCTGCATCTGTCTACGACAGATCCATGAGTCTCTGTTCGCCTGTACCGGTGGAGCCACTGCTTCCCAAGTGTTACAAGGAAAGCTGCGAATAATGTGGCGCAAAGGGTCGCATAGAGTAGAGCTTGGACCTGTCGGATGGTGGGATTTGAGCCAGCCCAACGTGGTGGAGAAACTACCTGTCCGGGAGGAGCGATTCCAGCTGTCACATTCAGGAGGAGTTCGAGGAGCGTATTGTTCATTTCCTCGTAGTCCGGCTTGAGTTCTGGCTGGATGTATACGATGAACGCGGAGGCTACGGCAGAAAACAGACCGGACTTCTCAGAACGTTAGCTATGTTGACTCGAAAAGAAGGAGAGAACTCACAAAGATAAGAGTGGTATTCAAATCTTCATCGTACTTTTTATAGAAGTCGTCGTCGTGCTCAGCGACTTCCTCTTTGAACTTGTTGTAGAAACCAGTCCTGGGGTCGCGGCCACTATCTTTCTCCAGGACCGACTTCAAGGCGCCACGTAGGGCCTCTTCTAAACTTTTGAAACCAGCAATTGAGTATACGTGCCGCTGGTCCAAAGCAAAGAGTTACCTCGGCTGGTCTAGGTTCGGTTTTGAGGCGGGATGGGACATCTTGGAGGTCAGGCGAAGATTCGGTTGCCTCCTTCAACCCCGCTTCATACTTAAATAGACTGGCGTCTGGTAGGGCTCATGGGGTCCGTGACGAGATGATAATAGGATACAGGTAGGGGTGTACTATGGCGTTTCAGGAGGCAGGGTATTGGGGAATGGATCCTTGCCAAACATGGTTGGGAGGTTCGTATGCCAGTGGTGTGCCACAGGTTTACCAGGAGCTGTTTTGAGCTTGGAGGGTTCCCAGTGTTACGAATGCGAAGAGGCACAGGCTCGCCAGAAAGATCGTTGCCAAGCTTGGAGATCGAGGCCTGTGCAGGGTGCTAGCACTCCGGCAAAATCCGTAGCCTCCACCGTTGCGCAATCACGCAATGGTGGCAGCGGGCGGTGGGTTTCAGAGAGAAAGACGTAGCAAAAGGTACGGAACCGGCTCTGGCTCTGAGATCTGAACGTTTGAATCCCAACACCCAAACAGCAGATCCTCGGCGTGTCCATCGCTGTTCCGTGACTCCGCGCTTGCTCAATAAACGGCATCCCCACGTGTTAGAGCTGCAGGCTTTCACTAGTCCCTGAGCCGTCAGCCAAACGTAACAGCGACACCCGGCGAACCGCCCGCCTGTGAACTTGGCCACACCGGGGATATGCAATTTAACTTCACACAGCATTCCATTCGAATCCTCCTAGTGATCCCCCAGAACCCAAAATCGACGCCATCCGCCCCGGAACGTCGAGTCGCCCATCTTTATGACATCCACTCCACAGCACCAGAACCCCAGTCAGATTAGGCCCGCAGGGATCTCTACGAATATGCACAGATGCATCACGTTATGTAGCTGGACCAAACCCAAAGCTATCATATTGCCAAAGGACGGCGGCGCTTCAACCTCCCACACCCCCACTGATCACTTTCACAACAGAAACTCCCAATAATTCGCTATCCTACAGGCGGAATCCTCGCATCTGATGGAGTAGATCACCAGACCAACATGGTGGGGAGAAGTCGAAATCCACAACCTGTGAGCAGACCGGACAACCCCTCAACCTGGAGGAGAGTCCACGATCTCTGTCTAGGACGGCGAATACACACCGTTTCGTTACAGAATGCTCTCAGCGATGCCTCCCAACCCCCCCTTTTCCTATCCCTGTACAAAATGTCGGTCACGACTGCCGCGGAACTCGTAAAAACTTTCGTTTTTGGCGCTCAATATTCCTGGTGATCCGGCGTTTATCTCTTCGGTATCGGCACGGGCGGAAGAGAGGGCGATCAGTAATCAAGGTCATATTGCCAGTTTTCTCTTTCAAACGGGCTTTGAAATTCCGGCGGTAACCATTACCCGCCTTGACTCACTGGAAATCTAGTTCCCACCTCGACTGAGGAGATCCACTCGAGGTTCTGTCCGCGCACCGCCATCTACGGTAGAGACCGCGTTCTGGATTACACCCTTTCCCCCTTGTCCTGCGGACGAAAAACGTTTCCTGGATGCATTATGGTGCGGTCAAGTATAATGGAAAACACTACGGACCCGTGTAAACCCTCCCCACCGGACCAGCGGTTCAACGTCAACATCCGCCTGTTATCCCGGCTGGATTCTCGGACCTGTATGGGGCTGATCACACGATACATCGACCCCTCCAGCCACTCTCCGCCTCTTCCGGGAACAGTTCCCAACCGGACAGTGAATCGCCTATCATCGGGCTGACTGTTATAGGTGCAATAGACTCGGGAGTCTACCATTCAAAGACACGGTTGCAGAACGAGGGGGGTTCGACGTATGGGTGACCTCCTCCGAAGATCTTTCATCCTCGCAAGCCCGCGGGGGTGGGGAAAAGCGGGGATCGCTTTGGATGTTCGTCTCTCGAACGATGAACTAGAACCCGGTTCGGAGTGGGATAGTGTGGATTTGGACGAAGCTTCTGAGCAATTATTCCCCAGAGTGGCGATGGAAAACGCTCCCCGACACCTGGACTTCCGTCAGTGTGCTAGTGAACGTCCACCCGCGCTTGCCCAGGCACCGGCGCCTCCACGTCCCCAGCACGGAGGTCGGGCGCCAACCGATGATGTTTTTCCGTGACGTCCCCGCTCAATGAAAATCTAAAATCAGCTTCTCGTACTCGAGCTTCTCAATTCAATCTCACCGCTGAATCGGGACAAGGGAAGACCAAAAGGGAGATGGGCTGGATCCAGACTTTCGGTTTTATCTCTGGAACCAACGAGGCGGGCCGGTGATCATCGAGTTTATCTCCTTTTTGTTTCTTTTCTAACCTTTGACGTTTGCCACCGTCGGGTCCGTCAGTCGGTCTGTTTAGCTTGAAAGTCAATTAATTTAACTTCTAATTGATCTTTCGAACGTAGAGGCTACAAGGCTACATCGTGTGGGGTTGGTATCCATGGAAGAAAGAGACGCGTTTAAGAGGAAAAACAAAACCAGGAGAACAACCAAATAAAGCGCAGATCCGGAGGTTATATGTACAGAGTTCGAGAGGAGAAAGAGAGGGAGAGAGAGGAATAATTTGCTACACGGGTTGAGGAACGAAAGATTAGAGCGGGGGCCAAATATTGTACTTGATCGAATGCGAAAGATGAACGGTCAGAGAATATGTAATGGGTTTGAAGGTCGAAACCGAGCAGAGGTGGGGGCGTAGGGGTATTTTGGCTCCAGTCCAAAAGGAATGCATCTAAGGTGTGTATGTTGGTAGTGTTTGTTGTTGGGGTGATTTACATCCTCCTGCCACGTCCGGCGTCCTCGTTCTGAATCACGAGATTCATAGCACCGAGAACAGCGTCCCAGGTGAGGTCTACGACCTCCCAAGTGTCGTTATCGAAGACACCGAGTGCGCATATCAACCTCCAAAAGGCGGAAATCTGATCCGAGTAAGCCATCAGTTGCTGCATCGACCCACGCGACATTTCGTAGAGCATGTGACCGAGTTTGGCGGTGCGTTGCGGTGGTGGGAGGGAAGCGAATGATGCGAGGGATGAGGCGGGGACCGGGAGAATTCCAGAAATCAAAGTCTCGTATGATTTGGTGAGGAGGAAGGTTTGGAGGACGGGGAACAGGTTCGGTGACGTGACTTTCAGCTGAACAACGGGGAGCGAAGTAGAACCGGCGGGGAAAACGGGAACAGGTGGGACACCGGTGCAATGGGCAGCCAAAAGCAAGGCATGGGTGGGGTACAGGAACTTCTGGTCCGATCGCGTTGACTGAAGGGCGAGCACATGGGTTGGGAGGCGGTTGGAATTAGCTGATGGTGGTAAACTAAGGTTGACAAGATGGTTGGCAGGAGGTTGGGAGGGCAACATCGGAGCTACGCGGTTGATAGCGTTGCAAAGACTGAGGAGGAAAGCGAAGTCAGTATTGCCGATAGACGGGGTGAATGTATGCGGTACTCACTCGGTGCCCATGTCCGTCAGACCACGCCTGATATACTCTATGGGGACGTTGGCCAGCTCTGGGTTGACCGCAGCGATGATTTTTTGGTTTGGTTGTTTGAACTCTGGACGAGCAAGTCTCCTAGGGAGGGATTTGGCGGGCATTTGGTGCTGTGACTGCTGGAGGCCGGCAGCGAAGTTGTGGGGTTGAGCAGATGCGATTTGGAACATTTTCTGTGAAGTGTAGGGGTCTTGATAGAGAACAAGCGTGGTAGAAAGGGAGACTGGAGAATCGTAAACAGTGAGAGGATGGAAAATATAAATACTGGGATGCGTACAAAGGGGAGCCATCTGAAGGACGAGCCGGTTAATTTCCTTCTTGGGGAAGCGTTTGAACCCCCCAAATGCGGAAGGCGAACGCGAGGAGAGCGTGCCGTTGTTTCGTCACTCGATGTCCATTTTAAGCATAAGTTCACTCTTTCCCTTTAAGTCGGATTTGGCTCAATGTTTGTAGTTCCTATATCCGTCTACGTCTACCGTCCGGCTGCAGCGAGATCTCCCAGACTCTCGGTCGCGTACTCGGGCACGATGGCTGATGCCCCCCCTCCTGTTATCTCCGATAGCTTCGTGATCCCTGGCAGTGGCCGTCCGTCAGCCTCCTCTCGCTTTGCAATCAATGCACAAGCAATCTCACCCGTAAGGACTAGCAGCGTAGACACCCCGCCTTCTCGTCCAAACAGAATGTCCGTGTCCAATCTATCACCCACCATGATAGCCCGAGTGCGGTCAAAGTCATGCCTGCAAACGGCAAGGTCTGTCAGCGACGTACCCCCGCCCCCAGCCCGACTCACTTTGCCCGGATGCAGTCCAACATCGTCTTGGATGGTTTCCCAGTGGACAAAGGGTCCCTCCCGAGCGCGAACCGAAGAGGAGCGCTCACTGAGCCCGCTCCCGGCAAAAGGCCAGACGCGTCAGGGAACGTGCTGTCTTCATTTGTTGCCAGGAAGACGCATCCTTCGTTCCTGGTCAGATACTGAAATGCCTTTGACAGTTTCGTGTAGTTTATGCTCGTATCAAGCCCGCAGAGGACTATCGCGACCGACGGATCTGGCGTGAAATCCGCCAGCGAAAACGGCTCCAGGGTGTTATCGACCGGGTCCTAGGTCGCATTCATTTCCCAACGTTTCATCTTCAGTTCATCTGTTTGCGGCGGCTGTTGGAGCGGACGTACGGTTCCTCCGATGTATGCGACCCCCTCCTCCCTCAGCTCGTCCTCTATTCCGCTCATCCCGATGACGTACACCTTCTTGTCCTTGGGCAGCTTTATGACGGATGAGATGTAGACCGCCGCCGCATACGCGGAACCGAATATCTCGTCCTAAACTCTGTCGTCAATCCCGGGCGTTCTCGGGTTATTCACCTTCATATCCGTTTCATACCACCGTCGCATCTATCCCGAGCTTGTCAAATTTCTTCTTGTACTCCTTTCTAGACTTGGTAGCGTTGTTTGTCACGAATATAACCGATTTCTCTGTGCCGCCCAAAGCAAGGTCAGCACCCAAACGTCGCATATCCTGATAAGATCCCCTTCGCACTCTGTCTCCGCAGCATTTCGAGGACCTCCTTCGCGCCCTCGACGGGCTTGTCGCCGTTCCAGAGGACCCCATCGCAGTCGAACAGCCAGGTATCGTATTTGTCCACCAACGCTTCGTACTGGTCGCGAGCCCCCTTCTCTAAGAACGTCGGAGGCATTTCTGGTGACGGTTCGGGATAACCGACTCTATAACCGAAAAAGGAAGGGCCGTCCGGAGCTGTCCCGCACGTCACTTTGTCCCGCGCGTATTACAGACTTACTATAACCTTTCTCTACTTTCCCTTGTGCCCTCTCCGCTCCTAATTACTATCTCCTCCTCCTCCTCCTTCTCCTCCTTGGTCTCGCGCCAAACGACAGCCATTAGACCCTCCGGAAGTCGGACATCCAAACGAATCTTTACCAAAAAATCGCACGCCTTTGTCCAGAAACCTACTCTTCAAAGCCACCTTCGTCCCCTCCGGCTTCGCGAATGCAATTATCATGAAATCCAAACCGAGCCAGAACATCTTCAGAAGACTGCCCACCTGGCTCTCCCTGACGATCGGCATCGTAATTGGGATACTAGTCTCCAGGCTCGCCTTCTCGCCAGTTGCGTGTCTTCTTGCCTTATCACCTTATCCGGCTAGCTGACGTTCTTGTGATCTCTGGAATTCACTCTCGGTTGTAGTCGTCTCGGCCATGGCGCAGAAGACCCCCATCCGGGTTTCGTGGCATTTCCCCCGACCAAAAACACAAGTTCAGCATGCCAACCCTCGAACAGCGTCTTCGAATTTTCGAACTTTTGACCACTTTAACGCCGCACTACACCAAAGAGTGCACTCGACACGCCAATCCCCTTTACGCCCAGCAAGCACGCGACCGCTACGCCGCCCTCATCGGTCATAGGGAGCCTGCACAGTCCTCATGGTTGTCCAACCTCGGTTTAGGTCTCGGTGGTCTGGACGGAGGCCAGATACCCGGCCCATCAATGCATACCCCGGACGACCACAAGTACTTCTTTGCCATCAACCTATACAACTCGTTCGACGTCATACCCGACCTTTTTCCGACCCTCTTCAAGGTCGCTGCCATTCTTGGTTTTCAAAACGTCTACGTGTCGATCTACGAGAACGGGTCCAACGATCAGACAAAAGCCCTCCTGCGGATATTCGACGCGCTCTGCCGTTCGGCTGGGCTGAGAGTCCAGATCCGCACCTCGATGCGAACGAGGGGCAACTTCAACCATCGTATAGAATATCTGGCGGAAGTGAGAAACGCCGCTTTTGTACCTCTCCAAGAACTGCGAGATGCTCACGGGGAGCTTTTCGACTCGATCGTGTTCATGAACGACGTGTTGCCATGCGTGGATGATCTACTGGAGCTGATTTGGCAGAGTCGGTTGAACAACGCCGGCATCACCTGCGCGGCCGACTACATGTATCATACTGACCTGGTGTGCACGTTCGTCACTTCTCTCGGGTGGTACTCGAACGCTCACCGTCTATAGGGACATCCGGTATTCTATGACAACTGGGTCGCTCGCGACATCAACGGCACCGCCCTCGAAAACGCGCCATTCGAGGTCGTATTCCATCACCCGCTCTCTAACGAACGTTGGCAACGCCATTTACCTGTTCAAGTCCAATCATGTTGGAACGGCATCGCGGTCCTCGACCCAATGCCGTTCTATACACCACCGGCGGTCAAATTCAGGATGGCAGATATATTAGACAACGAGTGCTCGGCGTCGGAATGTAGTTTGATTTGCAATGATTATTGGCAAGCTGGGTTTGGGAGAATCATGATGGTACCCAGGGTCAAATTGGCTTATGATAATGTAAGGCGGTTCCCTTTGTATCCCCTTCCCTTTGTTGAGACTTTTACACAGAGAGTTTTCCCAATCATTCATCCGACAAGGAGGAACCTAACAGCCATTCGGGGGTATGTCAGGCTAGGTGGACTGCCGGATAATCCCCGAACGGATCCTCAGGACCGGGCGTGGTTCGGTCCACATGATAGGTTGTTCGTCGAGGAAGAAGGCGAGCCCATTGAGTTTGTACCTGGACCTGAATATGGTGAGTCCTCGTTTGGATCCCTCCGTCGTTCCACCCTCTCGCTGCCCTCGAGACCATCACATATTCCCGTATCTGGGGATATATGCGCGTAGAGAGTGGCGCACGATCGATGTCGAGGACAGCAGAGCATTCGTCATTGAACACTGAATGTTGATCACTTCCATTTTTTAGTGTGGTGCTGGGGATGGGATGGAGCCGGGGATCTGGACGGACCGGACGTGGATCCTATTTGGGAGAAAATGCCCAACAGATCCAGCTCGCCGGACGCCATTAAGGTTCGGCATCACAGGAATCTGAGGCAATTCTGAGGACCCTTGATCCGCTGATTCATTTCCGAGGACTAATGTCCCAACTTGCACGCATCACCGCCTCGTGCTTGCTTTGTATGTTCGGCTGGGCCAACGCGCATTGAGACTCGGGTTTCCTTGAATACTTGAGGTTTACCTCAAGTCTCGGGAAGATGCGTTGGTCTTTCAAAAATTTCCTAGATTCCTCCCCCCTACCCCTCCTGCATTACTGGCATATACACGCATACAGATCTCATCATGCATTTGTTTTCGTTCGTAATTTTATAATTTTGGGTTTCTCTCGACGGTCACTCTTGCTGTCCACCTTGTTTTCTCTTACTCCCATGAACGAATAGATAGGTTCGGTCAAACTGACTCTTCACCGGAAGGTACCGAGCCTGCTAGGTTTATCCTTCGGCGGGTTCGTGGTACTCGGGTTGCTGACGGTGGATATTAGTCCCCCGTGAACCCTTCGCGTCACTGCGAGCATGCATCACATGTTCCTCAGGTCTCAGCGTTCGATCCCGTAGCCACTTCACTTTCGTCGCCCCTCATTTCCCTTGCGGATATGTGCGGACGTGATTTTATCGAGCATAGCACCAGTAGTGACATCTGCGGGTATCATGTCCACTTCATTGGGCTCTGCGTGGGTTTACGAATCTCGCTTCCCGTTTCCAGGTCTCCAAGAATTCCAGGCTCAATCATTCAATGCAGCGCATCGTATGACTAGCTCATCTATTCAATTCTGCTTGGACCTGTGTCCCTTAATCTAGTCCTTTTTCCGCAATCGCTGCGGTCCTTCGCCGGTCACCAGTGACCGGTAACTATAGTGGTTGGTTGACTCCTGATCAGCATGTGTTGCCAATGATTACCTGAGGGGATGAATATGGTACCCGGAATATTTGATTCCAAAGATCACCTCGTGAGTGTTCCACGGATAAAATTGGCGCAATTTCGGGCTATCATTGGTTTGGGTGGGTCCTCCATCCACTGAATTTAGTGTGGAGAGGTGTACGATCACCGTGGACGGTCCTAAAACAATCTGAGACGCGTCCGCTTCGTGCCTTTGCTGCACATGAAGGTATTGGGGTTATATTACCGTCTCGTAGCGGATCTGGTCACGGCCAGACAGAACGGTAAGTACTGTCGAGTCATACCGTTAGGGTGTATCGCCTCGAAAAAACTCATAAGGTAGGGGGCGAAAAGATCTGACAACCCCCCGCAGTCGCAGGCGCCCGTGACCAAGCGTGACCTGACGCACAAACCTTTGAAAGTTCTGAGGGATTTTTGTCACACCTCCGTCACGCCCGGCTGTGGGAGGTTGTCAGATCTTTTCGCCCCCTACCTTACGTCTAGGCGACCGGCGAGAGGCGAGGGTTAGGGGTGATTGAAACGGCGAAGCCAGGCGGGCGGCGATGTATGGTTCGGTAGATCTAAAGTCGCTCGGTAGCTTTGGAGAACCGTGGACGTGTATAAGTATAGGTGTTGCAATGGGGGCTGTTCGCCGAGAGTTGCTATGAACAGTTTGACCCCTGGCGTGATGAATCCGGACCAAGTTCCCTGACGACCAAGTGCCAATTGATGAGTGAACTACTGTAGTGCTATCCCGTCCCGAAGAGCGGTTTCGCCTAAAGCCTTCGTCCAAACTCAATCGAATTCACCCTCAATCAAATGCCGTCCGGGCGCGTTGCTGCAATAGCCGGCCTTGGATTACTATGTCTTCGTCGCGATTGATGCTGGGCAATAAAACAGATCATAAGCCAGGATTCAAGTCCTCCACGTTATCTTCCCTGTCCCATCCTGCGATTTCTCTCCCAAGACCACGACGCCGTGTACAATGTATGCGGTGATCGCCCGGATTATCCCGGAGTAATTCCGCTCATGTGACCTGCTTTGCCTGCCTCGAGGCATCGACCTGGCGGTCCTCCGCCGGGCTATGCTCCCAGTGTCTCGCTCGACCACCGAACAATGATATCCAATGGCCGTACGTTCAGAGTGGCTCTCCACTAAGAAGCACAACTTCCTGACTGACTTAGATATTCCAGCGCCCAGGAATACATTCCTCGCGCAACTCAGGACCATTGACGTAAGATCCAGCGAGTTCACAGAAACCCTCGCCAAGATACTGTCGTCTCAGGAGGATGTGAGCACCGCGATATCGTTGGAGGGCGATGATGCTTTGACCTTCGTCGACATCCTCGATCAGGTGAGTGGACGTAGGATGACTGCAGCCTCGTGTCTGACCCCCCGCATAGGCTTTGGAATCTCCGGACATGGACCTTGGCCTCCGGACAAAATTCTTTCGCATCCTTCGGAAAGTTTGTGGCTCACAGGCCATCCTCCCACCTTCTTCTATACTCTCGAATAACATAGCGAAGGAGGGTGACATCGCACTCACTTGCGGAGGCTTCACGGATATTTGGGAAGGTCGTCACAATGGGAGTCGTGTGTGTATTAAGGCGTTCCGTGTCCTCACGGCTGAGAATCTATTTAAAATCAAGCAGGTATACGCCCCATGTTCTCACCCGGATGTACGCGTCTGACAGCTCCGTCACAGCATTTATTCCAGGAAATCCTAATCTGGAGGCGTCTTACCCACTCAAACGTCCTACCTGTGTTGGGTGTTTCCCCGAAGCTGTTCCCATTATGTATCATTACTGAACGGATGATTAACGGAAACATCATGGACTTCATATCAAAGCACCCCGGAGTTAACCGCCTTCATCTCGTACGCCCGATCTCTGTTCTCCTCCCGATCCACGAGTCCTAAAACATGCCCGAAGCTCGCTGGAGTGGCGAGCGGGCTGCAGTACCTGCATTCGATGGACATTATACATAGCAACCTCAAGCCAGTACGTGTCATCAAAAATTTACACTGGCTATGACTGACGGTTCCGCGCAGAAAAATATCCTTATTGATCGCGATTTCCATCCTCGCCTCACTGACTACGGACTTGTTTCCATCATATCGGATCCAAATATTGTGGATCCTGTTAGCACCGCATCTCCATCGGCCGGTACCGCCCGATACATGGCACCGGAACTGTTGAACCCCCCTGGTTTTGGCCTAGAGGACAGCATCTCAACGAAGAAGAGTGACATCTATGCGTTCGGAATGGTTGCGTACCGAGTGAGGGGACCCAATTTTATCTTAGATGTAGTAATTGAAGGCAGTATGCAGATAACCGCAGGACAACAACCTTTCCCTATGATCAAGGACAGCATGGTCATCTGTAAGGTTGTTGACGGGGAGCGACCAGGCCGTCCACTAGGTCCCAACGAGTGGATTTCGGATAGCGTCTGGGACTTGATTTCCGGATGTTGGTCTTCATTATTAGACAGCCGACCCGATGCCAGGTTTGCAACAGACACATTGACAACTGCAGCGTATGCCGTTGAAGTCCGGCGTGGGACCCAGCCAGAACCCTGGGAAGCGGACCTGAGCGACTTTTTGCGTGCATCTGAGACGTGGGACCGGGGCAACGACCGCGAGAAGGCCCAAGAGTTCGCGGATAGGCTTAACAAGGTGTGAAGACCCGAGGTCCTACGTTAACGGTTCCTCTGATTACGAGTCTAGGCTCTCGATAACGTGGATCTTCACGGGAAAAAACACAGACTATACCTGAAATGCCTTCGAAAGCTTTGCGGTTTCTTCGGTGTTCTCCCGTCCTCGTTTGTGCTGCCACCGACATCCGTCGAGCGCGAAACTGCGCCCTTCGCCACAGGTGGTTTCTCCGACGTGTACAGGGCAACTTTTAATGGATCCCTTGTTGTCACAAAAATCCTCAAGGTCACCGATCAAACAGATCAGGAAAAGTTATACAGAGTAAGTAGACCTTGTCCGAAGGCATCGACATGATCACTGATGAACTCGGAACCTCAGCTCCTCGTGAAAGAGGTTGTTGGATGGAAATGGCTTCGGCATAACAACGTCTTGCCGTTTCTCGGCGTTTCATTGGAGCCTCCACTTCTTTCGATCATATCAGACCGAATGGAGAACGGCACCATTATGGACTTTATCAAGCTTCATCCGGACTTCAACCGTTTACACCTCGTGAGTGAAGGGAGGTTATCGGTTCCCCCATCGTACTGATTACCTGGACACAGCTGGTAGGCGCAGTGACCGGGTTGAAATATCTGCACGACCATGGCATTATCCATGGAGACCTTAAGGGGGTGAGTCCTTGGTTGGTATGGAGTTTGCCGTACTGACAAATGACTATCGCTACTAGGCTAACATCCTCATTGATTCCGAGAATCGCGCTCGCCTGGCGGACTTCGGGCTTGCGGTGGCTATTGATGAATCAATCACCGGAAGTGCCGCTGCCAACCGTGCAACGAGGGGCACGGTTCGATGGATGGCCCCAGAATTACTGGACCCTGATACGTTCGGGTTTACAGGCGAATTTCTGAAAGAACTCCCCTCCGTGAGCACAGATGTATACGCAATTGGGATGACAATCCTTGAGGTGAGCGCATGTCTCTACCAACTGGATTATTATGCCAACCCCGTGGCAGGTTTTAACCGGGCGCCCTCCGTTTGAAAACTACCCCAGTATCTACACTGTCATACTCAAAGTCGTCACCGGATCTCGGCCTAAGAAGCCACCCTCATTGTTCTCCGACGTATTGTGGAAGTTGTTGAAGGAAAGTTGGGTTGAGGAATACGCCAGGAGATCTCGGAGGCGTCCACCTGTCTCCACCATACTTGATTGTCTGAGGGAAAGCGCAGATCATTGGGAGAAGTCACAAAGTTGTGAGTGTCGCATCTGTCTGGGAAAACGTCGTGGTTTGTTCATCGCCCCTTTACAGTGACAGGCTCTGACGGTACAACTGCTCGGGTGTGGTATAACGGTAAGTGGTTTGACGATGCGATCGGGCGTGTTGAGATGAAGTACCGAACCACCTAACTCCTCTTGAATCGTCTCTGCGATACCTCCCACTCATCCCACCCATGCAAAGACATCAACCCACCCAGGATTACAAGACTTTTTCGGTTTAGTTAAGATGCCCAGGGAACCCCTGGGCTTCCTTGGCTGTCCGGCGTGCTTCGGTGAGTAGGTCATGGGTGTGAACCCTTGCCACGTGGTACCCATCCGACAGGCAAGAAGGTATACTAACTATTCGTAGTCAGTTTCATGCGTCCTCAAAGTGTACCTCCCATCGCCGCTTCGCGTGCGGGGGGTGGTGGTTACCGACTCGCGTGGGATGGTAACCCTTCGGACTGGGTTCCGGTGGGCATAAACACGCCGTTCTCGTCACGAATCCGTTTAACGTATTATCGTTCGTGCGGCCTTGATTAGATTTCTCCACTTTTGTGTACATTCGTCGAGTGAGTGAGCGGGAGTTAGCGGTGTGAACCCCTCATCGGAGGCACATTTGAGATGCTCCTCCAGCCCAAGGAAACGCTTGGGAGTCTCCCAATCCCTTCTCTTCCCCTGCGTTACCCCCCTCTTGACCACGCTGGTGATCGTTGCAAGGACACCCCACTCATGACTTTATCCATGCATCGGCCCTGCGTACTTCGTGCGGCACGTACTGTGTATCCGCCCTCCGCTTCCACCTGCCCCTGTTGAGGACACTCCCACCGCCAGAGAAGGTGTGAGCCAGAGTACGGTCTCTGCTGTGGGTATCCGTCTGGTCTAAGGTCAGAAAGAAAACTCTCATGGTTCTACGGCCCATGGGAACGGGTCTAGCTTTGGGAATGCTTCCCTCAATTGAGGCGTGTTTGGTCCCAAGGTTTAATCATACGTCCAGACCCCTAAACGCTAAATCGCCGGAAATTATTAACATTAAGAATGAAAGGTCCTGGGAGTTCTGTCATAGCCCCGAATGATCTATTCGCATGAGCATAGAGGAATTCCCGGGACGTAAGTCTCGGGTTTTGTAGTTTTTTCGTTTGCTTCCGAGTCCGTCCTGCAAAAACCGCAAAAAACCATGCAGTCACGAGAGACGTTCACTGCGATAACCGAAACGATCGTTGCCCGGTGTGAACATAAGCAGATCCCACTGAACGATCTTCGCATCGGGTGTCCTGCGATTGGGATGACCACCATTCAATGAGCAGAATACGCCACTCTTGTGCAAAAACTAAAGACCAGGTGCAACAGGTTACGGCCACTGTTGAACTGCAGTGATGGGCTTGAGACAATATTTTGTGGAGTCGAAACTCCCGGGAAACTGTCTTTACAGCACCTGGACGTTCAGCACTCAAAGTGCACTGGCACGGCCCTTTTGAAAGCGCATGGCGCCCCCCCCCCCGGATGCCGTGCATGTCGGACAATCCCCGTGAATTCTTTCATCCACTGACTCATTTTCCTCCTCGTGCTCTCCTTTGTCCAAACAGCCTACGGACGACGTGAGTATACTGAATGGAATCTAATCTTTGGACGCGTGTGTGTGTAGGGGGTCTCGCCTAGTACACACACCTTCAATCTCATCTCGATCGACTCGCCGTGGTTTGGCACGCATGGCCGTGAAGCTGGCAGTGCCAAGTAACCGTCACGGTCGTCTAACCGTTCGAATCCACGAACCATGATCAAAGAATCCCATTAAAACAAAGCCCTCGACTAGACGTGCATCGATTGCCGGAACGTCCTCTCCTGAAAACACGAGGACGGTGGCCCTCATTAGTCAAAGGCGACCCGCACGATTGGCGATTGGGGCTTTGTATGCGCGACCGCCACAGTACATGGTTCTGATGGGCAACAAATGGCTCATTCCATGGCCAAAAAAGGGTGGGTGTGACAAAACCACTGTCTTTCACGACCGAGGGTCGAAACGTATTTAAGCCACGAAGGATTCGAGGGAGGGCTTGTTTCCTCACCCACCCAACACCGTTTATCCAGCTTCCAAACAGCCCCACTTCTCCATCTTCTCGATAACTCCCAGCATCCAAACCAGATGGATTACTTCGACGACTACGGAAACTTCTACCCTAACTCTTCCGCTCGTGAGGAATTCGACGCGTATCAATTCCCGGACCAGACGCCAGTCACCGAGGGGGTCAACTACGACGCCCCTTACAGTACTTTCACCGATACCTGGGGCATACCTGAGCAGCCGGGGTCCATTGTCGGTTCGTCGACGAGTCTTCCGGCCACGGACAGTTACGGTACGCATTATTGCAACCTCTCCGCCGACTGGTGTCTTACGCTTGAGTCTCCAGAATCGCCGGCTCCGTCCACCTCGCACACGAACCAAACGGACGGCTATGGTCGACCATCGTACAACGGCAACTATCGGTCGGAGGTTGGCCAACAGGCCCAGCCGTACCACTCTGGCTCCTTGAGCCATGATTACTCCTTCGGCGGCGCGATGCTTCCAGGACCATCCACTGTGGACCCCACCCCTGGTAGTTGTAAGAGTCTTTCCTCATTGAAACTGCAAGTACTCGAGTACTTACCGACTGCCAACAGCCACGCTCAACAACTGGGAGGGAAACCAGAGCGGATCCTCTACTGGCACGTTCGATATGGTAAGCACTGGAGCTCGTTTATCCTCGTGTAGCCTCGTTGACGCCTTCCCACAGGAGAACGTGCACACTCACCACTTGCCCGGCACTGGTCCAGCTAGGACTGAGCCGACGTCTATGAGAAGGTTCCAACCGTACGGGAGGTCCCGTGCTCAACGAAGCGAGCACATCAATGCGGAGGCAGGACCGTCGACCCTGATACCCCCACCTGTCCCATGCGTTGGTTTGCCAACTCTACAACCCTCCGGAGGGATGACATCCGAGACAACGGCTGACGCCGAAAAGACACAATCAACTACAGAAGAAGACGAGGCCCCAGTAAGTAACTTTTACCGTTCTCATATTCTTCGTGTAATTGAATGGTCATTCGGCGTCAGGCGGAGCCCGCGCGGCCTGAGCGCCCCTACATCGTGCAGATGCGGGTGAACAAGATCAGGCTGCAGAACTGGGTAAAGCGCCGATGGGCGCCCAAGAAAACTCCAACCAACAACGAGGCTCTGGCTAGTAAGCATATGTCATATTTCACGAAATAGCGCGCCTGACCCGATCGATCATAATACAGTCGCGCTCGCGACCATTTCGAACCTCCGGCCAGCGGAGTACCGCAAACACCGCCTCTCCACGGGGAAGGGCGAGCGCGATGGGCCAGGTTCGAAGGCCGCCGATAGAGAGGCTAGGAGGAGAGAAAAGGAGCGCGAACTGTTCGAAGACCTCAGCAGGTATTACCCGATGGCTCGACCGAACCAGAGGATGTGGACGCGCTCCGTACTGTTTTCGCTCGGTAAGTACGAGCACTCGGCACAATAACGACACTCAACTTACCTGAATTCTTCTCAGTCATGGACGAGCTAGAGCGATTCTCCACTCCCCCGGGTCCATCCGATCAGCCACCTCCCTGAGGTTCGACGTCGGCATTGACGGCTCCACAAAACAAAGAAGATACCCAAAAACTTTAGTTACCCTGTCATTCATTTTTAGAATTCGAATCGTACATATCTGGGCTTCCGTTACTGGACTGTGGATTCCCGTGTGATGAACGTGTGTCAGGGGTAGGCTAGGAGGGGGAATTTGTAAGAGCACCTGAGATTTATAGTGATGCAGCCTGTCAGAATGCGTGCGACCGAGTCTGAATGGCACAACCTCGGGATACATCGAACCCGCCAAGAACATCATTGAATTGCAGTCGGCCAAATAAATGGCGGTGAGTCTTTGTCGACGAATGGGACCCGTATCAGAGATCATCTACGGCGCTGGGTGGTACGATCTCGTCTCTCGAACGAGGTGAATAGGCAGAGACATGTCTCCATTGTGATCGATGACCACAAAGGCAAAAGTGGGTGAAATATAGCAACAGTTGAGGACGGGCTGACCGCCACAAACACAACGGGATGGGTAGGGATAGGTCAGGAACGATGGTGAGGCGAAGGAGATGATTATCGGCGTGAGAAATGAACAATTTACGTGGATGTATGGGATGCAGTTCGGAGTTCCCCGAGCCCTCGCATCATGTACGTATTCCGAATGTTGCCATGTAGATTTACCACACTGGGATGGGCTTTGAGATGGCTTGGGGAAATGTTTCGTGGATTAAATTCACGTTTTTTTGTGTACTTTCTGCTCTCCCAGCTAGAATCGACTAGCCTCTTGGTTTTCCGTAGATAGACGACGCGACTACTCTGGTGCCACGTACGAAAGAAAGCCAATGTCAACAGAGACAACGTTACCAAAAATGAACGATTTTGGGGCTCACGGGAGTTTCATCACCGGGGTCAGATATCCGCCTTCCACCGAGAATAGGTTTTTCACCAAAAATATCTTAACGAACTCCCACCCCTCCAATCAGATTTCAAACTATACTCGACCCCACCCTCGGTCCAAACATCCGGAATCGCCTCCCCCATATTTTCATGCTTGGACGCCTCATTTAGCGTCGTCGGACTGATTTCACCAGCAAGTTTCTTCAAGAATCTGTTCGCGATATCTGTGGGTTGGGACAGTGGTGGCCAGGAGGCATGGTTACAACGAATCTTCGCGAACTGCGATTGCTGTAGGGCGGGACAAATAGCGTAGATGTTCTCCACTTGCTCCGGGGTGGCTCGCTCACCTTGAGAAGGTTTCATAATTCTGAAATATCAACTCGTGGGTACAATGTCGATAATGAGGGAACGGTAGGTGTTTACCTTGACTAATCCAATGATCTCGAGCCTTGTGAACCGAAATAAAACGGTATGAGGTATGGGGCTCTACAACAAGAAACCATTGCACTCGCACGCACCTCACATCACAGATATGAGCTCAACCTTCCTCGTCGACCGTCCCCTCGGTGACCTGACTATTCGAAGATAAAACTCGAGTCAACACCAATGAATGTAGGCGCGAGAGTGTAACTTACACTTGTAGCAATCAGAGAAGTAATTAGCGCTCCGAACGCAGATCTCTCCGCGTGGATACGAATCCCATGGGCTCACCACCGGCCGAGTTCCTACAGATATCCACTAGGATCCCTGGGCAGCATGAGGCCCTGCGAAGTGACTCGTACTAGCGGTCCCTCAATGGGGTCGTTTCCTGTGTTTCCGAACTTATGCTTTCCGCCGCGGAGATACGCTCTTCAGAAGACCACGTTCTTAAAAAACTGCGGTCGCTCCTTAGCCAGTTATTGGGCGCGTACTTAGGACAGACGACATCAATTGGGGCACGTGGTCCGGATGGTATTCAGTGTGTACAAATCCTCGATACGTGCCTCGTTCGGCCCCTCTCCTCTGCTTCGAGTACAAGCGCGTGCTTGGCGAAGGGGGGTACGACCTTTTGTTTCGGCAGCGTATTTCCTTCGAGAGTTTCTTGCTAAGGATGATGTTTGTAGCTTTCGTGTGTTTTCGCACCTTTGTTAACACAGCCCTCAGTTCAACTACATTCTCGAAGGATTTTGTCGCCCATCTTTCCTCCTCGCCGGTGATGGTCCTCATCTGTCCATACTCGGCGTCGTCTACACCGACAAGTTCATCGTTCAACAACTCACCGAACAGTGAATCGGAGTGACCACCACCCACCAATAAGCCCGGGTCTATCATCTCGCACGAGTCTTTGGATCCTTACGTCTCGCTGTCGCGGCTCTGGATGGGTACTACGACCGGGTCTCGGAGGATCCGAACATCCCCACTCTGGTTCTCAACGAACCCCACCTCCGTTTTTTCCCTCACCCTACCAGATTCAAGGGGTACCGAGCCGAGGCCGACGCGGAACCCAAGTGGACCTCACTACTTAGATACCGTATGAAGGACATCGAGGGGCCACCCAATGAGCAAGACTCGTTTCAGTCGTCCCGCATGCGATTTAGAAGGGACGCATTACCTCCACCGGGTGACTCAGATTTGCCCATGGGGACTTCGTGGACCTAGACCTGCCTTCGAGTGAGTGACTCGGGATGCTCGGGTTTCAACTGTTGAACCACTCGACCTGAGTTTGCCCTCTGTTTGCAACTGGCGATCGGCGACACCACCCCAGAATCCATGGTGAGGTCAACTTCCGGTCACTGTTCGGGTGCGGATATCTGCCCCGCCGCGGTCCCCAAAAAGGACCGTGCCGGGGCGGTGCTGAGAGCAGAATCCAATGCGGAGGCCAGATCTGTCTAGGCTGGGATTTGCCTCAAGTTCAGAGAGGGGATCCCGGGGGATCGGCCAGCGAAACACGGAGAACTTGCCTTAGGTCCTATCAGTACCATCCTCGGGATCGTCCATCAGGGGGTTTGTTTGCCCCGATTCGGCGCCTTCTTTCCACGGGCAACGGTTTGTACTAGTTCTCCCGAAGGTCAAAGCGTAGGCACGGCTCCCAGAACGCATGGCACCCTCCCATGCGCAATAATTTCCGCGAATTCTTTCATCCACCACTGATCCATTTGCGCCTTCGTATTCTCCTTTGTCCAAAATGCCTGTGGACGACGTAGGTATTGAATGAGATCTAGCCTTGGGATCGTTCGAAGGGGGGAAAGATAAGACATGTCTGCGCGCGTCAATCTCGTCCACCGGCCGTGGTTCGTGCATGGCCGCGGGGCTGGCAGTGCTAAGTACGTAACCGCCGCGACTGTCAAACCGTTCAAACTCACCATTCACGGTCAAAGAATCCCGTCTACAAAGCCCTGGACTGGACGTGTATCAATTGCCGACACGTCCCCCCCGAAAACACGAGGACGGTGACCCCCATTAGTCAAAGGCGATCCACCTGATTGGTGATTGGGGCTTTGTACGTGCGGGCGTCACAGCCCGGGGCTTTGATGGGCGACAGATGGCTCATTCCATGGCTAAAAATGGTTTATTTGACAAAGCCACCCTCCTGCGCGACCGAGACGTATTTAAGCCACCGAGAATTCGAGGGAGGGCTTGTTTCCTCGCTCACCCAACGCAGTTTATCCAATGTCTCCAACAACCCCATTCCTCCCCCTTCCCGATAACTCCCAGTATCCAAATCAGATGGATTACTTCGGCGACTACGCCAGCCTCTACCCTACCTCCTCTGCTCGTGAAGAGCCCAAAACTTATCAACCACCGGACCAGACGTTAGCCACTGGAGGGGCGGACAACCAACCATACAACTACACCTTCACTGACCTCTGGAACATGCCTGAGCAGTCGGGATCCGTGGTCGACGAGTCGACAAATCTTCTGGCCACGACCAGTCACGGTAAGTATTGTTGTAACCTCTTCGCCGACCGGTACCTTATGCCTGGGTCTCCAGAGTCACTGGCGCCAGCCACCTCGTATGTGAACCAAGCAGACGGTTATGGTCAGCCGTCGTACTCCAACAACTATTGGCCGGAGTTTGACCAAATGGCCCAATCGTATCACTCTGGCTCCCTGAACCAGGAGTTCTCCTTCGACAACACGGTGGTATCAGAACCATCCACTGTGATCCCTGCTCCGAGTAGTGGTAAGAGCCTTTTCTTCCCAAAACTCGAATTCTTACTAATTGCCAATAGTCCCGTTCAACTACTGGGGGGAAAACCAGAGCGGACCATCCACGAGCACGTTCAAAACGGTAAGCGCTGGAATTCGTTTATCATTGTGTAACCCAGTTGACGCCTTTCCATAGGAGAACGTGTTCACTTACCACCAGCCTGGTACTGGTCCAGCTAGAGCCGGGATGACGAGGTTCCATCCGTACGGGAGGTCCTATGCTCGACGAAGCGAGCACAGGAATGCGGAGGCAGGGCCATCGACCCTGCTGCCCGCACCTGTCCCGTATGT
>Ga0307515_10005638_pt1 | contig 25292 bp, 21 predicted proteins | sample 17_EM_MG_FD_194513 | JGI IMG/M metagenome (GOLD analysis project Ga0307515, IMG submission 194513) | Populus trichocarpa ectomycorrhiza microbial communities from riparian zone in the Pacific Northwest, United States - 17_EM | ecosystem: Host-associated > Plants > Roots > Unclassified | place... | reverse complement strand
TAGATTATTATAGTGAAATTATTTATTTTTGAATGAAGAAAAAAAAACCTTGAGATTAGGGTGTTTTGATATTTTTTTACTAAACTATTTATTATTAAAAGATTGTTTGGGAGTATTTTTTTTTTTAGCATAGTAAAAATATTATTTAACTTTTCATAAAATTTTAAATAGTAAAAATATTTCTTTCCTTTCAGGATCAAAAAATTATTGGGTTGTTGGACAAAGATATTTTTGTATTTTTTTTCCATAATTTATGTGAAGTACCTTTTTGGCCATGGAAAAGACAAAAAATAAGATTTATATGAGGTAATTTTTTTACTTTCACACTGTTTTTTAGAGTAATTATTAGGGTCATGGGAGGTGTTTTGTTATTTTTACTTTGACTTTTTAATTTTTTTAATTAAAAAAGCTATTGGCACTTGCTTAGGACGACCCATCAGATGGGTGGCACCTGCGCCTTTCAGGTGGTGTATGTAACGTCACCCGGTGGCCAAAGCTGATCTTATATCATCTCTTTGGATACACTATAGTGCTCTCTTTCACATGGTGTGACGTGTGACAACGTATGGTGGTTGGATTATCGCCGGTAATCGTTTCTTTTTTTTTTCCTTCTTCTTTTCTCTCGCATGCCAGGTAAAATGCACGGTTGTTCTTTTTTTTTGGTTTTTTAATTTCAGTGCTCATTATTTTCATATTATTTTCCTTTTATAAGTGTTTTTTTTTTCAATTTAGTCATTCAATTAAAATTTCTCATATTTTTTTTTCATTTCGGTCCTTATTATCTTGATTTTTAATTTTTTCTCTTGGCTCTTTTGTTAAAGTTTTTCTGGCTTTCAATTTCATCATTCAATCAAAGTTTTTGTTGTTTTATTTTTTTTTATTTTGACCTTCATTTTTTTTATTTTTTTTTTCTTTTGTTAAAGCTATTTCTCAATTTAATTTAACCCTCTAATTGAACATTTTTGTTTGCCCTTTGATTATTATTTTTTATTTTCACCCTTATTTTTTTAGATCATTTTGTGATTAATTTTTTCCATGTTTTATCTTTTGTGTTTTGATTTTTTAGGGATTTGGCTTCGTGCAATCTTATTATTCTACATTAATTTTTTTAAAAAAATATTAGTTTTGTGATTTTCTTTAATTTTTTTCTACAGGTTTATCTCAGTTTCATGACTTAGGTCACGAGTTTTGCATGTCTTTTTAGAATATAGTTTTTTTTTTTAAAAAATTGTTTTGTTTGTGTTTTATTTTTCAAGATATTATTCTAATTCATCTATAGTTTCCCCTTCTATTTTATATAAATGAATTTTAATTTTTTAAATATAAATATTATTTTTTAAATAATATTTCTTATATGTTGGCCTTACATAATAATTTTGTTTAGATTATAGGTTTATTCAATCAGTTTTTATTTGTATTTATTTTTGAAATCATGATTTTTTTTATGTAAATTTATTTTTTATTAATTTAAATAAACAAGTTCATAAAATATAATTTAATAAATATTTTATTTTTTATAATTAAATATCTTAATTTATATTTATTTCTTTTTTATTCCTATTCCACCAAAAAAAAAATTAAATCCTGTCTAATTCCAGAAACTTACAAACCACTTTGATTATGAAATGGAGCTGTGCTGAAAGTGATCCTGGTGGCAATTAATCGATATGACCGTGGCTGTGCCAGATGTTAGATGCCTACTTGTTTTCCTTCTATTATTAATTCCCACAAGAGCAGGTACTGAACTAGGCATCGTGAAGCTTTATGGCTAGTTAATGCGCCGAATTCTGAAGCATGATTTGGCTAATGGCCTTTGGCTAGGGGTTAAGATTACTGATGAAGAAACGAAATTTTCTTCTTTTTGTGTGTGGCAAAAGCAGCAATGATAGCAGATAAGAAAGCTACCTATTCCTTTAATTTTCTTTTTTCTCTTAATATTTGGGAATCAAGTATAAATTGGTTTGTAAAATTGATGACGAGGCTACTACGTGCTTAAGCTTCCTAGTATATATCGAAAAGAAATAGTGTATGTTCACTCATGAACTTTAGGGCAAGTATCTGGAATGGCTGCTACCTTAGTGCAGTGACATTTTTCTGATAACCTAAACTCATGATGATGACGATGACGAGGCCCATAGAAAGCACGCATGTTCTGGGAAGCATACTGATGAGCTCCGTTGAACCCATGTTTCAGCAAAGCCAATGCTGTGTTTGGTGGATGTTATCATTATTCTTATCCCATCGTTTTCCTGGCCATGACTTCTTCTTATCTCTTATAAGAATGATGGAATTCACAACATAACGAAAGCATGGCGCCATTAACATTCCTTGTTAAAATGGTGACAGATCAAAGGTTCCTTTTTCTCACTGTTTTTTTCCCCTCTCTCTCCCAGGAGAGATAAATGGTTTCCATAATGGGACGACCCCATAATTACCCAGCACGCTTTCTTGGTAGGTGATCTGGTACAATTGGAATGTCATGAAGAACAGAGGTACGTAGATATACAGTAGCTTGTATCCGCATCAAGACTCATTCAAGAAAAAGAAGAACAGAATCAAGACTGTTTGATAGAAAGTTTTTTTGCCGCAACATTAGGCTTTTTTCAGATTACTAGATAGACATTTTTTTTACCTGAACGGACCATTACAGTCTCTTTCACTGTTATTCGTTGCTAGCTAGCTACTTTGTTTACTGATTGGAGAGTGAAAAGGGGATCCGAGGGTATTAACATATATCATTACTAATAGATGCTAGGATTAGAGTAATTAATAAGTAATTAATGAGAGATGTAATTAGTTTATTCATTTTTCAAAATTAAGCGCCTTGAGCTATGTAAAATGTCTTCCGCAGTTTTTTCTTACTATTAATTTAATATATTTTCCACAGTTTGTTATAATGATGTGAGGAAAATTTTATTTATCTAAATCAGCAATCTTACAGTTTAGATTCAGAGGTATAAAGGATGTCAGGCGATGATTCATATGTCAGCAGGCTTATAGCTAGCTGGTAATTAATAAATGGACAATTAAGAAGATATATATGCAAAATAAGATATTATTCTTCATTGCCATATATATATATATATATATTAAAAAAAAGTTGCGAAATTAGACAAAATTCCCATGATTTCTGACCAAAACAGGCAAATATCCGACCCATGATTTCTTCCACAGTTCCCCCATTTTCATCCCTTCAGCAAAGTCATAGCAAAAAACAAAACATACTAATTAACAAACTTTAAGCATAAAAAAGACAAAGAAAACGGACGAAAGTGAATAATCACATCAAATTAGTTACTGGTCAGGGAGCTTAATTAATCTTTTTGTTCGACGACATCTACCGTAGCAGTACAGGACAGCAGCCTGTGAAAGACCCTAAACAAGGCACTGCAAGATATTTCCTTCACTTCCCTAAGCACCAAACACCTCCCTTTACGACCACCCTTAACTTGATGATCTTTTCTCTTCTTTCCATGACTAGTCACCTTCTCTTTCACTCTCTCAAGGCACTTCTTGGTCTTCTCTGGCATACTTTCTTTTCTTGAAAACGTGTAGCTCCTCAGATACATCTGCCTGCAGGAGATACTGTCCACCACTCTTGGGTGGCCATGCAAGCCATGACCAGCTACACGGCGGACAGATTTTATGAGCTCAGCATCAGGCTCCGGCCACTTGTAGAGGTTCACATAATTCGCTCGGACAGGCACCCGTGGGTCTCGCGTATCATTGACACAGTTTGATATGCAAACTGAGCTCATTTTATCTGTGGGTTTGGTGTTGTGATGTGAATTAATTTTGGTCTGACCATATATTCTTATAGCTTACAGGGCTTAGCTCGAACAAAACAGATATTTGGAGTGGGAGAGAGAGAGAGAGAGAGAGAGAGAGAGAGAGAGAGGGTGGATTGCTAATGGGATATGGTTATAGTGGGAAAGTTGAGATTTTATTAAGTAATTCTTAGCAAAAGTGGTAATGAATGTGTTCTAGGGGATTGTTTTGCGAGTGACGTGTTAAAATCTTTGTCAAAATAACTTTTTTGACATGAGCCCACGTAATGGGGTGGCGGATTTGGAAGCGGAGATGAACCTAATTTTTGTGGTTAGGTGGCCTTTTAACGCATGCCCGATTGTCGTTGTTTTAGACAAATAAAAAACAAAAAAGGGTATTAGTGTCAAGGTGAGAAAATATTAGTTATAAACCTCTTGGTATCTTATCGTGCTGAGCAAAAAGTTTAATTACTTTTATATCCCGAGAATTTTAGTGAAATTAGGCTTTAGCCCCCAAACTTCTTAGATATAAACATATGGACATGGACTCATATGGAGCGTGGAGTAAAATCTTGACTAAAAGATGCAAGAAATAAAATCTTAGCAGAAATTAATGTATGTAGTTAGAAAATTCTCAACAACTATCACATAGATTTTAGGCACAAGAACTAACCAAAAAATGTGGTTTAATGATAAAATTTAAAATCTCATATTTCATAAAAAATCTTAGATTTAACACTTTCTAACATTTTTTTGCAATCATCACCAGAAAATCATTCTATGTTTAATCCGTAAAGATCACCAGTTTAAATCCTACAAATCTCAGGGCTACTAGAGGTTTACATAGTCGTTAATTTCAGGGCCCATGTGATTAATCAAAATACATGCAAGCTGTTCCGGACACTAACGTTAATAAAAAAAAATCTATTAAAGAGGCATCAAATAATTTTTTTTTTAATGAAGTTACAAATTCTAACTTCCTAGAAAAACTCATTTTTAACCTGACAACTTAATCTTCCGTCTAAGCAAAATAAAATAAAATAATGAACATCTATGCATACACATATAGTAAATATACCCTCCAGTGATAGATAATTTTGTCTTTTTTTAATTATCTTTCTCTATTATTATTTTAAGTAAATATTAATAATTACTTTCTTTATCATCATAAAATCTCTTTCTTAATTTGCACTTGTTAGCAAAACCCATCACTCTAATATTTCAAGTGATAGATAATTTATTTCAACGAATTGCTATAATCGCATGCAATAAATAATCTATTCCTGTACGATCCGGCCGTTTCATGTTGGCAACCTCCAGTCCAACGTTTTAAACTTCCCTTTTCAAAAAATCCAAGTAACAAAAATTAAATGACCAAACTGCTACTGTCATCCTCCATTAACTAAATTATATTCAACGAACTTGTTAGAAGCTCACTTGTGGTTTGAGCTGGATTACTTTCATTTGGATATGATTATATACGGAGACAACAGGCAGATACAGGAGGTTATACAGGAGTTGCAACTGTTCACGACGAGAACCGTCTCCGATCAATATATATATGAAGAAAGTGATTAATTTGGCAATTGATGAGAGCTAGCAGAGGTTAAGATGTTGACAGTAGACGGGAAAAATATCTTGAAACCGAATGCAAATCAATTAAAACAGGACTAGACTGACTCTAAACAAGGATAATTGGGATTGTTCGCATGAAAAATACTGGGTTGACAAGAAAGTGATGAAGCCGCAGCTTTATTTTTAGTTTCTTAAAGTTGTTGCCGGAGAAAGTCCAGCTGATGAGTTAATCTTGATGGGGTTGGCAGATTAGGTATGGACAAACGGTTTCATGCAAAGCCCATGTGATCAATTTTCGCATCTCATAATTTCCTGTGACATGCTGGGACATTCCATCTCTGCTAATTTCTTCCAACTATAAGCGTTTACCAAATCTAAATGTATATGAAATGAGGAAAAATACATGTGAACATGCACATATGTAACCGGCCACAATAAACAGATCGAGGACACCGTGACATATACATAACCAAACCTGCTGGTTGACTCATCATCGATCAGAAATATATTGCCGGATATGCCTCAACTTGCTATTGATCATATCTTCTATATATGCTAATCTAAATGACCCGGGGCTTATTTTTTCTTCTAAACGAATTGCTTTTAGCTTACAAAACTGGGTCGGCTCATGAGCTGGTTATACCACATTAAGATGTGAATTCTATGCAGTGAGCTGGATCGCTAGCATGCATTATTTGTTGGGGAAGGGTGAATATTGGCTATGAGGTGCAACTGACGTTAGCATGTATATATGTGGAGGATTTGATGGTCCTAGGAATGATGGTTCCATAAAGTTTAGGAATTATGTCTTCTCTTGCGTACCTCATTGCTTGTGAATATTGTTTGCCAAAAACCCAGTTGTTTACGTTTAACTCATCAGCAGCTACTTATAGTATATGGGAAGAGTTAATTTCTTTCAATCTATATTTAGGCTTTCCTGTTCTGTTTCGGTGCAGAAGAGATGAACATCTATGTAATCCTGTCCATACTAGATACAATATCTTAAAAAGGATGGATTATAAGCAAGGTGATGAAGTTGAAATACCATTAGGAAAGTCGAATATTCATCTATGACATGCCATATGGGGAAATGGCCGTCTGATGAAGAAATGAAGGTGTGTGGAGAATGGACTAGCCAGGAACCAGCCATACTGCCAAAGAGCCTGATCATGAATTCATGATATTCTCTAAACAAGAAAGAACACATAAACGGCAAGATTAGCAAGCACACGAAACGAATTGCATACCTTTACATTTAATAAAATTGAGGTTAATTTCACTGCGATATTAGAAAACGGCTAGCATGTTGATGCCAGCCTTTAATTTTCTGTTGGTGCATTTAAATGTGTGGAGAAATGATCTTAGTTGTTTATCAAATCTTGTCACTTACCTGTAATTCCGGGATTAGGAGGGAAAAAAAGGTTTCTGATAAGAGTGTTTTGCTATGCAAAATAATTTCTTCCTACCCTATCTGGAGTGCCTGTCCCTATTCCTTGGCACTCTCTGAAATTTTTGTGAACTTGTTGTTCGAGAACAATTTAATGAGAGCTTTTTTTGGATCAGGCAAGAGTATGAGAGGAAAAAAAAAGACAAACTTCACGAATTTGTTAAGGCCACTAACATTTTAATCTAATACTATTCATTAGACCCCTGTGTTGTAACATATTGTCCCTTGAGACCTTGTAAAAAGATAGAAGGAAGTGATCTTTTAACTTATTGTCTTACCTGCTATATAGTTTCCCTCCCCTACATGGCTATCTCTCTCTCTCGCCCCCTCTCCCTCTCTCTATTTTTATTATAAATTATTTGCAAAAACGGTGTTACCACTAAAGAACTGCAACAGAAAATTTATAACCACAAAATGGAGGTCCAAAAACTCCCTAGAACAATATCCAAGCCCTCTCTTTCTCCCACTCTAGCAGAAATCCAAAAGGGTGTCCATGACTCGCAAAGCGACATGATCTCCGATTACAGCACTCCTGTCCATCATCAAGTCCTTGAGCTAGGCCATGCTTGTAGCTCTATACCACCATCAAACCCTTTTGTTCTTTCATTTGACAACTTGACATACAGTGTCAAAGTTGGCCAAAAAATGTCACTTCCAATCTGTGGAAAGGACTCATCACTTGATTCTTCAGAGACAGGCAAGAAAATTTTGTTGAATGATATATCTGAAGCAGCAAGAGAAGGTGAAATCACGGCTGTTCTTGGGGCTAGCGGGTCTGGTAAATCCACTTTGATCGATGCACTTGCAGACCGAATTGCGAAAGAGAGCTTGAAAGGGTCTGTGACTTTGAATGGTGAGGTCTTGGAATCAAGGCTATTGAAAACGATATCTGCTTATGTTATGCAAGATGATCTTTTGTTTCCTATGCTTACTGTGGAAGAAACGCTAATGTTCTCAGCCGAATTCAGGCTTCCTCGCTCCCTCTCCAAGTCAAAAAAGAAAGCAAGAGTTCAAGCCTTGATTGATCAATTAGGCCTGCGTAATGCAGCCAATACTGTGATTGGAGATGAAGGGCACAGAGGTGTGTCAGGAGGTGAAAGAAGAAGAGTTTCTATTGGAATTGACATCGTTCATGACCCAATTCTCTTGTTTCTCGATGAGCCAACTTCAGGGCTTGATTCAACTAGTGCTTTAATGGTTGTTAAGGTCTTGCAGAGGATTGCACAGAGTGGAAGCATTGTGATCATGTCCATACATCAACCGAGTTACAGACTCTTGACCTTACTTGACCGTTTGATCTTTCTTTCACACGGACAAACGGTGTATGCTGGCTCGCCAGGAAGTCTTCCAGAATTCTTTGCTGAGTTCGGACATCCAATTCCTGAGAACGAGAACCGAACTGAGTTTGCTCTGGACTATATTCGCGACCTTGAAGAAATTCCAGGTGGAACCAAGACCTTAGTTAAATTCAACAAGTCATGGCAAGCCATGAAAAATGCCAAGAACAGATTCTCCAATGCGTCAAAGCTCTCACTTAAGGACACAATAAGTGTCAGCATTTCGAGAGGAAAACTGGTCTCTGGCGCCCCAAATGATTCGAACTCGACATCTTCACCCGTTTTAAGTTTTGCCAATCCACTTTGGGTTGAAGTGATGGTTATAGGCAAAAGATCATCATTAAATGCAAAAAGAATGCCTGAATTATTCGGAATTCGCCTTGCTGCTGTTCTTGTTACAGGTATAATCTTGGCTACCGTTTATTATCATCTTGACAACTCTCCCAGAGGTGTGCAAGAGCGATTAGGCTTTTTCGCTTTTGCCATTTCCACTACTTACTACACAAGTGCAGAATCCATCCCTGCCTTTATTCAAGAACGTTATATTTTCATGAGAGAAACTGCCTACAATGCTTATCGTCGCTCGTCTTACGTTCTTGCTCACTCTCTAATCTCAATTCCCTCTCTGATCGTACTCTCTATTGCCTTTGCCACAACTACATTCTGGGCAGTAGGACTTGATGGTGGGTTTTCTGGGTTTTGTTTCTACTTCTTCACAATCTTCTGTGCATTCTGGGCTGGAAGTTCTTTTGTTACATTTCTCTCAGGCGTTGTCTCTCATGTTATGTTGAGTTTCACCCTTGTGGTAGCCATTTTGTCCTACTTTCCTCTCTTCAGTGGATTCTACATTTCTCGCGACAGAATTCCTCCATTTTGGTTATGGTTTCACTATATGTCTCTAGTGAAATATCCATACGAAGCAGCTTTACAAAATGAATTTCACAGTCCAACAAAATGTTTTGTCATGGGCGTGCAAATGTTTGATAACACACCGCTTGCCGTGATGCCACTATCAATGAAATTAAAGATGTTGAAGACCATCAGCACCCGTTTGGGCCGGAACATTACAAGTAACACTTGTGCAGTCACAGGAACAGATATACTGCAGCAACAAGGGATAACACAACTCAGCAAATGGAATTGCTTGTGGATAACTATTGCTTGGGGATTTTTCTTCAGGATTCTGTTTTACTTTGCTTTGTTGTTGTGGAGTAAGAATAAGAGGAGGTAAATAGAATCACTGTTTATCTAGCTTGTATCTAACAAGAATGGAGCTACCTAAGAACATGGCCATCTTTTCCTTATGTAATCGTTAACCCAGTTATATATAATTTCTCTGACGAAAAGGTTGCGCGCAGTAGGGGTATCCTGGATAAAGGGGTTTGGGTTTTAATTTATAATTACATTTAATTTAATTTCTAATATTTTATAAAATATAAATTCAGTCCATTTAATTTTTGTTTTTTTGAATATACCATGTTTGATATATCAGATTGGACTAAAATTTATATGAATAATATAAATATCTGCATGTTGGATATATTAATTCTTTATTTTTTTGATGATTCTAAAAAATATTAGATTACAACTATTAAAACTAGATAAAACTTCTAAAATACATATATTAGAATAACATAAAAATTATTATAATTTTCACACAAAAAACAAAACAAAATAAAAATTATAATTAAATATTTTATCAAATAATTATGATACAATATGAAAAAAAAATTTAAAAGATTAAAAAAATATTATTTATACTAAGAATTCAATTTACTTATACTGAATTATATAGGTTAGTTTGAGTTGAGCAGGTTTAAAAATCTTAATCGACACTCTATCCATAATATTTATATATTAGGTTTGTTGATCTAATATTATCCATAATATTTATATTATTTAATTTTAACGGTTAAATCTGATTAGATAATATAAATATTACATGAAAGCTGATTTTTTTTTAACACCACTGCGCGCGGGTTAAAATTTACAAAATTCTGTCAGTTTGATATTGTCCGAGAAAGGACAGAGGCCGACTTCTTACTCGAAGACAAAGATTGAGGAGCAGGCTAGCCCGAGTAATTCTGTGAATATTCGAGTGAAATACAATGGAAATAAGCAATTAGTCTGGAGAGTAGGAATCAATATGGTAACTGGGAACTTATTCAGATTTTTTTTGTTTGGTAGTGTGATTATAATTATTTTTTTAAAAATATATTTTTATTTATAAATATATTAAATTAATATTTTTTATTTTTAAAAATAATTTTTAATATCAACGCATCAAAATGAACAAAAAATATTAATTTAAAATAAAAAAAATAAAATTTTTTTAAAAGCGCTTTTAAAACGTAAAAATAAATAGTATCATGTGCTCATTATGTAAAAATTTGAAAATTGACATTAAATGTTAAACAATTAAAAAATTATTTTTTTAAAAAATAATAATTTAAAAGGAAAAAATTCTCACAATGTCGAATATGAAAAAAAAGAAAGAAGACTTTCTTCCACTTAGACATGTGAAATGCCTTTTTTAGGTCAAAGTTATACATAATGAAAATATTATTTTTTATTATAATAATATTATAACTAGAAAATTATTTTTTTAGTCATTTGAATTTGAATCTTATTGTGATTTTTAGCAAAAGATGTTTAAGAATTTGATAAAAATTATCAAGATTAAAATCAATTTACGGATATTTAGTTAAAATTATTGTTTAAGGTATTTTTGATATATAAAATGAATGATATTTATGTCTAAGTAAATTAAATATAAAAACAGCACATACAATTTTATCACGATTTACAAAAATATATTTAATCCCTTTATTTCTAGTTCACTTATAATTTATTATTATGATTATTATCAATTTTATAATTTATTTGCTTTCTTTTTAAAAAATGAAAAAAGAGATGTAGTTAAGATGGAAAAGTTTGATTAAAAAAAAAAAGACATTTTTTGAATAAAAAGTACTAAATTGAGGACAATCAACACTAATCAACGGGTTATGGAATTATTATTTATGCTATAGGGACTAAGTAATTAGTTTTACTGAAGTACAAGGACTAAGTTATAATTAACTCATTTCTTTTGTATAGAAGATTTATATATTAAAAAATTATATAGCAAAAGCCAAAAATAGATGTTTGCTTAAGTGGGCCACAGACTGTAGGAGCCCGGCCTGTAGATTCACTGGGTTTGGTGAAATAATTTTCTGTCTTAAATTCCTATCCTTTGGATTAAAATAAATGCATCCTGTCCGTCCAAATGAAGTACTCTTACCTTTTTAATCAAAGAGATAAAACGAAGGAAAGCCCCGTCGGTTGTTTAACTTTCTATAAACATCGAAAATAGCCATTTCTCCTTCTCTCTCTCTCTCTGAACTCAATTCACATTCGGAAAAGTTAGGGTTTTCAAATTTCAAGGTACGGACTCCTGATTGAATTGTTGTTAATTAGAAATCAGGGCTTATTTAGCTCTTTTCACTGCCGTTTCCATTCAATATTGAGTTTCTTTTAGTTAATAAGTGATTAATTATTGGTGTTTGCTGATGAATTCATTTAAAAAAAGTTGCAATTTTTTTTTAGGGTTTTCAAATCCGGATTTTTTGTGTGTGTCAAGATGCTAGCTTTTTAATATGTGTCTTGATAGATCTGATTGGTTTCTTCTTGCCCTGATGCTCTTAAATAAATTCATGTACGTGTTGCTATATAGTCTATTACAATTGAATGATTAATTTATTGGTGAAGCTGCTGGTGATTAATTTGTTTGTTTGTTGCAGTTTGAAAATGCCGCGATATGATGATCGATATGCCAGTACGCGTCTCTATGTTGGACACCTGGCTGCTAGGACACGATCACGGGATCTGGAACATCTTTTCAGCAAATATGGGCGGTAATTTCTCTATTTTCAAGTTTAAAGTGCTTGAGATATTGGTCTTAAGCTGTGATAGTGTTCTCTCTTTCTCACAAGCACACACGTGAATTGGGCACTGTGGGTTTTTATCCTCTTAGCTAGCTATTGAAGAAATTATTCGAATATAATTTGTACAGTTTATTTCTGGGCTTTCAAGTTTCAATTGAATGATGCTCTAACATGAATTTAACACTATCGATCTATTCTCTGCAGTGCAGTAATAGTATATCTATTTTTTTCCTTTGTTTAACTGTCATTGATTGGTAAGAGGGAGTGTTTTTTGCCCCTGCAAATACTGAGGAAACATTTAGGTCTTCAACAGTTTGTTTTGCTCGTGGATTTGTGTCATTCACGTTATCTGTGTGGGTGGACCTAGGTGTCATTTTTTAACTTGAATGATCTTGTTGAAGGTTTCTGGCCTATTGCCTAACCTGGAGGTCTATGGTGAGAGGGTTGCCATGATGGAATTGGTGGAATTTCTTGCCAAGTTATAGGAGACTTTGGCGATTCTTTCTATTATGTTATTGCGTGTTTTTATGGAATTGGCAACAATCTCAAACTGGTGTTTAGTTCGTCTATGAGGGGTGAAGTATCATACACTTGCAGTACTTAAGTAATGATGGCCTTACTGTTTGTGGCAACCATTTCGCAGAGTACGAGATGTGGATATGAAGCGTGACTATGCATTTGTTGTAAGTCTTTTCCATTTCTTCTCATGGTTTTCACTGAATGGAATTTTTCTGAGCATTGGTTGAGCACATATCCTTTTATTTTTTCATGATGAACACTGCTTTATATATTATGTGATCCACATATGGTGTGTTCTGCTGGGTTGTTCTCACCCTCTTTAAACAGGAATTTAGTGATCCCAGAGATGCTGATGATGCAAGGCATTACTTAGATGGCAAGGAGTTTGATGGAAGTCGTATCATTGTGGAATTTGCAAAGGGGGTAAGTTCTGTCTAGTTAATGTTTTCATTTAGTATACTCACAAACTCAAAACATGCAATTTTAAATTAGTAGACTAGGCCTGTATTGGTTTTGGTTTTATAGGATTAACTGGAAGCAAATTGGTTGTATGTAGATGGATCCAAGTTCAAATCCTAATCCAAATTGAAGCAAATTTATAGTTTTGTGAGATGTCAAACTACTTTATTCTTGTTGCTCTTGTGGGCTTCCTGAGTATTTGATTTATTTTTTCATTCACAAAGATTCTTAATCCTTATTCATTGAACTTGATTCTGTCGCTTGAATAAGGTTGAGGAGGTTGATTACTGGTGACTTAATTATTCACTTCCCAATTGGCTCTCCAGCCAAAAGCATAAATGTTCACTTTTGAAATTGTGAATGCTATTGATACGCTTTTACCAGATTAATGTTTTTTCTTGTTGGGAATTTCTAGGTACCTCGTGGTTCTCGAGAATATTTGGGCAGAGGTCCTCCTCCAGGATCTGGACGCTGCTTTAATTGTGGCATTGATGGCCACTGGGCTCGAGATTGCAAAGCTGGAGACTGGAAGAACAAGTGTTATCGTTGTGGGGAAAGAGGTCATATAGAGAGAAACTGCAAGAACAGTCCCAAGAAACTCACGTAATTTTCACCTCATTTTGTCATTTCCTTCCTATCCTGCTGCTGCTTGTGCATGTTTTTGTTTCTGTGATAATTTTCTACTGATGCTCAATGGTGCTCTGTTTTTTTTTCTTTTCTTTTTATTGTGTGTTCTATACTGCAGGCGGGGAAAGAGTTACTCTCGATCACCAGGTAGATCACGCTCTCCTCACCGTGGCAGAAGCCGCAGCCCAAGTTATAGCCGAGGTCGAAGCTACAGGTCTGTGGTTTTTCTTTGAAAGCATATGATTATGCAATCTTCTCATATCACACATAGTATGGTGTTCTTGATGATTTTTGGGTTATTCATTTGCTGTATTTTGGTTTATCTGGATCTTCTGTTCTTTTTCAGCCGATCAAGATCCCCACCACCGAAGAGAGAGCGAAGTGTTGAGAATGAGAACAGGTCATTGAGCCCTGAACCAAAGAGTACAAAGGCCAGGAAGCGCAGCCCAACACCTGATGAAGGCAGCCCACGCCCTTCTCCCAAATCTCGAAAACTGGATGATGAGCAAGATAGAGAGTACAGTGGCAGCCCCACGGGAAGAAGCAGAAGCAGAAGCAGAAGCCCTCGAGATGAGAGGTATAGAAGTCCTCAGACTAATGGTCGCAGCCGCATTCCCAGTCCCAGGGATGATAGAAGCCCCGTTGATGATGATTATGAGGACAACAACCGCTCCCCGAGAGATAGTGACGTGTCACGTTGAAATGCACCATCCCAATGGAATTGGTGTACCTGTTTGCACTTCCCAATCGTCACCAAGACCTTAAGTTTGCTCTATTTAGATGGTCAAACATTTTATATGCTAAGTAGAGATGTAATTTGAAACTTTTTATTTGGATTAGGGAGCCTATTTTAATCATTTGGTATGGAGAGCTATGCATTCAAATTCGTTTTGTTTTATTTTTTGCTTTTCTGGATTTAGAACCTACAAACTGGATGGCCTGTCAATATTATCCCAGGACATCTAGGGCAAATGGCAATTATGAGCTCAACTTTAGTGTGGATGGAGCTGAATGTTTATTTATTTCGCAAAAAAACTGGAGAAAAAAATAATCAGTGCGTGCTTCTGCCCTATAATGAGGTCCCACCGAACTTGAATTTCGAATCAACTGTGGCTAGGTTGTGCATTGCGTGCATCTGTTGTGCCCAAAAAACTAAGCATGGTTTTTGTTAAGATTTGCCGCTCAAATTCTTAACTGAAGATCAAATAAAACGGTGAGCAATTTCCATTGCCAGGTTTGGGATGAAAATATCAATTCAAGTCTTTTTGAAGGGTTTTTGGCGAAATTAATCTGAATTCTGAAATCGATTTTGTGTACAACGGAGGATTACCCAGATGCTTTTTTGTAATCAACTACACGTTTCGTCGTGGAGTTCATTTACTGTCAAAGCCCAGGAGCTATTTCGAATTTCTTGCTCCCAAGAATCCATCTAATCCTCGAATATGTCACCCGCCATTTCTCTGCCCTGCTTCAATAGTGTGATCTTTGCAGCGCGCCGGTCACCCCAGAAAGGAAAGTTGAAGAATGCAAAAGTGCCCGGGGCAACGCCAAAACTTAGCAACACTGGCTTCGGTACCAGCAAGAAAGAGCCATTATGGCGGTGCGTGGAGGGTTGTGGTGCTTGCTGCAAGCTGGCTAAGGGCCCTGCTTTCGCCACTCCTGAAGAAATCTTCACAAACCCCTCTGATATAGAGGTTCGCTTTCTTAATATTTACAATGCACATAATTTGTTCGACGGAATGTGTCAAAAAAGAAACCAAAAGAGTAGCGAAGCTCTTACTGTTTTTTGTTAATTCCTTTTCTTTTGCTGAATTATGGATTTTCAGCTTTATAAAAGCTTAATAGGCCCGGATGGATGGTGTATACATTATGAGAAAAGCACACGCAAGTGCTCAATTTACCCTGGTGAGTGGTGATTATCGCTAGCTCCATTTCTTGATCAACTTCTTGCTGTCATCTTTAATTTTGTAAACGTTTTGCTTTCTACGGGCTTTCTTCTTCTTTCAGATCGTCCCTATTTTTGTCGTGTGGAGCCAGATATATTCGAGTCACTGTATGGCATTACTAAGAAGAAATTCAACAAGGAGGCATGCGGGTAGGTCCATCTACTTTTACTTTCACGCAAGGCTCTAGCTGTATGTGACCTTAGTCATATGCTCATGTTTCATCTTTGTTCTCTTATGTTGCTTGCAGTAGCTGTAGAGACACTATTAAGGAAATCTATGGTTCACATTCCAAGGAACTGGACAACTTCAATCGCTCCTTAAGGAGTTCTGATTAGTTAAATCGATCCGACTTGCCCTGCTTAAACTGCTCAAGGTCATTTTAACCTTGATCCTTTCCTTTTTATTTGTTCATTGAGCTGGTCAGAAAGTTTAGTATGAAAGGTTTTCCTGGATAATCAGATCAAATATAAACTTTTGAACAGGATTGGGGCTGCTGTCCTATGCCAAAAGGAAAAGGGTTTAAAGAGAGATGAAAGTGGGAGTCTAGTGCATGTACATTCAACTGTGCTGTAATACGATACCACTACTGTATTAGATGCTAGCAAGATCATCAAGTAGAAAGCATAAACTTCCTTTCGGTTTGTCCTTGCCAGTCTTCTATAGAGCCCTTTTTTGGCAAAATTTGCCGTGTTGTGGCTGGATTAAAGATCTCAAGGACCAGAATTAATTCTAGTATATTGGTCAAGAGATCAGATAGCTGCTGTCTTGGCTTCATCAAATCTGAAGGTGCTGGAGGTCCCTTAATTCAACTGAAACCAGCAGACTGTGTAAAATAAAGACTTCCCCTGCTCTGTCTATGGAGTCTGATTACTCTCCTATAGTCATAAATCTATTAGCTGGGCATGAATTTTAATCATCATGAATAGTCAGAAATTCAACCTATTATTCATGCTCTTGGTTTTTTTTTTAAAAAAATGTTTTCAAGGAATGCATATCCAATTATCCATGCTTTCAATTTGTACTGAAAATTAGTTTAGCTTGATACCTTCTACAAACAAACTGCTTACATATTAGCTGTTTGTTTATTTTGTGTTGCATGTCATGCATATTTTGAGATTGTTAAGCCTTCTATATGCATTGGCAAAGTTATAATTCCAAGGTGTTGTGGTATTTGCAGCATTGAGCCTTGTGGATTTAACCAGGAGCCTGAATTTGAAAAAACTGCTCCCACCTTTTGTTTGTATTTTTATTTATACATGAGATAATTAGCCTTGCGAATGATGATCCACACTCTTGTTGAGTGATAGAAGAAGCGTGTGGAACTATTCCTGTCAGTATCGTAGTTACCATATTCTGTTAAAACCGTTGCCCAGAAGAAAAAGGCAGGAAACATAGCCAGCACCCACCTGCAACAATATACATGACTCTCTCTTCATTCTTAGATTTTGATGCTTTCTCTAATTTCTCTCTTCGTTCTTGGATCTTGATTGCTTTCTTTATGCAGCCCTCATTTCTATCACTTCCACCATTGGATCCCTCTGCTCAGACATTATGGTCACGTCTCTCTCATCTAGTGGCCTAGCAATTTTGGCTCATGCCCGCAACCTCACCACCACTATCATTGTCTCCAATGCCACCTCCCTCGCCTTTCTTGCACAACCTGATTCTGCCCTTTGTTAGGTTACAGCCTAGCGAGTTAAGTCTAGAAAGAAATAAGAGAGAAGAAGAAGATGCAGAACAAGAAGAGTTGATTCAGAAATTGTGCTTCATTTTTACGTCCACTGTTTTTTATACTACCTCAAGTGACGAACTTACACTTTCCAACTAACAATTGTAACTAACAACTTCTTAGCTACTCTAACTGCCAAACTAACAGCCACAACTAACTACCTAGTACAAGAGACTTATTAGCACATGCTGAATTAACTACTGCCATTACAACCACGTGCAAAATGTAACTATTGCTGCTGCATGCTATTGTTTCTTCATTTGTAATTTTAACAATACCCTCCCCATCAAAAAATTCTGCATCTTATTCTTCTCTAATCCCTCCCAAATAACGTCTTCAGGAAATGAATTGGACCATTGAATTAATCCAACTATTATTGTTCTATTTCTTTTTTTTGTGATCTTCAAGGTTGTTGTCCTGTCCATTTACTCACACCCACTGAAATAGTCATCTTACTAGCCATTCTGCTTCTTTTAATCATGGCTGGGTTTGACTCTTCTTGCCAATTAGCTTGTTCAAAGACCTGCATCATGGTGACTGGCTTCAAAATCTTCACCATTGGTTTTAACATCATCTTTGATCCCACTAACAAAACTGGATACGTAATAAGATTCAGGCAAGTTAGTGTTCATTACAGTCATAAGGCATTTAAGTACTTCAAACTTCTCCATGTAATGGAATTCCTTCCCTGTTGGATGATTCTTTGAAACCAAGAACCGAGGCTTTGCCATCTCAAGTGAATCCAAAGAGGCATCAAATTATATCAGGTTCATTAGCCGAGCAAATCGTCCAAGTCTTGGTGGCTGACACCAGTCATCCTTGAGATCAGTGAAAATTCTTGGTGGGCGCTGTTAGCTTTTATGTTACCTTTTGTTTGTAGGGTTGTTGTTGATTGGCATTTCACTTATGGTAAATGAGTTTTTTTTTTCCTTTTCCTTTGCTATAGTTATAGATTAGGACTTCACTCTTTTGGTTTGATCTTCCTGTCAAACTGATCTGTTTAAATCTGCCAATGCAATTCTTTTCGATCTTTGAGATTAAAAGGACTAAAATTCTCCAACTGGTGATGTTATTTGATCAATGTTCTTTGACTTGTCAAACACATGTCAAATGGTAACCTCGTTCCAGATTGTGCAAATCTTGACATGCCTAAAAATCAGTGAATTTTGGAAATTAGAAAATCAGATTTCTAAGAAAAAAAATGCCAGGCCCACAATAGAACTCATCCAGAACTGTCCGGTGAATTTCAATAGAAATGTTGTGGTTTTAACAGAAACGAGAATGACAAAAAAAGAAATGAAAGGAGGAAAGACACTTTTCTAGCAAGTGGGAATGGTTACTTTGTGCTTAGTGACAGGGAAATTGCGTAAAGATGCTCTGGCTTTCAACACCAATCTAGAGATGCCAATCTTTTATGCATGCTCTCTGTTTTTTTTCCCTGGTATATTCGGTTTCAAAAGGGTCTCTAGGTTGGTAAAAGGATGCAGAGATGGCGATAGAATCTCAACAGTATATGGGCGGTGATAGATTGGGCAATCCCCTAGAAGGCTGGTGCCGAAACAACCCACTTTCTTTCTCTCAAACCCCACCTATAGGATACTGGAATTGACAGGAAAAATGAAACCATTTATAGGGAGGACTAATTGCAGCGATTCATTAAGACCGAGTCCGAAGAAAGTGTCAGTGGTTGAATTACATCTGTCATGACCTCCTCTAATTATCACATGCAAGAACCACAATCAGCCGTCGCAGAAGATTGTCCGACTTTGTTTTTTGACAGTTATGATATCCCTGGAGTGTATGAAGATTGTCCTCCGTTGTTTGAAGCGATATGCTATCCTTGCCCACCATCACTCTCTGATTCTCCTTGCCAGGAAGATTCCTTCCAAGATTTCTTTTCTTCAGCATATAGTGAAGAAGAGGCCTACTATGCAAATAACCCTTGTGAAGATGAGCAGCCGCCATACAACAATTGGAGGGATTTTTGGAGCAAATACGAGTCTTGCCTCACCTTCGGGGATTCCTGGGACGATGACCTCTCCTCCTATGGCAACAGTACTGATACCAATGGGAATGGCAGTGGATTGCGAGGCAGAGAAGAATGCTTCCAAGGTGAAGAACAGAGAGACATTTACTCTGGCCTTTATGAAAACAAAGAAACCGAGTTTTCTTATTATGATGATAGTCCTTGGTCGGGGTACGAGTCCTGGTTTGATGAGAGGAAGGGAGATACCTTGTGCAATGGTGGGTATGAGCACCCGGATGAGATTGGCATCTGGGAAGGTCTCTTCGGTTACTGGCCTTGCTTGACTCGGAAACATTGAACGGCTTCTGGTGAATAAAGATCCAATTAGGAAGACTTCTTGAAGCAGCTTCTGCCACTTTCATCAGTTTTGAGTTTCTTTTGTACTAAAGTGCTGGCTGATAATAGTGGAGAATTCTACTAGCATTATTAGAGGCAGGGTTCAACAGAACCCAGCATGGAGCAGTTCTGCTGCAATCTAGTAAAATTCATCTGCGGTGAGCGTAAGAATCTGAATTAATCTTCTGTTTCACATGCTAAGTAAATGTTTTCATCTGCTCTTTATCTTCTGTTTTTTTTATATAAAAAAAAAGAAATTCAATATAAAATAAGCGAACCCTTACATGCCAAGATTCTTCGAAAGTATAAGAGACATTAACTTGTTTAACATCAGGCAATACAGTTATGTTTTCTCCTTTACAACTGAAATATATGGCTGGTTTAGCATTTAAGCACTCTTGTGTTCTGTATATTTTCATCGAATCCAATGTTACAACAGTGGATAATACAATTCTTGTCACCAAACACACGCCCATCAAATCAATTATAAAACACAGTTGAAAAGACGAGATTTTCATTTTACCTGGATAGTAGATGAGGAAAATCAAAGACAGAAAAAACCCTAGAATGTTGGCGATGGTACCATATCGACATTGCTTTTAGATTCGATTGAATTTATAAATTCTTGATGGATTGAGAATAAGAGCTGATAATAATGATGAGGGAGTGTTCATCCGATATCGATAGGGTTTTGATTTAGGGAAAAAGGTGTGAGCCTGTGAGAGTGAGTTATTAGTTATGGCAGTTTTTTAAGTTTTTGGTTCGTTTGCGTGAGCTGACCGCTTCCCGCTGCGCTTTATTTGACGGGGGTGCTGTCTGGATTACGCCGGGGCGGGCGCGCAGGATGCATCACGTCCTCCTTTATTTTTTTCCTTTTTTATAAAAAACATAGAATTTATAAATATTTTCAAACTATTCAAGAATTTCCATTGAGCTCTCCAATCTCCATCCATCCAAATTTTCAACGAAAACCATTTAATTATGATATTTTTTTGTATAAAAAAAAACATGTAATCTGGATTGAAGGAGTCGATTAAGATTTTCTCACAACTTTTGAATGGCAGTATAGCGTTCTTCTATATTTAAAAAAACTTTCAACGCCATGGCAGAATCTCTACACATTAAGTAAGAGGAGGTTTTGGGTAGGGAAAATAGTCAAAAAATTAGAATATATTAGATTCAAAAGCAGTCATTTACTGTTCTGGTAATTGAGCAGTCCAATTATAGTTTGTCATAGACAAAAAAATACGCATTCCAAGTTCTAAACAATGCTGTATGGTTCTAGCAATTGAGTGGTACACAGGCAAGGCCTAATTATAGACTTGATGGTAGTGAAAAATGCCGCTAATTTAGACAACCATCTTTTCAATCCCTCTCCTGCAGCCGCTCTCGCATTGTTGAGAGCTAGCTCGTCGGCCTGCTTGCGGCCATATTCCTAAACCATAATTCTAAGGCGAAAGCAAGACCAATGTGGAGATTTGCAGCTCTTGCAATCATACTCCTTTTCTCCCTTCCTAACCATGCTGACTCTGTCAGGTTGTCCAGGCCGGGGAAATTAAATCGACAAAAACCATTGCTGGCTGCTAAATTATCAACGCCTGCTGAATTCCTTGCTGCTCACAACAAGATCAGGGAAATCCACAATTTAACACTCTTGGCGTGGGACCAGAAGTTAGCTGGATATGCTCGCTGGTGGGCCGACACCCGCCTTGATAACTGCAGGAAATTGCTACACTCTCCCAATAGCCCTTATGGAGAAAACTTGTTCTGGGCTCTACGGGATCACTGGAATGCATCCAAGGTAGTCAAGTATTGGGGTGATGAAAGGAATCTTTACGATCCAAATACAAATGAATGCATCAACAACAGTGTCTGCGGGCATTTTACACAGATTGTATGGAATGCGACTCAGCGTGTAGGCTGCGCCCATGTTTTATGTCACAATATTCAAGGTCACCTGTTTGTTTGCTCCTATGATCCTCCGGGGAATATTTACTATCATGGTCCATTTGGTGGCCGTTTTAACAAATCTATCGTGAATCCTCCGTCGCCTAATAATGCAAGCTCAACAATTCTAGGAAGTCAATCTGGGATCACCGGGAATAAAGCTAATTATATTGTCTCAAGCACCACTGGGCATCCAGCTAATAAGACCTAACATTGTAAATCGAGAACATGCATTTGCATTCTAACAATCTTCACAGGTAAACTGTCTGGTTATATGTGTTTCTCCATATATACACAACATGCAATAAACATATATGATATCTGTGCCTGTCTGTTCTGACCTCTGCTGGTCTCTATTCAATGAGAGTTATAAATTGCGTCCTGCGATGGGCAATTTTGCTTGAATTGGATACAAAATGAGATTTTACCAGAACTATAGTACTGTTTGTGCCAATTACCTTAGATTTGGAAAAAGACCAATGAAAACCTCTGATTCTCAATGCGAATGGTCCAGGATTATGGTGAATCCGAGACCGAGCAGCTGAAATTTTCTAGTTTAAATCTCTGATGACACGTGGGTTGGTTAGCCTACTTGCACAAGTTGCTCCTTTATCGCTTTGTTTTACGTAGATTTAGATGCGCATCAAGTCCACCTTCCCCACGACTTGTTAACACCTTCCCCCGTGCAGGTACATCTTATAGGTAATGTTTCTTTTTTAGGCTGAGGGCTGAGGTCCACTCACTAGGAAGACTTTTTCTTCATGATCACTAAAATTACGAAAAGAATTTCTTTACTAGGAAGACTTTAGTGATCATAATTATAAAATCCATCGACAGCTGGGAAACTTTAGTCAGATCATGCAATCCATACCATAACAAATAATGCGAGAACACTTCAGGTGAGTACATAGAGGTGCGCTGCCTGATCGTTTCGAAATCAGAGTTGCTCAATATTTGAGTAGTTTACAATGATGGTGGCTCTATCAGATGTTGATACCGATCCCTTGCCATTTCAAGTGTTACATTTTCGTGTAGAGCATTGATCATAGCAAAACCACAGAAACTTCAATCAGTAGAGAATACCTTGGTTTCTAGTTGATAAGCTTTGGTGAAGAAAGCTGGCCAACAAAGATATGTTGACATAATGCTACTAACAGTTGATGCACCAATGAGCATGTTCATCACCACAATTTGCAATTGAATGGCTTCTAGTGGAGAAGCTCCTCCCATGATAAGCCCAGTCATTGCTCCAGGAAGTGAAATGAGACCCACGGTTTTGGCATTGTCCAGTACAGGTGAAAGCGCAATAATTAGAGCCCTTTTCACTTGTTGAAGTGTGGCTTGACGCGGCGTTGCTCCAAGAGCCAATGCTGTCTCTACCTGCCACAAAAACCACCCAAATCGAATATGGAAATTGTTGCCAAATTGCAGATTTGAGAATCTCTCAACATCGCAAATGAATCAAAATTGAGGGACTAATTACACTTGGCATTGAATGATAGATTCCTAGAAAGTTTTTGTCTTTAACATACCAGGTTCATTTGGACTTTGATATCATCGCGGAGTCTTTTCATTGCAACTCCAGTAACTGTCATTGCATTCCCAACCATCATGCCTGCAACGGGAATGATGTACCGTGGAGTGAAGGGAAAAACGTTCAATACAACTAGCAGGACCAATGTCACTGCAGTTCCGACCAGGATAGAAGCACCAGCCACAAATTTTCCTCTAGGAACCTGCTTGGCACGTTGTCCAGCTGTATATCCAGCAACAGAGACCTGTCAGGGGATTCAACAACAATGTCAAGAACTCGAAATAATTGTTTTTTTAAAAAAAAAAAAAAGTGAGACAAGCCTAATTGAAGTCTTGCAGAAAAGGAATCAGCTGCCAAATTCCTTCAATTCTAATCTAGAAAGAGAATCACAAAAACTTCAGACGGATCGTAGGAATTTTCTGGATAAGATTTTCTTGACACGCAAGTTTCAAGATGCAAGCAGCCAAGTTAATTTATCTACGGTAAAATGGAGATTTAACATTAAAAAGTATATAAAAAACCAGAAATGGAAAGGCAGAAAACTAACAAGAAGTAGTCTGTTCCTGTTGCTTTTTTTGGTCAAACCCGGAAGCGAAGTCAGAATTCAGACAATTTTAGGTATGGCCAGGACTGTTAGTTGAGAGAAAAACCAAAGCTAACATCGACGGTTAAGAAATTCCATGTTTTTGTCTCTAATACAAACAAAACTAAACTTGTTTTCTCTCTCTGTCTTTCTCTGTGTTCTTCCATATGGGGCAAAGACCGAGCTAACATTACATACCTGTATCATGGAAAGTCCGAGTCAAAAAGAAAGGAAAATAAACCCGAGACATGCACATGATCAGTTGAATTAAGCTAAGTTCATTAATGAGAAAAGGAGCCAGAAAGAATAAATAACTTTTCAATAGATACTGTATTGATATGATCTCAAAAAAAAAAAAAAAGGATATACAGAAGCAGCTCGAGGAATTAATATAACCCTTTGGATATATCCTTCTTTATTGCCTTTAAATTTTCTTATCAAACTAAAATATACAGAACTTCCAAGTGAAAAAATTGATGTAGAACAGAAATAACAAAGAAAATAAATTAATACGAACCATGAAAAGGTAAGCAAGGATGATCCATACAGCATGATCCTGATTGAAAATGAACTGCAAAACAAACCCAATAACAGAGAGCTGAAGAAAGGATCTAATAATCGAATACACCATCTCTCCCTCCAAACCAAGCTTTTGCATATAGGACAGAATCACCGCCATAAGCACCACTGCTGTAGCAGCCAGTGGCTTTAGCATGCCCTTTAGAAACTTGATCAGCCACTCAAAATTATCATCACCGATACCAGAACTCAGAAATTCATCAAAGTTGAAATCCATTCCAAAATTCCCACCACGCAAACTACAAAAATAATGTAACTGTTTAACTAACTAGCTAGTCGTAGCTTGTTATACTTTAAAGAGATTCCTATATTCGTGGGAGAAAAGTTAGGTCATTTGCCTCTGGTGGTGGCACATATGGTGGCAGAAACGACCTTCCCCTAATAAAAATGAGGTATCTCGTCGAGTTTCTATTTGAGGATATATGTGGGTTATTCCGAACTGGGCACGTTTTGTGCTTCTCTGACTACGGCAGAGGTACATGCATCAAATCAAAATAAAATTTTCAATCAAATACTATATACATCAAACCATATTGTGATAAATTTTTATATCAAATAGAATTCAGCAAAATATTATTTAAAAAATCCAAGTTACTAGATGAATCTATCATACTAGATTTTTGTATATTATTTAAGACATATCTAGAGTTATAAGTAAAATTTTACTACAATTCAAGTTGGAAAAAAAACTAGAAATTTCAAGCTTCTCGGTCATACATGATAGGTCTAGTAATTTATCTAAATAAAAAAAAATGACATGTTTGAAGTTAGGTATAAAATCTGCCAAGAATATACGAAAATTGAATATTTAGACTACATGGAGAAATTTTAGCTTGAAAACTTTATTTTTATTATCCTATCTTATTTATTTAATATTGAATAATTATTTTTAATTTAGATTTGTTCTGGCTCATTAGACATTGTTTAGAGATTTATTTCACTATTGTAATTATGT
>Ga0307515_10005637_pt1 | contig 25301 bp, 17 predicted proteins | sample 17_EM_MG_FD_194513 | JGI IMG/M metagenome (GOLD analysis project Ga0307515, IMG submission 194513) | Populus trichocarpa ectomycorrhiza microbial communities from riparian zone in the Pacific Northwest, United States - 17_EM | ecosystem: Host-associated > Plants > Roots > Unclassified | place... | reverse complement strand
CGGCGCAGGTTAGTCTAGTTAACTCGAGTTTTTTTGAACATATTTTTCAATTGTTTTTTTTTAGTTTTTTCTTTTATTATTTAGTTTGCTTGAAAATTAACCTTTATTGTTTTATTCAATTGCTTTTGTATGAGGTTATATTGGTCTCACGACTAAACCATAAACTTGACATAGTGACTTGAGTTAGATTTTTTTTTAATCTTTTTTTTTTCATTTCATCCTTCTAATTTAGTAGTAAATGAGTTTTATTTTTTTAATTTTTCTCTTTATAAGGTTATCATATTCTTATTTTTTTGTTTTATTATCAAATACAATTATTATAAGCTTTTAAGAATATTTAGAAAATATATTTCCATAATATTGACAAGTTTTTTTTTCTAATTAGTTATCATATTTTTATTGGTGTTAATTTTTTTAAAATATATTATTAAATTACCTAAATTTATTCAAATAAGTAACCCAATCTCGTAAACTCTATCATCGTTTAGAATATATATATATTCTAGTTACTTCTGTTTATATTCCCATAGTTGTTGAATAATCAGGCACTCACCAACTTGAATCCTGCGCGCGCGCGCGTGCAATTCAATGCTAGAAAGGCGTGCTAACCCAAAATCCTCACGCTCTGAAAAAAGAAGAGTAAAGAATCCCCCCCGCTCAATATACGAAGTTATGACTATTAAAATACAAAATTTGGACTGAAAGCTATTCTTTTGACACCGCCCTGTTTACTGAATAACACAATAAAGCAGTTGATAGGGCTGTTTTGTCTATTGATAAAATCTTGAGAAATTTGGTCACTCGGATTGCAGAATTTACAGCTTCTGAATCAAAGAACAAAAAAAATCTTACACACTGCAGCATAAATAAAATAATTCATCGACCCTCGAGAAGCCTACAACGGCTGCAGTTCTTGCTCAGTAACTACTGCATCGACTGGTTTGTATGGATTCAATGCTCGTTGTCTGTGTCTCCATATAAACCATATTCCAAAAGCTAATAATCCAAAAATAAACGTAACAGCACTGGCTAAAACCACCAATAGAAAATGTTGCTGCCACCATGTCCTGCATAATATGATAAGATCACAATGTTTACAGAATACCATGAGGCACGAGCCATATAAAAAAGTAGAAAGGCCTAAACGCTAAAAACAACCACTAGAGGGAAAAGAATCCAACAATATGAACGCTGAGAAATCTGGAAAGAAGCAAGCAATGACCCATAAGGTGCTTTAGCAACTTCCATATTGAAAGTAGTTTATAAATGAGAAGAGCATAACTTTTCTTCTTCCTCTTCTTTTTTATTTATTTATTTTTTTAACGAAAAGAAAAAACCATAACTCTCAGGTGATTGTATATACATCTTCAAGAACCATGAAATAAAATTTTACATACGAGGACATCACTCAATGCTATATGGCATGGTGAGTTGAACACAAGTCACTAAAATGAACCCAGTTAATAAATAAAAATAATGAAGCAAAAAGAATCACAAACCAAGTGAAGTGGAGAAATAGCTGTCAACAAAATAAAAAATAACCTACCGTTTTGCTGAAGCCTTGATTTCCCAGTTAATCAAATGATAACTTCCAAATGTATCAGGAAGGTGCAAGTGGTATTCAGCAACACGGGCAATTATGCTCTGTGGGGAAAACCAAAAACATCAAGCAAACAGTTCTAATTTTAGGCATGGTCACTAGCTGTACTAACATACAAACAAACTTACAAGAGCAGTGACATTGGAAATGCAGTCAGCAGATCCGGAAGGGACTACAGCCCATTCAATGTACGAAGCATTTCCTTTTTCCATAGAATTCAGAATATAGACCTGAAATCATGCACCTAAAATTATTGGCCTCCTAAAGCAAACCTCAGCAAAGCCAGTATGAACTACAAAGTTGCTTTTTAACTAACTTTTTTTCCCCTATTGAGAAGATGATTATATACTCCCATATTATTTGCATCTACATCAATGAAGCAATATACCTGCATTGCATTCCAATACAATACTTGTCTAACCTGTGAACTGTTAATGCCTAACTCCTGAGCAATGGATTCAGCAAGTTCTGAAATGTGAAGCTTCAGGTCTGAGTAGTTGACATTCAACATCATTTCAAAAGTTATCTGTCCAATTTTCTTTTCATCTGTCCATGAAAGTAAATCATTAAATATGACCAGAAAGCATCTTGATTGAACTATCATAACAGACCATAAGAGGAAACATGATTTGTTGAAGAGTCAACAAGTGTATCTAGTATAACTTCAGAATCTTGGAACCTGATTCATCTCAACCGAAATATAGAGTGAGGATTTAAAGCACATGCTTTAGACTTGGGGACAGTTCTCTGTAAATGTTCTTCTTTTACGTTTCACAGTTGGCCCAATTCAAACCAATATTTCATGGCATGAAACTTAATCCCTCCTGTTCCAGGAGCCTGCTGGGTATGGTTTATTTCAAGTACTTACCATCATCTTTTTTAACATAAAATGGATTATTTATTCTATACATATTATGTAAGAAAACAAAAAACTTATAATGCAATTTGACTTTGGAGTAAAAATATGAGTGAAGAATTATAAAGCATTTTGACTAAACTTGTGTAAAAAAAACACGGGACAAAATTTTGACTTCATTTGTGTAGAAAAACACGGGGGCAAAAACAAAATTTCTTCACTCAATGATCATGACTTAAATTGGAACAAAATCTAAAATATGACAAAAAAATAATACAACAAAATAAAATAAAGGTTGTTTACAATAGTGTTAAACATATTTTTTATATATAATATATCAGAAATGAATTATGAAAAAGCAATTTTTGAAATATGACTTCAAGATACATGATTTCTACTCATTGATCATCACTCAATATGGAATAAAAACAAAATTATGACTTTAAGTTGTTTACAACATTGCTGTGAAAATGATTTCATAGACATAATTCTTAGAGCTAATATGTCAAAAGTAGCGTTTTAAATAACTCAAAGGCACTCACAAGTTATGCCAAATTGACTGTAAGGATACACTGTCAATTAAACCTAAAAGTATATCTTTACTAAATGAGGAATATGGTGAAAGAAGATAACAAAAGACCAACTTGCCATGACAAATCCAAATGCTTTGGCTTACAGAAAAAAAAAAGTTTGAAATTGTATAATTTCCTTAAATAAAAATTCAAGAAATTTGATGTGTTTGAAATTGAACAAATGGTAACAACCATGCATAATGAAACTTTTCCTGCAAATCCATGCCATGGTTGTTACCATTTGTTCAATTTCAAACACATCAAATTTCTGAGCCGGCGATGAATGAAACTCTGCTGAAGTGCTAGGATATTGAACCAGTCATGAAAGTTATGCAGCTTATGCTACTTAAGCCACTAGAACCAGAGTAGTTCCAATAGGTGTGAGCACAAAAAGGTATATGTTCATACAATGATTTCAAGTTCATTGCCAATATAGGAGTTGCTCAGAGATCTGGAACTTGACATACCTGGAAGACCATAATGTTTTTGGTCGCTAGGAGCCACGGAGGGTGGCATTTCTGTATTTGAGTTATTTCCATTTGAAGATGAAGGTGCTGGGGGCGGTGCACCATCTACATTAAGTCTTTCCCATAACTCCGAACAATTAGTCTTCCAAAAACCAATCTTTGAATTTTCACGATCATACAAGACAAGAGTATTCCGGACAACAATTCCTGTTACAAACAAAAGTTCACAAGCCAACACAACTCAGGACTAGAAAAATACCTCAAGAATACATTGCAGCATATTGCTGATGGAAAATAAAAGGGCAAATTTTCAAACAGAGAGCATAATATAATAAATCATCAAAACTCATGCTCAGCAATTTTGCATACCTCCTAGAAGAGTGGTTGGGTCCTTTCCATTTTGGAATATACCCAAACAATATGCACCATGCACTTTTGAATGCTAAGAAAAAACAAAGTGAATAGAATAAGGACTCAATCAGCAACTATAAATAAAATAGCATAGTGAGTGAGATCAGAGAAAAGAAAAGGAACAAGGAAACATGCAGCTTTTTACAGGATATATACATCTCTGTCCCCCAACCATTCTTAAAGAAAAATTCTAGAAAAACCAATTACTCACTCGGAATAAATAATTTTCTGGTGACAGTAACAACTTCTGCCCATTTCCAAATACCATCTCAACCGCTGGAAAGGAGCTTGACAGTTGGGAAATATCACTGGAGAGAAAATTATTTACCACTGTTAACTACACAACAGTAATGACATAAAAATCCAGTGATGAACTTAAGCTACAACCTTCTATTTATCTAAATGCAATACCTTCCAGCACCAGAAAAGCAAATGTCATTATAATTTGGATCAGGCCCACGGATGGGCTTTAAGGAATGAAGCTCCTTCATAATCTGCATGCCCATCTCAAAAGATGGTAACAACGAACACAATATTAGGAACAACTACAAGAGCAAGGAATCACAAATTGATGCACTATATCATTAATAGTCTATCAAACTAATCTGCTTTATTCAATACACATTCATTGTGAAATCGGAGGTATCAAAAATATATTTCATGGGAACGCAGAGGATAAAAGAATGAAGATGAGAATTAAAGTAAATGCTTAGCAACCATTCCTTGAAATACATGGATTAAGAATTTAAGAATAATTATGTTGAACTTCGACCAACCTTGAATGTTTAGGAGAGACAATACACATATCTTGGCATTTGGTCAAAATTTATTCTCATAAGATGGACTTAGTGATGTATGACAGCTTCGGGTAAAACAAGTTCTTAAATTGTATGATTACCAGAAACACATCTAAAAATCAAAATAACATAATTCAGAAACTTGCTACTCGTTGGCTGCATCACTTTTGGTGATATATATTGCCATAATATTAGATAGATGCAAATACTTCTTATTTTTGTTTGAATGCTACTCGAAATGCACCATTCATTAACAATGTCAAGGAGAAATAGCAGGCAGCTCATTCAACCTTATCATGTTATTTAGCATAGAGAAAAATGATTCTCCAACAAAATATTGTTGTGAAACAAAGTTCCACTAAAGTTCTGTACAAAAAGAGCCAAAAAAGAAATAAAGGGTATAACTCAAAGGAAAGTAGCTTACAGCATCCTTAAATGACACGAAAGCTGCTTCTGGTAGGTAAGCATATGTTGTACCACTATCCAGGATGGTTCCATGTTTTCCATCAAACACTGTAGGATTTAGAGGCAATGGCTTTCCCGCAACATGTATCTCCTTCAGATCAATGTTGTAATATGGACTGTTGCCATCCCGAAACTAGAGTAAATAAGGGAGAAGTGCCAAATGTATTTGTTAGGAAAGTTTGAAAAGTGTTATACCTCTAAGACAAAAAATCTTTAACAACACACCTGCGCACTGGGTCAGACTGGCTAAAAACCATGTTTGAAGGGGGCGATATACCACCAAGAACCATCGCACCTCCACCAATTCCCATTCCACCATAACATAATGAGAATGAATCGTTAATCACACCTTTATCAACAAGATGATCCACAATACTAAGATCCCCACGACCCATTCCCATTATGCCATCAGCATGCTGACTGTAAAGGTCACCAGTTTCCATATTTTCACAACCAAAAACAGCACGTTGAGGAGCAAGTGCACTTAGATTGCCAAAGGATATGATGTCCTCACCAAGAACGCCACTGCTAGTACTCATTTCAGCATATTGTCTCTCATAAACACATTGTTGCTTTTCATCGTCGCAATTGCAATCTATATTACACTTTACAGATTGGTAAGTGCTTGACAAATCTGGTTGAAACTTTGGATCCTGGTGAAAGATAACAAAAATAGCAAAGAAAAAAACTTTATTAAAAAAGAAAAGGAACATTTCCAGCGTTACAGAAGCATGTTGGACAATAAGTCATCCTCCAAAACGATGAAAGCAAAAGAAAAGAGAGGAAAACTATATTATCCCACAACGACTCTGTCAGCATGTTTTACACGCAGGTCCTTAAAAAGACTCCTGCCCATTAATCTCAACTAATTATACCACTGCACTGATGGCACAAGACCATCAAGTCTTACAACGCTCTTACTCCATTCATTCAAATTGAATTATGCTCATAGTTTTTCACTAGATCTCCCATTATTTAATTGATACTTCCAACACAAAAAACATTTTTGTTTCTCAAATTTAATAAAAATTAAAAGATACCTGGTGCCTGCCGCACTGCTCACAAGAAGAACATGGAACGTAAGTAACACTACTGCCTGTATCAACAATCAGCGCAAATCTCTGTGGCGGCGTCCCGATCCATAGCCTTGTTGTATAATACCCGTTGATAAGGAGATCATCGTGGAGTCTCATGTGCGCGTTGGGCAGAGCATTAGCATTGGATCTCTGGAGAAGGCGACGCGTACTGGAGAATTTTGTACACGGATTTGGAGGAGATAGAAAGAGTGGTAATATCATGGCAGAGCGGGAACTGTCGAGGAGGAAGGTGGTTCCATTGGAAGAGACGCCGTGTGTGGTGGTGGTGATGTAATAATAATAAAAAAATTGAATGAAAAGGATAGTGAGTTGAATCAGTCGCGCCATGAGTGAGTTGGAGATGAGTGAAGAATACGGTTCCAGCTCAAGCGACGGAGAGGAGAGGGGAGGAGGGTGTGTCGGAAGGAAGGCAGCGTCGAATGCGTGAATTGAAATAATATTTATATTTATTTAACCTTCAAAAACTGGCAAAGTCTTTCTGGTACAGAGGAGCTATCTCTCTCCTCAAGTTGACACCTCTTTCTTCTGGTTTTAAATTCTCAAATTAGTCTCCGATTATAACCTAAGTTTCAATTAAGCCACTAAAGAATATTTTCTCTCAATTTGGTCCCCACAATATTAAAAATAAATCCTCAATTAGGTTTATCTGTGCAATAACGAATTGGTTATGAAATTTCTAAACCTTCACAGCTCAATACCTGTTTGAGAATCCTTATAAATAGTTCAAAGATAACTTGCTACAAAAATGGACATATGACACAAGTTTTTTTTTCTTTTTCTTTCTGATACTATCATCTCTCTTAAGTATAAATTAAAATAAATAGATAAAGATACTTCTGCTGTATAAAACAATGCACAAACAAAAATATGATTGATATAACAAAAATTCTCTTGTGGATTGGACTAAAATGTTTTTGAACATACAAAAATATTTAGAATACATGAAATTATTTAGTATTGTTATTAAGTTTGGCCTAACATATCAAACTTGAAATCTTTTAACTTGATTATTTGCCTAGCTTATATTTCAAATTAAACTGTGTATGAATTGTCCTAATATGTCCTGGTCAACTTGACAGGTCCAAATAGAATCTGGATAACCAACAAAAATATAGTTTGGTTTAAAAAAAATATTCACGATGATATCTTTTTAAAAAAATATTGAGATGATAACATATTGGATCGATTCGAGAGGGAGGCTTTCAATGGACTTCTTCGAGATACATGAGCTAAGGTGGACTTTAAGAGGGTAATAAATAATGAAGAGCAAGTCTTGATTAATTTAATTCATGTTCAAGAAGGGCTTGTTGGTGGAACCAAGGCCATTACACAAGGATTGAGATAAGAAGACTCAAATTGAACAATTTGACCTTTAGTTACTGTTTTGATCATAACTGGAGCTACAGGTTGAATTTGGATACAAATCTAGTTGGGATGGAAAGTAGAATTCTATACCCTTTCAATGATATATGGCATGCCTTCTAATGAATTAATACGAGAGAGAACCATTCATTTGAAGTTGGACTTTGATGCTGTTAGCAAATTACGAGAAAAACTAACATTGTCTTATTTTAATTAGTTGGGCTATTGATCTATCTTTGTTTTGTGCGGCAACACTTGTTTAAGTTTCAGACTTGTTTATTTTATTTATTTTAATTAGTTGGGCTAGTTTTAGCTTGGTTTGGGTATTGTTTAAATTGGGTTTATGTGTAACCCATTAGGAAAACTAGGATTTCTTAGCTTTCTAGTATAAGCATATTTGTGAAAAATATTTCAAGAGAGATTTTTTTTGAAAAATAAAAATATTGCATCTCTTGGTTTTTTATTGAACTTCAACTCTTCAAAGAATTGGCCAATCTTTGCTAGTGATTTTATACTTCTTTTGTTTGTCTCCTAGTGTAGGCGTTGTGATTGGGTGATTTATAGTCTTGTTGTCTTGGAGCAAGTCTTTCATTGTGATAAGCTCAATTTCATACTCAAACTTGGATTAAATAGATCTTGGGTTCGCAAATTCCATTAAGTTCCGCTAGGGTTCGCATCATTATCTCTCTTATACTAGATGGTCGGTGTTCTCTCTTTCTCTTTCTTTTATTAGTGGTGACGACACTCTCTCCCCTCTAAAAGGCGACACAACACACTTTCTCTATATATCCATTACTTAAGGTTTGTAAAACCCTCCCTTTAAGATCATAATTTATGTGTTTTTTCAATTTCCATTTATTATTTTTTATTTTTTTATCCATGTTTCAGTTCTTATCTACATGTTTTTAAGAAATGTTAGGTGGAAATAATGAAGATGGTAGCTATTTAAGAATGGTTGGTTTGTGAACTTTTTATGGGTTTTTATATATAGGTTTATGAGTGGTAACCGTTATTCAATTGGGGTTTTGTTAATTAAGGTTCTATTGCTTTAGTTGTTTTTTTTTTTTTGAGAATTAAAAATGATTTTAATGTATGATGATTTTCTTAAAGAAAAAAAGCATTATCTTTACTATTTAATATCATTGTTATTAGCTTGAACTTGCTTTATTCTTCATGAAGTTTGGTACTTTATAATTATTTTCAATATGGTTAGTAGTTGGTACTAGAGTTTGTGGTTTATGATGTGTTATTATGTGATAAAGCACCAATGATTTCCTTCTGATTTAACAATAACAGTGTCAAGGTAACAACAAAGTTTGTTTTAGTTCCCATAACTCAACTTTCATTTAGTCTTGAATTGTTAAACCAAAAGATCTAGCTCTACAATACTAGGTACGATATTATATTTTGATTTTTGTTCTTGTGATATTATCATAATATGAACTTGGATTGAATCATCAATCTTTTTCCTGTATATGCATATGAACTTTTATTCTCTTGAGCGTGTCAAATCGAAAACCATGAACCTCTAGTAGACAATTGTTACCTTTCTTATTTATGGTTTTCAATGATAATAGATGTTAGGTCATTCTTTTTACACAAAACTCATGTAATTAAAAGACCTTGAAATCTATAAATTTTGGTTTACACATTAGAGAAAAAAATATGATCTGTAATGGTAAACAAATTTTATACCTGATTCCTACTGGCATAACATATATACATGCAATGGTGAATAAAGAAAGATTTTTTGGTTTATAAGTCATGTTTCAACCTAATGAACCTAAATTTAACGAGCCTAAAAAACCTTAAGGATCATGCTTCCATGGGCTCAACCAAGGGATGACCTATCATCCTTTAGGCTCAGTCAAGAGAGGGACCCATCCTCCCTTGAAAATGCCCAAGGGAAATGACCTTTCTCTCTTTGGCACGCCTACAAGAATGAGCATCCTTCTTAGGCATGCCTAAGAGAATGACTATACTCCCGTGAGCACACCCACGAAAATGACCATCCTCTCTAGGCATGCTCAAGGGAATGACCATCCTCAATGGGGCACGCCCAAGAGAATGAGGATCCTTTTTGAGGCATGCCTAAATAAAAGAGCATCCTCATTTGATATGTCCATGAGAATGAGCTTTCTCCCTAGGACATGCTTAGGAGAATGACCATTCTTTAACCACTAAAAGACGTTGTCCAAATGATGTAGGCACGTGAATAGCATGGACTAATAGCTTTTTAAATTTAATATTAGTTAATCATCCTAAAAAGACCAAATTGCCTTTAATTGTTTTGGAATTAACAAAATACATGTATGAAAAGACCAGAAAGCCCCTGGGCTAATGGCTTGTTTTTTCTTGATTCTTCCAATGGTAAATATGTGTTTTTATTGTATTAAAAAAAACAAAAACATTCTCAGTTAACAACTTTAAATTTTTTTGATTTTTTTGATTGTAGAGATAATTTAGTCATTTTACTATTTTGAGAATTTTTAAAAGATACATATATATTTGAACAATTCTTTAATGATCAATGGACCATGGAAAAAGATTGAATCACCCTCTACTCCAAGGCATCTTATTTTTTCTTTCAAAGGCAAATTTTTTTTTCTTTCAAGGGCAAAAAAATATATTCATTACAGCAATTAATAGTATTTTTTTGTTTATAGATGTATAGTGTTTTTGCTACTCATTTCAGACAATCAAACGAAAAAGCAATTCGAGTTGCAAATTTTGTTTGTAGTGCTAATTAGTCAAGTTGAAAGTAGAAGTATTCATGGATTTCATAAGCTGTTAGGGTGTGTTCGAGTAAAGAAAATGCATCTAGATTTGTATGATCCTTATTTGATAAGATGAGCATGTGGAAATATTACATGGACAATAATACGAAAAGACCACAAAGGGGGAGGAAAATTTCAAATTGAGGCGATCACAACCTCAAATTTAAGTCAACTTTGATCACATCTGATGTTTTTATTTTGTCTACATGAAAGCTTCCTAGCCAAATCGAATCCATTGCTTCTTCAACCATAAAAAGTGTCCAAGCCATTCCAAAACCACTACTTACATCACTAAATCTTGCTACCATACTAGACGCAGCTTCCATATTGGGCTTATACACATGGGAATGAGGTTGGACGCCAAGTGATCGAGCCGAAAGAGAATTGAAGGAGAATCCTATTGTTGTCATCATCATTATGTGAGATTGTAATCTCTTAGCAGCTCCTCTTTCTCTTTTATGCGTATTCTAGTGACCCCCTAAGGCTTGTGAGCTATAAAACTTTCTCATGCAAAAATTACATGAAAATACCTTATTGCTAGCATCAGGTTTTGCTTTAGAATCACTATCTCCAGTTGTGGCAGCAGGCTCATTTCTTTCGAGGCTTAGACTCAACTACTCCTTTAAATTATCATCTTGAGTATCTTTTGATCCACTATTTTGATCATTGAGCAAATTCTCAATTGCTACATCACTTTGGAAAATCATGGCAGGGTGTGGCATTCTGAGGTTAGATGGGAAGCTTACAATGGTGGAGGCTGAAAAATAATGTTGTGGCTTGTAGGAACCTGCTTTTTAAGACAGAGACCGAAGGAGGAATTTAATGGACAAGAGGAAAGGTCATGAAAAGAGAAGAAAGTGGCAAATGATATTATTAAATTTGTCCAAGTATTATCCGGTGATCCCACATGGATGATGCTTATGTCAACTAAATAGTGATGGCTTTGTCAAGCTTAGGATTCCCCAACTAATCATTTTCAACTTTTTACACAACTCTTATAGCATCAACAACATGATTCTCTTCAGGTTGATTTGAAACAAAAGCCTAATTATCGATAATGTCATCAGTTGTCAAATCATGATCTATAATTCATGTCTCTTAATTTGTTCTCTTGTTCTTTGAGCGTGTGCAACATTTTTTTATCCCTCCTAATTTACCGTTAATTGCATAATTGTTGATGAGAAGAAATAACAGCTCCTCCAGGCCAACTGTCAAAACCTATGAAGGACAAATTTTCATGTTTATAGGTTAAACCGTAAATTAATTCAAATAGCAACATCACTTAATTGGAACATGTTCCCCAGCACCATGGACTCTCTGTCATTTGCCCCATCCTGAGGCTTTCCACCTCCGATGCAGGATCCTGCAAACTATGGGCCGCTACTTTGGATGTCATACTACTTGAAATGTTATTGATATAGAAAAATATTAGGTTTATTTAATAAAGAATCATGAGAGAGAAAGGACAAGGAAAGAAGCCTGTAGAAGGCAGACGTGTAGCTTCTTAGTCCATCAAAGACAAGATTAAGTACAGATTGAACCACAAGCGGACAACTTTGACAGACAAATAAACATGCATAAGATTCACTGCTTCTCTTCAACACCCTTTACTCTTATCCTCTATAGTTTCCAATATATTATTACATGCTGATAGTAAAGGTTTTCTCAGGTTTGGAATAGATGACAGAAGGAAAATAGCTATAGCAACCACCAAAGCGAGAGCATTTACTTCAAGAAAAGGACAATCAACCATTAAGTTAGTGAAAGTAAGGCTACCTTGGAGACACTAGACTGGGGATGCTGTCATTTTAAGGGGTTTGAAAGGGACTGGGTAACTTTCAACAATGCGACAAACAAAAAGTAGGCAGAGAGAGGTGGGGATGTCTATTTCCAATTGGATTGGAACCTAAAATCAAAGAGGATTTATGTAGGTGTCTTCAGGCAATGGGCAATGTATATGTACAGTAGAAATGAAATGAGAACCACTTGTGCTTATTCTTAGAATCTTTGTTGTACTAATAATATATTAATGAAATTACTATAACCCCAGCTTCCCCATAGCCCACACGATGTGTAATGAAAGCAACTTTAATGCTGAAGGTTCTTTGAGATAAAATAATTGTGGTATTGGAATGTTGAGTCAGATCCTGGAAACATTAGAGTTGTCTTATTAAATGGTTTCAAAATATAAGCCATATTAGCAGGAATTGCAAGTAAAAGACGATAGTGTTATTTTAAAAAAATTAGTGAGCAAAAGAAAGAATCTAGTGATAATAAAAGTTTGTTTAGTTTTATCCTGGGAAATGTTTATTGCCTTTCAAAATCTACAAACCAAAGGAATAAGAGAATTCAAAATATTGATATAAAAGATCGAAATTTAAGCTCTATATTAGAGAGAAAAAAATAGAATTAAAAGCAAAACAAGCTTGAAAACTGTAAAGAAGAAGGCTAGATAACTATTGCAAAGTGTGTAGAACATCTCCCTTTTAACTTTTATTTTACTATATAAAAAAAAACTAAAATTGATATAAAATTAGTTCTAATAATTACTAAAACTAATTCTTGCTTAAATAACCTATATGAATACAAAATTACCCTGACAGTTCTTTGGCTTTTACAGAAGAGGTGGGTGAATTAGGTACTTTACTAAAGGTTGAATATCTTAAAATTTGTTATCCATTAACACTTTAAATTGCTAAAACACAAATTCAATATGAAAGTGCACAAAATACATGAGATAAGGATTAAAAGAGACACACCAAATTTATAATGGTTAAAACAACCATCTACTCTGCTCCTTAAACAACCATTCAAGTATTCACTAACAAAATATGATCTTCTTCATAGGTAAGACCTTACCGATACACTAATTTTTTTTTATAGGTTTAAGATTAGAAAACCTTTCACTCTAAGTCTTTTTCAAATATCAAGATCTTAATCTTTCAATAACTCATAACTAAGATTTTCTCTAGTGGTTCAAGTGCCACTTACACTTTAATAATAGATTATCTCTCACAATAATTAATCATACCTCACAATTAAAAAGAAGATTACAATGAATTGAACTAAAATCTTTATAACAAGTAATCTAGTTCAAGAATGTGAAAGAGAAGATGGATGCAAATAAAGTTCAACAATGTGAAAGAGGATTATAAAAGTAATAAAAGCTTTTAGATTAAAGAGTTTGCAAATATGAAGTATATTTTCACATGAAGTGAACAAGTAGTATTTTTAGGCAAAATCAAGCACTTAATCGTTACTCTCAACATATAATTTAGGAGTTCAATATTTTGAATTTTTTAGGTGGCCTATATATTAGAAACGGATAGAAAACATCTATAAAAGAAAAGGAGTTGTTTATGACAAGAGTTTTGAATGTAAAACAAGTTAAATATTGAGTTTAAGATAAGTTAACTCTTGAGTCTAAAACAAGTCATGTACAACTCATCCAAAATACTACTTAACCATTTAGTTAGAAATAGATAGAAAGCTTTTAATATGAACAAAATACAAAAAAATCATTTGATAAAGTTTATGCTTTCCATTTAAAAAGAATTTCAATAATAATGTCAAAATATATGATAGAAGATTTCCTCATGAAGTATTTTTCAATATATATGAATTAGCAATAAAAACAAATTGTAACGGTCCTAATTTTTCTATGACAAAACACATTCATAATTATGGAGATACTTGATTTTTTTTTCCTACATGAATATTAGCATATTTCAATTAATACATGCTCTACCATAATTTCAACCGAAATTCCGGCAGAGTTTCTCCTATAACATGATGTCCCAAGTTATCGACATAAACCTGTTTCACTTCTATACACATCCTCAATTCCTTGATCCAATCATCATGGAACATAACTTACATCAATCATTTACCTATAATTTCAATTGATCCCTATATCATTAATTACAAGGCTTAAGAGTTTATATAAAATCTAGCATACATAAATAAAAGTTGACATTTAATTTCATGTATCTACAAACAAAAGTTAAGTATTAAAGTTTACATGTTTAAAACAAAATATATTACAATCCAAAATGAACGTGATATACCTAGTTTACTCCTCACGTGAGTGTGATGTCTTGAATACAACATATAAAACATCAACTAATGGAATAATTAATAAACAATTATTACATCAGAGAATATAAATAGATTCCCTTATTATTCCATCATCTTTATTATTCCAGTTATCTACATTAACATCATAATAACAATATCAATGTCGACATCAATATGTTGATACCGATATCAGATTGATATCATTAACCATTACTTCGAGTATGGTTTTATCAGGGGTATGTCGATATCAATCCACCAGATATCATTAGCTTCCATTCCATTGGATAGCTAATCAAGTTTTCAGTTACATGTTGATGTCAATATGTTCATCTTGACATCATTAGCCTTCTTATTTTTGAACAACTAATCAAGTTCATTTCCATAAATTCCCTTTATGTTCATGCTGATACTAATATTAGTCTCCCGTATCGTAAATGATTAATCAAGTCAAAGTAAATGGTGAAATCAATGCTTCTTATTGCTATCATTAGCTTTTTGAGCTCGTAATAGCTAATCAAGTTCATTTCCTTAGATTCCCTTCATGTCCATACCAATACCAATGAACCTCATTGGTATCATTAGTCTCTCATACTATGAACGATTAATCAAGTCTAAGTAAATATTGATACCAACGATCCTCGTTGATATCATTAGTCTCTCATATCAGGAACGACTAATCAAGTTCTTAACCAATATATTTTCATCCAAGTAAATATCGATATCAATGTATCATATTGATATCATTAGCTTCCAAATTATCTTGGACAACTAATCAAGTTCACATTTCTTTCTTTTATTTCCTCCTCCTTTTCTTTCATTTAATATTCATGAATTGCACATTCAAAGAACTTGTAATTACAACAATTCAAGTGATACAAATGAATTTATCAAGGTTTAAGACTCTTACTTACTGCATAAGATGCTCTTATTCCGGACTATTGTCTGGCTGAGGTAGTATACCATGTCAACACAATATAAATCATCACCATCACTTTATTATAACTTTTGGATCCATACCTAGATCCCCATAACAATGCCTTTCTATTATTTTAGTATATATACATATTTCACCCTCATAAGTTTATATATACATATTCAAGTTTAATTTAATCATTTAATTCATTAACAATGGACTTAAAATTGTTTGTATTATAGGTTCTTATAATAATTTAGGTTAAAAAAAGATCTACTTTAATTATAGAATAACAGTTCCCTAAATACAATAGTATTTGAGTTGTTATAGTATAGTAAGTTAGTGAGTTGCTATAGTGACAAAAATGTCAAACAAGAATAACTCACAAAATAATCACAAACAGGAAAATCCTAATGATGAAAATGTAGATAAGCATGTTGTCCAGCACATATCCACATTTCAGTTCAATTCAACGATTAGATCTCTTTGGTTTAGAATAAAACTAAACTTGCCTGAACATTTGGTGAGCTACTGTTCAACATGAACAAATTCATGCCAGAGTGTTTATTTTCTATCTCCATTGTTTAGAATGTTAAGAACAACCAACCTCACCACATACCCAAAAAGAAGCTTGATCTAATGGCGAAAGAGAACCAAAACGATCGACAACCTAGATTGCCTTGTAGGGTTTTTTTTCCAAAATATTTTTTATGAAAATTTCTCTCAAGTGGAAAATGATCTTGCAAGTCACTCCATTTTGATTGTAAAGGGTGAGGAGAAGAACAATATATTATAAACAAAGATCGATCTAAATATGGATTTCAAAGATACGGCTGTTAGAATGTACTGCTTCCTATAAGTTTTATATCTAGTTTCTTTGTATTTTTTCTCCAAGATTTTGGCCAGCTTTCCATGGCTCCAAGAGAAGTCAGCTATCAGCTTCTTATTCACTCATAATTGTTTTTATCATATTAATTTTCAATGTTAAAGAACATTTATTGAAGAATAATTAGTAATGTTTTAACTTTAAAAGTGAGTGAACCACACTTTTTATTACTCTCCACCTCTATAAGTTTTTATTACCTTTATTAATTGATTTTTAACTTCGTTATTATAATTTTTAAACATTTTAAAACCATTATATTTGCTTTTAAGGATATAAGTATAACAATTCATTAAGCAATCATATATAAAAGTAATGTAATATTGTTTTTCTACTTCTAGTTTGTATAAATAATAAATTACCAATATCTAAGAGAATTAAATATAAAGGTTTATTACTTCTTTCCGTTGTTTTAAAAAAAGGTTTTGCAATTTTTTCAAAAATCATACTTGATAGTAATTCAAGATTAATTAAGATTTGTTTAAAATTTTAATTCACATATCCTAACTTGTCATACCACATATCATAATACTCATGCAAATAAGAAAAAAAAGGCATTCTTATTATTATTCATCTTATTATTGGTTATAATGGTCATTACATTCAATTGAAAAGACCATTACTACGATAACCTTTTTATTATAAATATTATATTTTTAAATAGTATAAATGTACCCCTCTCAAATATCATTTTAAAATTATTTTTGCTCAATAATAAGCCAAACACCAAGTTTTTTTCTAATATCAACAACATCAAATTCATTATTGAGGGTGGAAAGCTTTTTTGGAATTCATCTTTGGTAAAACCTTTCCAATGATTAATACCTTAAACGTTGATGAATTTTTCAAGTTACAAGTATTGGCCATCTGTTTCTTTATGAGTAGAAAATACATTCTTCTCTGCATATATATGTCTTCTTATACTGGTATCAACCCACCATTGTTTATGATTGTTGATCTGGTTGATTTTAGAAAGAAAAATGAACAAATTTATTTTTAAAATTTTATTTATAAGGTGATCAACCTTGATGATATTGGCTCGAGCATTTCATTTCTTTTTAAGGTTCTCTTGATGAATTTTATTTATGAAATCCTTTGCCAGATGTCCAATCTTATTATAGATTAAGCATTTTCGATTGAATTTCTTAAAAACTCCTTTTGCCTTCACAACAGGCTTGTTCTTTTGTTTTCATTGTGGGACGTCACCACTTATTTAACAATGTTTAACTCCCATTTTCTTGCAGTTATACTAAAGGTAATTCTTGAAGTCTTTCTATGATTGTGTCAATTTTTTAGCCACTTGAAAAGATCCACTAAGAACTATACCTTCAACATGCATGCAAGATGAGTTGAAACTCTTGAACTTGACTTATTATAGTCCTTGAATCAACTGTCTTGAAATTCATAAATTTATCGACTATAAATGTAACAACCTAATATTTTAACAACCTATTAAGGCTCAAACCCATCAAAAACATGGTAAATTACAGATATATAAGAAAAGTAAAAATAACTTTTCAAAAGTTTTATAAATATACATAATTTATTACAACTCTTATTAAGAATTACATCCATATCAACTATTTATAAGGATTTCTTTTATGAAAAATACACATATTCTTTCTATATAATAATAGTAGCTTAGTGACCTTATAAAATGGATGTCCTCAAAAAATTCACCTGTGACACACATAAATTATAAAATAAATCATATTAAACATTTGCATCATCTTCCTAACGTGTAATAATTATATGATCAGAACCAATTTCATAATTGTTTTTAAGAACGTTGATCTCATATCAATTTTTGACATCTTATATTTTTCATTATTCCCTAATAAATTTTATTCCCATCATTTTATCCATTACATTATGATCCTTGAATCATGATAATTGTTTCATTTGTAATCTAGTTTAAATCGTCATTATAAGACTTATTTCTTACAACTTTAAAATTGATTGGTCTCTTTCTAATACTTTCATATATTGTCCTTTTTCACATCGAGGTTACTTCATAACTATTTACTCTTCATGAATATATTTAATTTATATTAATATTATTATTTCACAACTCATGGAATCCACTCCATAATTTGTTTCCTTAACATATGTAAATCATATGATATTTTCCTCTCTCAATCATATTTAATACATATTGTAACTCATTGTGTAAGCATGCCTAATTCACATTATTATTTAATTCACAACATATTTAATTCATGTCGTCTTTTTACTTTTCTAGAATTAATTTCATTTATGATACATCGTACTTCAGTCCATATAACACTCTTATTATATTGTGAAATTTCCTTAATTCATTATTCATTCCACTTCTTTTATATCCATTTCTATTATTTATAATTTATCACGTAACCTTCCATTACTTTTATACTTGCAAGACGTGCTAAAATCATCTTCTTTTTTTTCTATTAAACTTTGTTGGTATGGCTAATTAAATCCTCAATCATTAACTTGTTAACACAGCTAAACTCATATATACACCTTGTTCCATTACATGTTATCATTAATATCAAATACATGATTTACTACCCGGTACGATGTTGCGAGATACCTGAAAATTTATTTAATATCAAACACAATCACCGTTATACATAATGATTATTTGCTACTATCTCTTATATATATATATATATATATATATATATATATATATATACCACAACAATTACAAAATAGTTAATTTTTTATTTTACCCCTAACCTTACAAATTAGTACAATTAGCACAAATTAAGGACCTACCATTGTCCCCTCTATCACAAACCAGGCATTTGTTCTATTACTAAATTAACCGGTCTCTCTAATTGCCAATTTATCAAGGCACTAGTCTCATTAACCAGAGTAACTAGTTTCTTTGATTGCTCATTAACCAGTACACTAGTCTCATTAATCAAGGTAACTAATTTCTTCAATAACCCATTAATTAGGGCACTAGTCCCATTAATAAGGGTAACTAGTTCCACCACCCATTAATGAGCACTAGTCTTATTATCAGGTAACTAATTCTACACATATTAATATGAAAATAAGAACATACCACTTTTAATGTATTTTTCATTTCTTGGCATAATAAATTTGTTGAATAAGATATCAAGGTGTTAAACAGTTCTTTCACAACAATATTCGTTCACCTGCTAGTTATCTTCACACATCATTTATTTTAGAATTCTTATCTCTCTCTCTCTCTCTCTCTCTCTCACACACACACACACACACAAACATTAATTTCCATTATGATGATCTAATACAAATTACACGCCATTCCTACCATTCCAATTAGTAATAGATCATACATCAAATCCTGCCAATACGGTTGATAATGATTCTTGCATAACAATTTCTCCATTGCAGTAAGAAATAATACATACAAGGTTTTTTCACCGTTGCGGTAAATCACATCTCATAATATACTACATATTATCGTCTATGCGATTAACTATAATTTACATACCAATTTCTACCCTGAAGGCATACACATTCCTTTAACAACAACAAAAACAACAACACACTATACAATTTAATTACCATAACGATTATAAAAACATGTATAAATAATTAAAAAGGAAATGGAGGGTCAATCACTTACCTTTATTCCTGCTATCCAAGCTCTTAAGAAGCCGAGTCTCACTCTAAATGCTTCTCATACAACTCCCCATCATTAATTATTATTACTCATACCATAATTTAGAAATTCATCCATAAACTTTTCCATATAACACATCTCAAAATTCAAATAGTTTTTCCTTGTAAATTTCCATATACATTCTCCCTTCTACACCACAAACCAACCTTTATATCATCAAATAAGTTCTTATTCAAGACTTTTACACCATAAAAAAATTCAATTAAATGCCCAACACATCACAACAATAATTTATATTCAACATGAAAGTCTTCCACTATTTTCATGCAAATTAGCATTATTTATAAGAATCTAACCATTCATAGATTTTGTATTCTCACTGTCAAATAAAATGATTGATTGGTTCAAATTGGTCAAACAAATCGGTCAACCTGTTCATGCAGAATTAACCATTTAGTTTTCATTCTATATAACTCAAATATAATTCACTAGATCACCATAATCATTGCTTAAAAAATTCTAACTCTCATCAACCTAAAAATTCTGAATTAAGCAAAACTAAGTTTAGTTATAAATTAACATCCTTAGCTACAACTTTCTTATAGGAACATGTTTCAAATCCCTTTATTCTATAATTCCTCTAATTCTAATTTCATCTAAATGTTAGATGATAAAACTACCAAAATTTCAGTTTATATACTTGGTAAACAACAAAATATTTTTATATATTTCTCCATCATTCTTAGCAATCAAAACATTTAACATCATTACACATAAGTCTCATAACAATCAACCTATTCACATCCATCCTTTTATTGGGATGACCCAATTCAAGGATAAAATGCAACTTCTTCAATTCCTACACATTCTCTATTCATTTCATCATTGCAAACTTAATTCAAACAAGCATTTAACAAAACTAAAGCTTTTCTAAATTTTACTCTTGGTCGAATCCCTATATCCAAAGGAGATGACATTTTTTTTTTATATGAAGTCTCTTATTATCAAATCTTCTAATAAACCACACATCATCATTTAGTATAATCCACACAACAATTTCATCAAATAATTCCATTTTCACTTTTTTCTCATTGGCTGAAACCCTTGTAAAGGAGAGAATAAGTTTTATTTTTAATTGCTTCAAATTGAATCATTACTCATTCATATTTCATGATCATAAACATCATTCAAACTTAATATCAACCATATAAACAAGCATTCATTCATACTTAAATTTCATAATGCATTTTCTAATCAAAATATATCATTACACAAAAATAAACTCAAACCAACTTGAATAAAAACTTCCCTCTTAAACACAAGAAATTTGAAAGAAAAAGATGTTGAAAACAAGTTTTTCTTCTCCCTCCAATCTTTCCTTCAAAACCATCCACTCCAAGAACACAAATCCCTTAGTTTTTCTTTATTTTCTTAGCTTAGATCTTCATCCAACCCTTTTAATCCCTCAATCTATGTGTTTAAATGAGATTTTTGCAAAGATTTTGAAGAAAATTTGAAGAACTCTCACCCTCTCTTATTCGGGCATGTCTACTAGAAACAACCCTTTATAAATTCATTTTATGGTTATTTACAATTTTGTCCTTCATTTAATGTCCCTTATATTTTTTGTGTAAGCTACCCAAGTGCTACCCTAAATCGCGAGTCTATTATGAACTCTGATTTACCTAAAATTTTAACCCATGATATAAGAACATGTCACGAGGCTACTCGTAAAATTTTAATCTGGTCCAATAGAAAAATTAAGAGTCATGCCCGATAGCGTAAAACTGAATAGTTTGTGATTTTTCGTCGAAAATCCAAATTTTCTTATTCAATCCTTGCATAAATTGTAACAATTATTTTAATAAATACTTAGGACCATTTTCTTATCCCAAGTATATTTATTTTTCTTTTTTCATAATTATTTGATTTACAAACTTATTACTGGTTCGTAGTAACATTACCGATTTTTATTCAGGTTTACATCAATAATTTTATATGTAATTCTTTCTTAAATTTCATACTTCATGTCCAATATAATTTCTAAGAATTATTTCTCATTCTTATAACTCATTCATTTTAAACTCTCTAAATTCTTTTATCCGTCAAAACACGTTACCGATTTTGTCGACGTTATGAATCTTATACAAAAGTTCAAAACCCCTATTTTTAACCTTAACAACGCTTCTATATTTGTTTATAGAGGTCATCCCTTCCATTATACATCATATTTATTATTATTGTTATCACCATTTATCCATTCTTTTTCATCCCGGGTTTTCATTACTCGTCGAGATTTTATTACTTTTAGTCCTATATTTATGCGAGGGTTTACAATGGATTTTTTTCTTATCAACATCTTTATCCTTTTACTTTTGGTCCAAATCTTTTCATAATACCTTTATACTCTTGATTGAACTCTACATTTCATAGAATGTGTTGTCTAGTACATTCAAGACATAGTTCTTGCATATAAAATCGTTGTAATTACATGCATCTATAATTGCTAAAATGGTGGGATCAGATTCTTTATCTGAAAGCTTTGAAATTTCTTCCTTCAAGAACTTTTCTAAGTTCAAATTATTTAGATAAAATTACATTTTTTTTTATCTCCTCTTAAAGTTCAATCAATTAAACTTTTTAGGTTTCTCACCATGCACCAATGAAGATGATGGTAAAATCATCCATACTAAAATATTATTTGCTAAAGAAATATTAGTTGGGACAACCACATATTATATTAATGTCATGAATATTTTCTACATAAGTAATATCCCAAAGATTTATAAATAATTCGTTTTGTTTCTCAAATGCAAGTATCTAACAAATAATGTAAATTTGTATAACTACTAAAATCAAAACGAATTAACAAACAGAAGTTCTGTAACTATACAAGTTTATATTAATCACTTTTAATTATTTTAGTTCAATATGATATCGTTTTAACATGCATCATATCAAAATAATTTTATTTAAAAATTAAACAATTTGCATAAACATACCATACTAGATTAAAAGTTAAACTTTAATTTAAAATAAAAGGTGTTAATAATCTCCTAAAAAATTAAACAAGTTTATTGAAAGCTAGATGTACAAACTAAAAAAAAAGATTAGATGAAATGTAGCTTTAAAATTGTTATTTAAAAAATTTCTAGTGAGCAAAAGATAAAATTTAGTAGCAATACAAATTAAAAGTTTGTTTAATTTAACATCAAGAAATATGCATGTAGATACTATAGAAATAAGATTAAACTAAGACCATAACTAGCATGCTTAAACAAAATTAAATAAACAAAAAGTAAACAAAGATTGTTAAAAAAAAACACTTCCTTGTTGAAGCTTGGAATCTAATTGAAATAAAAATTTATGTTATCAAGGACCAATTCATTATTCTTAGAGAAACCAAGTAAATAAGGGAACCCAAAATCTCTTTATGAAGGACTAGAACTTAAGCTCTATATAAAAAAGGAAAATGCAAAAAACAAAAAAACTTAAAAATTATAAAGAAGAAGGCTAAAGAGTTAATACAAAGTATGCAAAACATCTCTCATTTGAACCCTATTTATACTCTTTTTCCATAGCAAAACTTGATGAAGAATTATTTTTGATAATTGCCAAAATTAATTCTCATTATTTTGTCTTAATTACCCACCAGAAAAACAACTTAAACTAGTAGTTTTTTGGCTTTAAAATCCGATGTTTTATGTATAAATAAAATTATTCAAGTTAAGGAATAAAATTGTCCATACTCTTTATTCATGAATTGTATATATAAATAGGCTAACAGGTAATTATTATTTATAACAAACCCAAATCCAAGTCCAAACTAAGTTGAAAAAAATAAACTCAAACACAAGCCCTGATCCCCAAGCCTGGTGCCCAAGCTCGAGCCTGAATCAAGCGAGCACACGCAAGTGGCTTAAGCTCAAAGCCACTTAACATCGACTCATTTATAACTCTTCAATTTTCCATTATATAAACTACAAGACAATCTTGTATTGTTTTCAATGGTGGATAAATAATTTTGATATTCACAAAAACATGTCAACTAAGGATTTTTTGAGTTTAATTTCTCATTCACATATATTTTATTTTAAGCATGTTAATATTTTATGTTAAAGAACTTTCATTAAAAAATAATTTCCAATAAAATTTTATCTCTAAAAGTAAATAGACTCAATTTTTAATTTAATTCGGTTATAATTATACTCGTTAACCACGGTTTTAAAATAAATTTTCCAACATATAAGCCCCATGATCAATAAACTATTGGTACAATAAAAACATAATAATGGTTAAATTCGGTTCGGTGAAAGCACGAAAACAGTTGTAAGGACTCAATAGATGCCTTGTTTTGGCTTGGTAAAGCTTGATATCATGAGTTCTATATGCTGGTGTGCAGTATAGATAAACAAAAACAATAATTTTCAACATCATCTGCGTTATCTTTAAATTAAAAAAAATAATTGTGTTTCTATTATTTAAAAAATTGGAAATTAAAAGATTGGTTTTCCTTTCCCACTTTGCAGTAAAGAAGAAAAGTTCCTGCGGGAATACAAGAAAATGAACGACACACGTAATTTAATATTTTTTTTTTTAGTTTAACGTGGGTGTCCGGGCCAGCTTGCACGCACCTCGACTAATCCCACGGGCCCTGAAGTTAACGACCATGTAAGTCTCCAGTGGCCATCATATGAGCAACCACATGATTCGAACCTGAGACCACAGAGGGAACAAACCTCTTGGTCCCAAACTTTTACTACTGGGCCACCACCTAGATGGTTGTAAACCAATAACTTTTAATCAAAGAGAATGTTGTAGTATCAAACTTGATCGGCTAAAATTAGCCTACAAACTCATCATCTTATCCAAAGAAGATTGAATACAGATGCCATCCTGCTGTCGATTCCAGCCATAGGAAGGAATCCTTTAACCATCTAAGAGGCAAAAGGAACATGAAACGCTTGTCAACTTGTCACCTCGTATAGCAAACCCATCACAAACTAAATGCTACTACAGCATCCTTCTTTAAAAGCTTGGTCTCAAAGTTGTTTCCTTTGAGTAACATGGTTATTTTAATAAAAAAATTATTATTATTTTTCTAACATTGATTATAATATTTTTATTTATTATTAATAGAGTTATTTAGCTTGTATTTAAATTTTTTATGGGATAAACTTTGATTTCAATAATTATTATTATGCGAAAGATTTTGCTTATATTTTTTAGTTCTTTATTAAACAACTCTGACTTATTGAGAAATAAATCAAGTCTCGTGACATCTTCTATACTTTTCATTTGCATCTCTTTATAAGTGTTAGGTGAGGTTTGGTTATTTATGGTTTTGGTACATCAGTATAGGTTATTGTTGTATTAAACTCAATTCCAAATATTATCTTAGCTTTCTTGGAAAGAATTAATTT
>Ga0307515_10005636_pt1 | contig 25305 bp, 17 predicted proteins | sample 17_EM_MG_FD_194513 | JGI IMG/M metagenome (GOLD analysis project Ga0307515, IMG submission 194513) | Populus trichocarpa ectomycorrhiza microbial communities from riparian zone in the Pacific Northwest, United States - 17_EM | ecosystem: Host-associated > Plants > Roots > Unclassified | place... | reverse complement strand
CTATCTAAAACTATTGTCTTTCTAATTGTATATTTTTTTGAAAATTTATTAAAATAATTTAATTTATTTTTTAAATTTATTTTTAATATTAACATATTAAAGTAATTTAAAAATATAAAAAAATTTTATTTTTAAAATTTTTAAATTTTTTTTAAGAACACAGATATGAACACAATTCCAAACGCTTTAAAACATCTCCAAAATCTATCTTTGACCATCGTACTTTCTTCCTCTCTTTCTCTCTCTAACTTTTGAACAAGCAGTAGCGTAGTAATCCACTCCCTCTCTCATCATCTTCGTTACCATCATACCTCTCACTCTTTTATTTATTAATAAACAAAGCAAAGCCTTTTGCCCTTCTGTTTTTTTTTAAACCTCCTCCTCAGATATTATATACTTCGTTTTCTCTCTTCTCTGCCATTAATCATACCTCACACCGATCCAGATTTTGTTTGCTCATAAACAGAGGGAGTGGGAGAGACCCCCGTTTAACTTTTCTTTTTTTCCTTTTGAAGTAATACGACATCTCCCTCTCCTCCTCCTCCTCCTCCTCCTCCTCTATTTGTTCTTGATTTCGATTATCTGATCGGACGGTCACGGTCTTATTTGTATTCACCTGCAATATCGTACGGCCAGGGATCTCTCTTCTCTTCTTACGTAAGTGCACAACAAAAAAGAAAAAAAAGAAAAAGAATGAAAAGCCCATTTTGCCTTTTTCAGGCAACCTTTCTGCACATCTGTTTTTCTTTTTTCTTAAAAGTTTTTGTCATTTGCATTTTCAATTAAATAAAAATACCCAAAAACCATTTTTATAAACAAGACCTTTTATTCATTCATTCATTTACTTATTTTTTTGTGTTTTTCTCTGTCAACACAATAATAGCATTTACCGTTGCCATTTTGAATCTGTTACTCAAACCGTTTCTTGTTTCTCTTATCAAGGCTTTCTTGATTGCATGCAATGATTCGATTCTGAATTATTGGATACCCAAGTTGTGATTTAGTTATGTATGAATCATTTGATGATTCTCTTGTGAATTTGCTGTGTTAGATGTGTGTTTTTTCTAATCTAGTTTCTGTAAATTCTTCCACGTCTTTAACTGTTGAGATTTCTGGGTTACCTATGAAATGATATTTTCTTTCTTACCATCATTTAAAATGGTCCCTTTCCCATGAATTTTTGGTTATAAAGATGGGGTGTCGTATTTTAAGAAGTAGTAATGATGCCTGTTGCATAGTAGTTATACAGGGTGTACTGTTTGGTAGTTACATGACTACTAGGTAACTAACTGCCTCTTTTCTTGTGGGGTCTTATTCTCTGTACTAATTAATTTGTTTTTTCAATCTGTGATTTGCATGTTTTGTAAATTTATTATCCTTTTAATAAATAAAAAAGGCTGTTTATTTCTCTTTATGTCTTAGTTTTGACCACTTTTCTTAGCCATAAAGCTGTGACCTCTTTTCAATGATTACTGGGTTTTAATATTGTAGCTCGTGTTCAAGCTTAATGTTTCCTCTTGAATATGAGATTTGGTTTGGTCTAATCTTTTAAATTTTCACGCCCTGGTTTTTGCATCCTATCAATTCTCTGATAGCGAAGCCGTGGCAGATTTTTTAGATTGTAACGCAATTACAAGGACTTCATTTCTGGCTTTATTGTTACAGGGGTTTGAAGTTTCTTAGACAAGTATCTTCTATACTTTGTCAAATTTATCCCTGTACAATCTGTCTTCTGGGGAAAAAAAAACGAAGAAGAAAAAACGTGGAAAGTTTTAAGAGTTATGGAACACAGTTAAAAGATTGGATCTTTTTTTAAGGGTCTTGTTGATCAATTTTTCTTTATTTTCAGTCAGATAACATAAGAGATAGTTTTGAAATCGGATATGCTGGTATAAGTTTCTTATTGTTTCTGCTGTAAGTTTCTCTTGGTGAATCCTATGCGTGTGTAGAATATTGGATTTTCGGATGAGAGCTTACATGAAATGGGTTGATTCTTATTTAAGAATGGTAATCAATGACAACATTCTTTGTAGGGTATTACTATGGGACCATGCTTTTATGTATGATGAGGTGGTTGGTATGTTTCTGAATTCTTGTACCTTATGTCTTGTAATGCTTTATGCTCCTTGAATCAACAATGCAGGTCATGTGTGGTAGTCCCCATCGAAATTGAATTTTATCTGATCTAGCACTCATAACATTTGAAGAACAAAACCATCATGCTTAGTATGGAATGGGGCCGTGAAATGAAAAACAGATTTATCACCATACACAACTTATTGTATGCCTTTAGTTTTCTTATTTAGGAATTTGTATTAGTTGTTGTACTGGTTACAGTTATGGTTTTTAACGTGTACAAAAAAGAATCTTTAGAATTACATTTTCTGTTTGCTTCTTGAAACTATAGCTGGTTAGTGGAAATCAATTGTGAGATATAAATAATTGTTGATCAATGTTTGGCCTCACAACAAAAAGAAGTCATATTAGCCTATATCCCTTTAATGAGTCTCTTACATGCATGCACTGTTGATATAGTTGTTGATCATCTTCTGAGTAATTGTTTCTTGTTTCCTTGCCACCTTAAATAAACTAATGTACTCCCATATGCTCTGGAACTCTGTTATTTTTATTTTCAATTGTTCACAGTATTTACTTTTTATGGGTGATGAGGACAAGTTTGGTCCCCCCCCCCCTCATGGAAGTACTCTCTGTTTCTTACTTGATCTATGATTTTCAGTGAGCAAGTTGCATCTCATAAGCACTGGCGATCATGGAGCTGAATGGTCAAACAAGAGTGAGAAGAAAGGACCATTTTGCTCATACAAACGGTGATTTAGCATTACCAAGTGTTGGTGATGTAGATCCCTGGACTGCATGGGCATATAAGCCTCGAACTATTTCGTTGTTACTTATTGGTGCTTGCTTTCTAATGTGAGTGACTGCTACCTTTTTATCGGTATCTTAAAGTTGGCCAATCAACCTCTTTATTATTTGATAGATTAAAATTTGTTATAATAGATGCTAAATTCTAGACATTTGACCTCTTAAGTGTTTCTAGCCTGGCTGAATTGTTTTCTCTTTGTACTTATATTTTTGTTTCCCAAATAGAGCCTGTTGGATCTTCTATTATCATGGATCTTCTATTGGTCCTCTGCAAGAAAGTATTTGTATCTGTTTGTCATCAAAATTGCAAATTGTTCTGTGACTGTATTGGTTTATCCAATTGTTAGTCTGGGTTGATTCAGAGATGCCCTTGGTGCTGTTACAGTTCCTTTCATAGGTTGAAAATGTCACTCTAAATCAATTTGCTATGATAAAATGAAGTTCCTTTTCTTGTATCAAACAGAGGGTGATGCTCTTGGTAATTTTAATCTTAGGATTCTCTAAGTTCAACCAAAGAATGTTGTCTTTGGTGTCAGATTCTTACTTTGCATAGTTTGATTGTGTGGATTTGATTTTTCTCAAAATTATCTTGCTTTCTTTTATATTTGGTTGCAATGTTCAAATTTTGGTTTTGCCATATGATGGAGTGCTTCAGGAATCTGGCTAGACATTATTTTTTTCTTTACAAATATTAAAGCAATAAGGGTGACCATATTTATGAAGCATGTAACCTGAACTTTTGCATCTTATTTTCATATTGTCAGAGGAGGCTTTCTTTTGGTTAAGCTTTCGATATTGTTCTCTCTGTTTGAAGTTTTCTCTTTCTCCCCTAATGTCAGTGAATTCAAATGAATGATATTTTGATGATCCGTGTGTATGCTTCTAATTAGTTTACCCACCTGGGGTTGTTTTGTGCCTTCCTAAAGACGGTCTGCTTGTGTTTTGAGTGTTTGTCTGTTCTTTTAGATATAGAAGATTGTTTGATTACTGGTTGTTGTCTGTGCAGAAGATGACCATGCATTTATTTAAAACACAGTCGTGCATTACTACAGCAGCTTAAAGAGTATTAAAATTCTTCAACAAGTTTTCATTTGTTGTCTGTTTATGTGATTACTAGATGGGCAAGTGGAGCCCTAGATCCAGAGAGCTGCACATCTGGTGATGTTGTTACATCTGTGAAAAGGTTTGTACATACTTATTAATCCATTGCTTTTGTTTGGGATTAGCTAATTTGATTTTATACTGATGAAATGCAAAATTATGTTGAGTGCCTCATGATGTGCTATTTCTTGCAGGGGTATATGGGCAATGACTGCAGTTTTTCTTGGTTATTGCTTGCTACAGGCCCCTTCAACGTAAGTTGCTGGATTGAGTTATAATGAAATTTCTTTTTATGCTGTTACTTTTTATTGGATATCAAATTAATAAGCATATGTTATGGTTTCTTTTGTCATTTGAAATTTGAGAATATAAAATCTAGCATGTAAGTGCTCAACTTATTTGTTGGGCTTTAGTGGCCAACAATCTCAGATTATAAATGATGCATTTCAGGTAGTTTTAGTTTCAATATAACTTGGTTGTTGGCATGCTAATTTGTATGAGGAAATATCAGAAACAGGTGGGTGCAAGAGGACATAAATTATCTGGCTGTTTTGCAAACTTGTGCGATCAACTGTATAGGCTGGCTCTCAAGTGAACTCTTAACATATGCCAGATTTGTATTTTCTTGCAGGGTTCTAATAAGGCCACATCCAGCAATTTGGCGCTTAGTTCATGGATTGGCCATTGTTTATCTTGTTGCCCTCACATTTCTGCTTTTTCAGGTTGGTTTTCTTTTTGTGAAGACAACTTCTCTTTCGTGCACACTTGTGCTAATCTGTTGCTTGCACCTTCACATACTTGCTTCTCCAGATTTTTCTTTTGTAAAGCTTACTTTCCCCGCACATTTACATATACATGATCTGGTTTTGTGTCTTTATATACGTGTGCATGCATGTTTGTGCAAGGCAATTTGCTCTAACAGAGATGGTTTCCATGTGCATAAACTCTCAAAACAAATTCATAGTTAAACTAGTTGAAGGCATTTGCTTGCACTGCTTAACTTTTCAAATTGATCCATCATTTATAAATTTCACAAATCTTTTACATGGGATTAAAAACGTTCTTGAGTGTTTTCATGGAAACTAGTTTAATGTTTTTTTTTTATAACATTGTCTAAATTTTTAATTAAACACCTATAATTTCCATAATATTTCGCCAAAGATAATATAACTAAAGCCTACCAATTTTTCTGCAAGAACAATTTCAATCAAGTATTTCTTTTACTGTTTGTATATCTATTTATGCAAGCCATGAAACTCTTTAAATAAATTCACCATCCAAATGCAATTTGTATTTTCATTGTTTTCTTCCCTAATTAATTGTATTTTAAATCTTATCTAAAAAACATACATAATCAATTGTCTTTTGATCCTATTTCAAGAAATAACATACAATGAACACTTTTAGCTTTCTATATGTCAATCAAAACGGATCTCATTCTGTCCATATGAATCATACGGGTTAAAATTTGACATGTACTTGTTAATTAGATGTTCTTCATTTCTTATGCACTTCATGAGCTAATATTTTTTCAGACTAATTGGATGATCTGTGCGTGTTAAAGAATAGTTTACTGATTGAAGGTTAAAATTTCTCCTTTGCAGAAGCGTGATGATGCGCGGCAATTTATGAAGTTTCTCCATCCTGACCTTGGAATTGGTAATGCTTTGTAACTCACCATAACCATTAAAATTCACTATATTAGTTGATAAATCATTCTGTACTGCAGCCACACATTACACTTGTAAGCTGCTAACATCTCATCCTTGTATTTGGTGGGATATTGACATCTTTCTTAATTATCTTAATTGTTGTTTACACTTGTTTGAGCAGAACTACCTGAAAGATCATATGGTGCTGATTGTCGCATTTATGTGCCTGAAAATCCTACAAGCAAGTTTAAGAACGTTTTGGTATGATTTCTTTTTTTAGAAACCTCCCCCCCTCTCACACACACAGTATCTGGATGCAAAATATTTCTGATTTTTTTATTTCTTTCTAGGACACTCTTTTTGATGAATTTGTTCTAGCACATATCTTTGGATGGTGGGGCAAGGCTATATTAATCCGTAATCAGCCACTTCTATGGGTATTGTCAATTGGTTTTGAGCTGATGGAGGTTAGTATCTAGCCAATACCAACATTCCCTTTTGTTATTCTCATCCTTTTCTTCCTGGTCTCTGAAACATGTCCTCAGCTATGTGTTCAATCTGCTCAACTAACTTTATTACTGGTATTTTCAGTTTACCTTCCGCCACATGCTACCAAACTTCAATGAATGCTGGTGGGACAGTATCATTCTTGATATTTTGATATGCAATTGGTTTGGTGAGAATTCCTGAGCTGCGGCTTCTGTTTTTTTTTTTATTTGCTTTGTCAGGCTGTATCATTTTAATTTGTCATTTTGATGAATGGCTAATTGTTTATGAATATAAAATCTGGCTATAGGAGATTTCAGGTGTTTGAAGAAGTTGAAATGAAGAGGCATTTTCTAGATGGTCGCTGGATATAAAAAAAACAATTTGATTGGAGAGAATAATGTACTACTCAAGTGGTTAAAATTTTGATTTCCACTTTAGAGGTCTCAGGGTACCCTCCATTGTTTAGCCCAAAGCCCATTGGCCTTGCAATGAAACAAAAGAAACAACATCATTATCTATAAAATTGAGTGGTAGTGTACTCGGAGGTTTTCAATTTGTTTTTGCAAAACACTTAACCTCCATTTAAGTGTCTCTCACTGATTTGGGGTTGACAACAGGTCAGTTGGGGTTGACGGTCTTAACTGGCATGCATGTTCTTTTGCAGCACATGATCATATAGATGCACAGGTTGGGGAGCATAAATCTTGACCCTATCATACATATTAAATCCATGTCCACTCATAACTGAAGTGTTGTGTTAGGCTATTTAATTAATCAACATTTTTTAAGGAATAGTTGTTAATTATCATGTTATCTTGATAGCTTAATCTTTCTAGTAAAAGTTTAGTATGATGATAGTCCAGTGCAGATGGAACCTGGATAAGTTAGGCTGTTAAGTGGTTCAAAGATGCATTTCTAACTTTATATAAACAAGTAGAAAACTCGATTTTACCTTCAAAATGCTTGCTGGTTCAATGATTTGGTTGAAGTTTCTTAAAAATTTAGTCTATGGATATATTGAAGGTACTTGATATGTGCTCTATATGTTTAGGTGTTAACCATTCAATGAAACATGATTCTATGGCTGTTGCTTCCATTTGTGTAACTAAAGGACCATATAACTGATGTAAAATGTGTTCAGAATATCCATGTAGAAGCCATGATATATTCTGCTTTTCAAACCAAAACTAGTATCAAGTTTGACTTAATTCTGGGCTTTAATGCACCACTATAGTATGACTAGCATCTTTCTTAGCTGTCGCAAGCAATATCTTGGTCATTTTAAGTGGCCTGCACTGAAGAGTTCACGAGGAAAATTATGTGAAGCTGCTGGCAATCCTCCCCCTCCCTCTTATTCTTTAAGATCTCCCTTTCCTGGCAATCCTCTCAGTTTCTTGCAATATCAGATTCTTCTCTCTGAGCATTCTAAGCTAAAATATCTAGTATTTAATCCTTTTCATGAAAACTACATAAGATAAATGAATGAGATTTGTGTAGTAGTTTTCAAATTTTGGCTTGCCATTTAAATTATTTCTTTGTAGCTTATTGTGACCTTTTCTGTTGGGTTTCTTTGCAGGCATTTGGGCTGGAATGCATACAGTCGGGTATTTTGATGGAAAAACATACGAGTGGGTTGGTATAAGTCGCCAACCTAATATTATGAGCAAGGTATGTTTGGAAATTTCATTTTTCTGTTGCCCCTTTTCTGAGTCAGCGTCAGCTATAAGTGGACACTTCTACTAGCCAGTAGAATTACAATGGCAATTTCAGGTCCATCATTTGGGTTGACAACAATTTATTTGTCATTAAAACTACTTCACAATGTTTGTACATACTAGTGCCAAGGAATTTTTAAGAGACCACTGAAAATATATCTCATGGTAGGCCAAAAATTCCCATCCCCCTGAGGGTAGAAAAGTAGGTCAATAAAAATTATCTTGAGAAACAATTTGCACCCTTGCGCTGGAAGAAAGAAATCTTATTCCTGACTGTGTCCTCCTTAATATATCTGAAGAAGTGTTGTTGTCACCTTTTCTAATTTACTGGCAAAACATGGACTCAACAACTAAGTTCCTTTGTGTCTGTTTTTGACATTTTTTAGTTGCAAGTACAATGTTTTTTTTCGAATACAAACCAGAAGTTAGTACATGCTATTTGAATTTCAAACCTTTTTTTCCCTCTCTAATTTAGTCATCCTCACTGTTTCTCACTTGTACTCTTTGGCTTCCAAATCTTGATCTTAGTCGAAATAATTTTCATTTGATGAAAATATTGTTGCATTGTTAACGTATACTGATGCATGATTTCTAACCATGCAACTTGACCACCTGCTAATTAGGTCAAACGGACATTGGAACAATTTACACCTGCACAGTGGGACAAAGATGAATGGCATCCCTTGCTTGGTCCATGGCGATTTATCCAAGTTCTTAGTCTCTGTATTGTCTTCCTGACTGTAGAGCTCAACACATTCTTTTTGAAGTTTTGTCTATGGGTTCCTCCTCGGAACCCTGTAATAGTGTACAGGTTGATCTTGTGGTGGCTAATTGCCATACCTACAACACGTGAATACAATTCATATCTCCAAGACCGGTACTCCCTCCCTCTCTCTCCCAATGTAGTTTTTCTGGTTATATGGAGAGTTGTCAATGGCTGAATTACCTGTATGCTTATCCTTATTGAAATTATGTCAATTTACCAGAAAGCCTGTGAAAAAGGTAGGCGCTTTTTGTTGGCTTTCCCTTGCTATTTGCATCGTGGAACTTCTCATTTGCATCAAGTTTGGACATGGTATGCTCTCAATTTGTATCTTGTTATTTTATGCTTCCACTTAGCTAAAATATTCAGCTTTGGTGAAGCATCCAAAATGACTCTCATTTCCTGTAGAAATGACCTATTGTTTTGATTTCTGCCAGGTCTTTATCCCAAACCAATGCCTGCATGGTTGGTCATCTTCTGGACATCTGTTGGAGTTAGCCTTGTAATATTCCTGATTATGTGGTCATGGAAAAGTTTGGGAAGAAAGAGACGATGAATTTGCTAGCATGGTACACTATTCTTTTATTTCTTCATGTTCTTATGGGTATACATCTTGTAAATGCCCTATAGCTTCATGGAATTGTAAATGCTTATTCTCTTAGGTTAGTGGATCACAGTTTTAGAGTATTCAATTCTTTTATGATAGGTAGTTGGAAAATGCCTCTAATGGTAGGTTCATGTGTTGCTAATTTGCAGCAATCATCAAATTGGTAATTTTCCCTTTTAACTTGTCTGAGAGAGGAGCAATTTTTAACACCGGGCTTGCCTCACATTTTTCATTGGAAAATGCATGCCTGACAATTCCATTGGGGCATTTTATCAGAATGTTTAAAATATTTATATTTTGCGTCGGCTCTATAGCATATGCTTATAAGCATTGAAATATGATTCAACTGAAGTATTCGCACATGTTTTGCTGTTTACGTTTATATGATTGTTGTGTTTAGTTCGCCACAAGCAGCCTGGCAGTTATTCGATCCGGTATCTTGACGTTATCTTATCACCTGCTGTAAATCCTATGGCTCAAACTGGCAATTATTCAAGGCAGTTCTTGAAAGAGTTCAAGGTTTTCTTTCCTGTTGATCGACCTTTGTAAAGCCTATGAAGCAATTGTGCAAATAATTGGTGCTCGACAGAAGGCAATCTCTAGTTTGCTCACGACAATTCTACGAGTGAGACTCCGCAAGGTTTAGCCGATTTTCGGGAAAACATTTGTGGACTGGAGTCATTGATTCAATCAAGGTGAAATTGGAAATCATTTAGAAAAGCAATTCCTGTTCTTTGACAACACTAGGTTCTTCTTTCTCGATCCGTGCCCATGTCACTGTGTGTATATATAGAAATAGAAAAAGTGTATCTCTCTTAATCATGCAGGATTTTGTTTTTTGCAGTCAATATGCCCATGACTTATAATCTCAGTCTTCTTCGAAAACACTATTAAATTTATTAAACCATAAGATAGTTTCCTACACAATTTCCTTGACGCAAGACTCCTTTCCTTCTCTCTACAATGGGTGGAAGAATATAATTTTTTTTTTTTGGGTGTTATTAAATCTGTAATGATAATAATTACATCACTCATTTTACTTGTGATAATAATTTCTCTTGCTTTATACAGGCAGAGAAGGAATCTTTAATTAGTCTTACCGACAGCCTAGAGGTTTTTCTTTTATTGTTTTTTTTTTCCTGAAAGTTACCGCCATGTACATGGTTATTCCTATCGAAACAATCCTTGGTTTTTGTTGTCTTCTTGCCACCTTCCCAGGAACTCGTTTCATACCAAGGGCACCTTTATTCGGGTCTCCATTCAGGTCCTGTTTAAATGTAGAAAGATTGGAAATATGGGAGCTCTCTGTTTTTTTATTTTTTAAATGTACGTATGCATTTCACTTGATCATTCTTAGAGCATGCATTGTCGTATCGAGGATGTCTCTCTTACCCAGTGACGTTCAACAACGATCAGCTTGCAAGATCCCTCAGTAAATGCTTCTTGTTAAATGGAAAATGGCATATTAGACAGCTCAATATTAGATTGCTTTTTCTTCCATGTGGTCTTTCCTCTTACGATCTCTTCGTTTTGAGTATCTCCTTGGGTTTGAAGGAGATGTGTGTATCTTAGAGGGACCTTATCCAAGGATCCTAGGAGTCCATTGCCTTCCATGATTTCTGAGGCCAAAGAAAACCTATTGAGCGGGCTCATGTCGTTGTTTTGTTTCAAACCACTATTAAGGATTCCATCCTCGTCGGGTTCGCAGAGTGATTGAACTATATTTGAACTCCCACACTCCCTTCTGTACTCTAAGATGATGCCGGAAAGTTGATGAGACTCCAAAAACTGGTCAGGAATAGTCTGTAGAAAAAATGAGTTAAGAAAGAACGAACATGTCAATAAGGTTTTCTGTATGAGCTATCAGAGAGATGGTGGTGGTTAATGTTTTACCTCCAACATCCATCTAACGTACTTCACATTGTTGACATGTTGGTTCATATCCAAATCACTCCTCTTGGGCTAAAAATTAGAAACCAGGATAGTTGTTAGTATATATGTCTATGGTGCTTTAAGTTGTAGCATTTGTTTTTGAAGTTTGGTTTTGTGAAGTTCACCTTCAAGTTTGAGTTCACATATTTTGCGTTGCTGTCCAACTTCGAGATTTTCTCCGGGACATCTTCATGGATAGCTTGTTTCTCTATAAACCACGGTGAAATTTCAGTCCTGACCTCCTCTGGCATCTTTGAGAGGCGCCTTGTCTTTTCGTTCATCATCACCCAAGTACTGTTTGAAATTGAAGTTGTCAGTACGGTACGATCAAGTTAGAGGATGATATAGAGAAATTAATATTGAGTTATGAAATCAACCTTGTTGCACGTGCAAAGACATGGCCTGTTGCTTGGCTTCGTATGAGCCAGTCTCGCCGCATTCCATTCTTCCCTGATGCTCCAACCCATGTGTCGATTTCCACTATCTCTCCCCTGCAAGACACGTTCATCTATTCATTAATCAGGACTAGTTGCTTTGCTACATGATGGTAATTTCTCAGTTAGATAGAGATCCATTGTAAATATCCCATATAGTAAAAAATTAAGGCTGTTTAAGTGGTGCAAAAACCTGTAGCTTACTTCAAAAAGGAACAGAAATGGCAACACGAAGTTTTTTCATCCATGGTAACTTGTTTGATTTTACCTTTGTCATATGTGGGATTTAAAAATTTATAGATCCCACTCTGTAAATTCTAAACCTAAATCGTGGGAGTAGCTAAAAATATGTGTCTAGACCTGTTTCCAGACTATATGCGATTCAGGGGAATGAGCGCTTTTAACAAGGGAAAAGAAAAAAGGCACAGCAATGTCACTTTTCGATGGTACAGGATAAATGCCATTGATTATGAGAGAAATCATATCTACATCTTTTCTATTGTTATGTGTATAACCTTATAGGCCTGAGTCTTTTTATACGAACTGCTGATTTGATGATCACAAAACCATGAAAACACTGGTTAACCATTGGTGAAATTCAGCTTACAGAGACTTTTCATTTACTGCTAATCTATTAAGCTTCTCAAAACAAGTATTCCTAATGTTCATTGTGTGGTTAATGATGAGAGGACCTACCAGATTGGGTATTGATCCACCAGGACTTGCATTCTTGAGACAACCCATATGAGATTGTTCTTCATCATTCCATGTGTGGCACCAAATCCATTGCTGAGAAGTCCCGACATCCATACATGATTCAATGCTGTTTCCTACATAGTTGGGAATAATACTAAGAATACAGTTGAAACTACAGAAGAATTCCCATCAGCGTGGCTCAAAGGCATCGCTCATTTTATGCATGGGATGGATAAATGTGTGAAGAGTTGAGCTTTTAATTACCTGAAGAAGATTAAGGATGCTCTCGAGCGTAGCAGTTTTATCAGCACCAACTTCATAGGACCTAATAACAACAGTCTGTCTGTACCCAACACCACCTTCGACGATGAGGCCTTGGCGATGATAATCAACAAACTGCTTCTTTGTTGGTATGTTTTGACGTATCTGCTCTTTGGAGATATGGCCATTTTCGACTGAAGCAACCGAGGTTTTTGCCACCCCGGCAGTTTGGCTAAGTGTATCAACCTTAACGGACCTGGTAGGAGTCCCAGTAATTTTGATTTTGTTAAGGTTTTGCTTTTTAGGATCTTGTTTGTTACCGGTGGTAGAGCATCTGATGGGCAAGGGGATCGTATACGAGAATGTAGCCATTTGTTTTTACTCTTATGTAAATGTTGAAATTTTGGAACGAAATGGGTAGTGAAGTGCATTTATAGAGTCAATGTAGCGGAGTTGTCAAGGGAATTTCTTGAACTTATTAGGATGAGTTACGCAGCCTTGTTATAGCAATAGTGAACATATCAAAGAGGGCATTGTCTCTGCTGAAAGAAATTTTTAGCTGGGGTATTTTTAGTAGTGATCGACCTGTGAAGCAGACCAAAAGGCTAATTTGGCGTTGGCTATTATTATATTATCATGCCTGAGCAATAAAACACTAATGAGTTAATTTCTTTAACGTTTGGGAGTTATACTGTCCCTAGAAATTGGGCCTCATGGCTTGTTAACTTTCGAGCAGGACAAAGGATTTGGTAGGAATGGACATACAAATTCTTTCTCTTTGTCTCTGAATATATAGAAAACAACTGATTAGAACCTTTGACTGTGATGTAGAAGAGAAGTCTCCTTTTCTGCTCAGAATTTCTCGTTACCAAAGATTCTTTATCTCAACAATTATCACTCGCTTTGTATTCTATGAGCCTGCAAGCTAGCAAGTAGAAGTATTAGCATTCAACCTCGGGTTTGGAGGGAATTAGAAATCAAAGGATATTCTCTATCTAGTCTTTTTTCCTTGTCTGGTGAAAGAAGTGTGGCAAACATCATTTACTAACTTTTTTCAGGAAACCAAACCATTTTTTTGCCTCGTGAGAATAATTATGAGGTGAGATTGGGGGGTTTGATTTGATATTTATTGAAACTCGATCTGTTCCCTTGTTGAGCAGCCAAGTTTTTGCAGCATACTGGGTTTCATTGCACTGCGCACTGCAAAGATTGTATCTTTCGGAATGTTTTTGTTACTTTACATTCTTGGGTATAAAAAGCTAATCGATAGCCATGTCTCTTCTCTGCAAGGAGGCTGCAAGTTATCGAGAGTAAAGCAAAGAAATCAACGGGAAAAAATAAACAGAAATTATTCGAGAGCACGAATACTGGAAAGATTCTAAAATTGAAAGGAAACCCTGAATCGATTATAAGTAGCGAAGAATAGAACCATGAAATCGCCCTCGAGAGAGGATGCTGGGTTGGTTTTTCAGGATCCATAACAATGCTGTTTTTTCTTTGCGTGATCAATTCAAACCATTTACATCGACTCTAAAAATTATTTTATAGTCAATTAAAACCAATAAATAAATTATTAATATAGTCAAAATATTTATTATTCAATTAATTAACTAAATAAAACAAATACACAATTGTTCCGTTAATCTTTCATCTTCAACTTCAATCATGAATCTCGCAATCAAATCAATATATCAACATCATAAAAAAGAGATTTCCACGGCCTAATATTCTAAAATTAAAAAAAATGTAACAACAGGTTTAATTATCTTGGATTCACATACATAATTGCATGAGCAAATTAGTAATTATAATCATAGCTAAAATATTTTTTAAAAAAACTAGGGTTTTATTTCTTTTCTAAACAGATCTTTTGTCGCATATTTTTAAAAGCACGATGGATCCGTTTCCATGCTCCAGCATTTTCTTGAACAGTGCCTCTATGGCTATGATAATGAATCTCCTCAGCTGCATCATTGGACACTGGCTGAGCAGCATGAAGTGTCGGAGGAATTTATGATTTTTTATATTTTCTCTTCCCTGAAAAACTTTCACATGACAAAAATAAAGTAATGTTCGAAGTTGTGTTTTTTTTTATATATATATAAAAGACAAAAGGATAGAGCAATATTTCTTCGTCCACTGCAAAATCGTTATAAATTAGAAGTCTTGTTGTGATGGGAAGTATACTTAATATACTGAGTAATATAGGAAACTAGAACCGAAAACTTGGTTTAATTAACAATATTGTACATATTGTATGATCTTTGTCGGAGTAATTTTGTGTAGCATTGAATACATTTGGGGTAAAATTGATACAATCAAAAGATTTGGTACTAAAATCAATAATGAAGTCATTCGTTTGGGGCAAATTTGAGGTTTCTCCAACATCTCTAGGAACTGTCCGAGTGGAGCAAACGACATCGTTTTCTTGTGCGATAAATAAACACAAAAAACCAAACCCCTTCTTTCACCGTCTAATCAGATAACTCAACGGAGGTCATTTTTATTCCATCTTGGATAGCTAGAAATTAAGCTTGTTGCCAAAATATCACTTTAATTTTTAGCAGTTGCAGAGACAACTTTATCTTCTGGCAGAGGCCGGGGAGTAAATTTTTGGAATTGATTTCCTATAAATTTGTGCGCAGAGGCAACTCATCACAGAAATGTCTACATTTTCTTGAAGTTCCAGGAAGTGGACAAACCAAGGAAACTAAAGTTGGTTTTCTTTTTAACCTTCAGTAGCATAATCTGTAAATCTCTACCAGTCAGTCCAAAGCGGTGGCCTGTGCGGGTGATTTTTATTTTCTGAACAAGGATATTTTGTATCAATATGGGTTTTCAAAGTTGACACAGTTTCTTTAGTAACTTGAACAAGAAGGATACGGTGTCAGACAAAGAGGACATATGTGTCTGTGTACGTGCAAAATCAAGATCTGTGAAAGGTTCATTCGGGAGGCATGTATAGCAAGACAGACACTGTGCTTTGGAGTATTAGGTTTTTGTGAGAGAAAGACACCGTTGTCAACTCAATTATTAACAGTTGGAAGTTAATTAGGTTTAAGCCTTGTGGATGCAGCTAAAATACGGCATTGTGCTTGATGGTGAGATATTGGATTCTTGCACCTACCTATCTATACGTTGTTATCACTATTACCATCAGTTTCCTTGGTTTACACAATTTATTTGGAAATTCTGGATGTCTTTCCTTGTCCAACGGTTCACACCACAGAAGAAAACGTTAGTATCGCTTGGAAATTTCAGGTGGTTTTGAGTTTTCTGAACTGTTCAGACATCAAATTGATCTAGGAAAAATAATAATCAAGTGGGAAAAAGTAACGTGCTGTGGTAGAAAACAGATGCAAGAGGGAAAAAGAATACTTGGGCAAGCAAATCATTCTCCACTACTCGTCTATCATTCTCGCTTTCTACTATAGTATAGCATGGATACTATAATCTCATTTTGGTAAAAAATGTCCCTGAATTTTCTTGATGATATGCTCAAGGGAAGGTGCTACCTGCAATGGTACTGTTTCCTCCTTTTCAAAATGCTTGAGAACAGATGAAATACTAGAATAAGCAAACGCATCGTTCCGCAACTGCATAGGTCTGCGATAACATTTCCTACACGCACCCAGAGAGAGAGAGAGAGACAGAGAGAGTTTTTTTCTTCGTGTCCATCAGATATGAGACGAATAGAAGGATGGGAACAATAGCAAAATTCATTTACCAATTCTCTCCAGATTCTTCTTGCTTTGTTTGCATCAGCTGCGAGATCAAAGTAGAAGGATAAGAATAGGGAGGGGAAAAAAGAGATACAAATTCAATTCTCCTAGTACATCTTAACCTAGAATGATCACATCAAAAGGTAAAAGGATTGAATAGTTAAACAAAACAAAATCACATGCCTGATTTTGGTATGAAAAAGAGGAAAAAAAAAAATCTTGAGCAAGAAGATCATACCGCTCTTGGATCTCTGGACGCATGTATATTTGCAGCATTATGTACCAGCATCAATATCATTCCCATTTAAGCTTTGCATCATAGTCGTACTGTCACGTAGCGCTAGATTAACAATATAACATTTATTCTTTTCCGCCGAGATTTCTAGCAGCAGTGAGAAACTTGTAATCAAACAGATACAGCTTGGGAAAGAAATTCGGAGCTTGATAAATTACAAATCCCAAAAAATAAATAAAAAAACTTGATCTTCAAGAAAAAGCTGCGTGGCAATTAGGAATAAATACAACGAGCAAAGTATCAGAGATAAATAACAAATATCTAAGCTAACATTATCAGCGGCAGAACCAGCAATATGAATCTCTTATATCCGGCAAAGCTAGTGCAATTGCCTTGAAAGAATTCATCAGATGTGAATTCCATAGTTCTCTGGTCAAACACATAAAGAAGCTAACTAGCCATCAACATCGTTTCTGTACAGATGCTCTGACTTCAGCGATCCATTAGTTTTAGAAGAATGTCCTGCCAGCAGAATCAAAATTTGCAGATTTCAACAGATAGCAAGAGGCGGGGAAGTAATAGAAATCAATGATTTAACGGCAAGAATAAAATTTTATACGAGGACATCCCGGCAAGCTCGAAATGATTTCACAAATCAATAACAAGGTTGACTGGTTCTTTTGCAAACAAAAAACCTGCTTTACCTAAACCGCATGCAAAATTACGATATAACAAATGCAGTTGTCAGAAACAGATACTATTCTGGCAGTAACTTCGGGGACAGGAATGATATGATTTCAGCCCCTGTTGTAGTTCAGCATGTGAAATTAAAAGCCTTACTTGACGAAACTCAATTGATTGACTATGACCTCTGTTGTTTGTGGAACAAATTATTTCACTTTGAAGATGGTGTTGAAATGCCTACAAAGTTAGGGTGAAATATAGTCAAAATATGATGGAAGCGAACTGGGTTGAACACTCATAACAGAGGTTTCATCGATATTTATACAGATCCATAAGCAAAAATTTTGTGCGTAATAATCAGATGTCGGGAACGATTCATGCATGCTTTTGTACTCTGCCAAATATAAAAAACATGATGATAAGGTGTAATAAAAGTACAAGATGTGAAATGTGACCTTTCATTACTGAACTAAAGTTGTAAGAGTTTTGCTCTTTAACTTCCAACCTCTTCATACATACAAGGATGGAGAGTTCTAAAATGGAGCAATCTGCCAAAAAGTATAACGGTATAAAGCTCCCCATACGAAGAAAAAAAGAAGATAGTATAAGCGCTAGCATCAACAAGACATGGTTATTTCCTATGCTTTCAAGGAAATATATATTTTCAAAAACTCATTCGGCAGTATTATTCTTTTTAATAGTTCTCTTCAATTTTTTTATGGCGTAACAAATACACCTAAGAAAACCTGAATAAATTCCAAAGAATGGATCAGTTTCTCGTAGAAGGAATTGATGCCTATCACTTAAGATGCAGGAATAAATCTAGCAACCGAGGGACGACATAGGAGACAACAGATGAGTTACAAGAACATCTAGTGTTTATGCAAATATCCATTCATTATCCAGCTGACAAGGTGCATCCAAGCAGGAAATAAATGCCAAAGAACAAATTGGCAGACCTTTTATGCATTCCTGCTTTGGCTGCCTTTGGATTCTCGAAAGCGCAGCTTTGAAATTCTCAAGTGACAAGAACCCTGATTTCAACTCCATATGCGAGATGGCAACAAATCTAGCATCAAAAGGTAATTTTAGGAGAGGGTAAGTATTATAACATAAATAACTATTAATTCACAACATTTGATGTTTACAGATGCAAGAAACTGGACTTGCAGAAATCTCAATAAATGATTTATGGTAGAATTGGAATTTAAATAAGCGCCTACGGTTTCTTTGAATCTCTCGTCTGCTAAAATACCCTGTTAAATTATCCAGAAGATAAATGATTGAATATGAATATGCATATTTGAGATGACCATGATAATATTATCCAATTAAAGGATGAGTTAGATAAGTATACTCGAAGCTTTTCACTGAATTCTGCAGCATAGTCACTGCAAGACTTGAGTTCATTGGCAAAGATAGGGCGTGCTCCAACAATCTGCATAACCAGAATGTAAGAAAACTCGTAATTCACCATGGCTCTTCTAACTCATGCGATGGGAAATTAACTCCGTACATCTTCCTTAGATGGAGGGAGAAACAGCTAACTTTCTATGAGATATTCGAGATCTTGCTCTTTTTTCCAGAAGGCCTATCAGCATCCTGTAGATACGTCTTGATTTTTACGTCATCTTAACAAGTTAAAACTACCATAATCATGTCTAGTTGATGCACTACGAATGGAATGTACACTAGCTTTCTACACGCTTTTCTGCTTTTTTTACTGCCAATTGGTTTAAGTGACATGTTTAAAGATAACTACGGGGAGAAGAGCTTCTACTTCTCCTACGGATTTACTATTTCGCATGTACAAGATCCGGAATAAATTATGATAAGCGTCTCTCTGGAAATGATATATACTGGCAAAGAAGAAGGAGGCAAGAAAACAATGCAAGGAATAACATTTGAACATACCAATCGGCAACTAACACCAACAAGAACAGCCTGTACGTGATCGATGTTACTGGTTGCTCTGCATCCAACAAGCTATAAAGTAACCATTGTTTTCCCTGAAAAGTGGAAAACCGAAAAAAAGAAAAACAAGGGAACTGTAAATATGTCAATCCGAGATTTCAAACCGAAGAAAACTTGCTATCTTTTATATAAAAAAGAAATCCTTACCGTATACGTACGATCTCTAGTAAAAGTCTCCTTAAAAGAACAATCGAACTCGCCAAGTGCAAAAATATTTGTTTTATGTGCTAATCCACACTCCCTGACAGCAAGTGACAACATATGGCCTGTGTGAAAACAAAAGATTAGAACTGATCACCGCAACATGGCTATCATGAACTGGTTTTTATCATCATACGATGCCTACAAGAATATCTCAAGATCAGGAAACCCGAATCCTTTCATCACAAGTCAATATTCTCGACAAAAAAATGTTACCATTTTTAGAATAACAAATGGTGTTCCATGGCGGTTTCCTGAATGATCAATAGCCATTACAAACATCTTAATACTATATTTTACATATTTTCACTGATCTGCTTGCAAAATTACAACAATTCCCAATCAATGTATTATACATCAACAACCCATTAGGATAAGAACCGCAGTTCAAATCTACATAACCTTTGTTGAACAAGCTGTTTAAAGAGCAATCTCATCATCTTTCCTTGATATAATTCGCGGCGTGATGAGCAGCACTACAATTTTTTCTTGTTATCAATCAAATAATTATAACACGAACTGAAAATTATTAAATAAAAAATAATTTTGACCTATTTATTATCCTGTGTAAGTGTAAGTATATCAACTAAAGTATGTTAAATGGTGAAGTTTTTGAAGTCATTTTAAGTGTGTTCGTCCATACAATTAAACATAATTATTTGTACTAAATATTTCCCTAAATTTATCCAAAACATGCACAATGAAATCCAAAAAAAAAAATTGTAGTTATTTTAACACAAGAACAATAAAAAAATCTGTTATTTTATGAGAATCGATTATGTTTTTCCCTAAAAAAAGAAGAAGGAAAAGAGAGAGAATTACTAAGCTATTTTCATGGGCTCCAATTGTAAGACCAATGGGCTTGGCCAGTCAACAAAGTAGGCTTCTTTCAAGATCTGGCAAGAAGGAATGGAATGAGAAAAATATCCGCGGCAGCCCGAAATTTGGACGATAACGAGAGCCAACCAATCTTTAAACGTTTCAGATTTATTTGCCTTGTGCGTATAGCTAATTGCAACACCGTGAGGGGAAAAAAAAAGGGATACTCCATAGAAATTATGGGGAGCGCGAGTCTCATCCCCCATCTGCAACTCCATGGTTGCTTCTACAAACGCTTGGACTCCGTCAGAAACGAACACCAACAATTTCCTTCACTACAGCTCAACATTAATTCCAAGAGGAGAGGGAGATTGAGATTCGATGCCCCGCATACCAGGTCGACAAGTTTCAGAAGAGTCGTTTGTTTCGCTGCTGTTGACGATGACGTCTCCGAGAAGCAGCAGCAGCAGCAGCAAGATTCAACCAGTACTAGCTCACTTCTCGAGGATAGGCCTGGTAAGATCATTCATAATAACCCAATTTCGCAAATTTCCTTTTTCTCTTTCTTAATTATCGGAATTACCTTGTCCTTAATTATCGGAATTGAGGAAAATCGGATTTTCTTGTGGTTTATTTATGTTCATGCTCCTATGCTATGCAAGAAGGCTATTTTCTGCGAAGTAGTTTTACTCTCCGCCGTCACTTGCTTATAATAATAGCGTAGAAAATGTATTTTTGATAGTAGTTTTGCAAACTAGTTTGTAATTTCGAGATTCCGGATATTTTAATGGAAGCTTCTTCTGGATTCATGGGTTCTTAATGATTCTTTGTTAGTTTATCTTATCCAGGTCTTTGTAGTAATCGTGCTTGCTTGACTGTATATAAGATGTTTAATATCAATCTTGTATTGAACAATACAGATACAGATGTGGTCGATAGTTTGCCACAAAACTTTGGGCAAGATAGTGAAGGAAGTCCGATTTACAATTTTCTTTATCCCCAAAAAGAGCTACTTCCCGATGATAAAGAAATGAGCTTATTTGATCACCTTGAAGAGTTGCGAGAGAGAATATTTGTTTCAGTTTTCGCGGTTGGAGCTGCTATCGTGGGATGCTTTGCATTTTCAAAAGAACTCGTTATACTTCTTGAAGCTCCTGTTAAATCGCAAGGTGTACGATTTCTGCAACTAGGTCCTGGTGAATTTTTCTTCACAACTTTAAAGGTTAGACCGAATGAATATCCTTTGCCTTCTTAATGCATGCCACTTTGTTAGTTGCAGTTACATGATATTACCAGTCCAAACGAAAGGAAAAATAAGAATTTTTTTATGTCGAATTAGATACACATAATGAACTTATGCTTCTCATTTCGCTCCTCATGTTGTATTCACCCTGCATCCAAAGACGTGTTTTTTGGTTGCATATTATTCTAGCTATTTAGTTATGAAGTTGATGTGATGAATCATGACCTTAATGAACCCCCTATAATAATGATCTCTCACTGTCCATATTCTAGCTCTGCCTTTAAACTTGTTCTGCAATTTTCAGGATCAGTGATTCACTGAAAGAGTATCTGTACATCTTATGATAGCCCCACCAGCTTATTGCATAAAATAAAAGTCTTGAAACTTTGAGTTGCCTGTTAATTTCCACACGGTGCTGACTCATTAAATCTATGGAAATTGAAACCGTGCTTTATGTCACACTTGTATGTTGTCTTTTTATGATGTAGAACAAGAGAAGAGATTGGGAAGCAAAAGACCCCTGGAGTCTCAAATAACTAAAAGGAAATAATTAATTATTTCAAGATTTTCTTTCTAAAACAAAAGCAGCTAAAGTTTTTTGGTGGGTCCTAAATCACTGTCAAGTGGTCTGGCCCATTGACAAAGTAACTGTATTACCCAGGTAATCCTCAACCTGAAACTAAATAATGGTTGTCTTCATGGTGTTCTTCCATAAGATGTAACTAGTTTTATGTTCATCTCCAACCTAGTGCAAATCCAAACCCTTAAAAGTGGCTACTCTGTGAGTTTTGTTTATTAACAGATCAAGAAAGCTGAACTTGCTTGAGGAAACACAGTTACATCAACAGCAATTTAATTTTATGACGATTCATGTTTTCAAGTGGCAGACAAGGCTTTCAACCCCCCCTCTTTAAATGATAAAATTTGTAAAGTGATAGGGGGAGAACATGAAGTGTATGTGATAAACATTAATTTAATTTTATAGAGAAATGAACAGAAGAAGAAGAATAGCAAGAGTAGAGAAAAAGAATGAAAGGAAAGCATGGACACCTATTTTGGAGAGATGAAAATGTTAATAGCTCGAAAGCTAAAAAGATGAAACTTGCTCATCTCTGATCACTTTGATATACTCTTGAAGTCTGTACCACGTGCATTTGAAGTCTTTACCATGACACGTGCATTTGAAGTCTTTACCACGTGCATTTGCTCCGTTTCCCTAACCACCACTAGTAGCACCTCTGCAACTCAGAAGAATGCTTAAACAGAACACAGAGAGAGCATGTGCCTCACCTATTCACTTTGAATGGTGATTCGATGATTGTAAGACTCATGCCACAAATGTAAATCTTTGGCTCACTGTCTAATGTGGTCTGTTGGCAATTTAAAGACCACGCTCAAGGGGATTTTTATCTTGAATGTTGCATCCTGCTCATTTAATCAAATACCACTCACTGTCATTGTTTCTTTCTACTTCATACCTTGTATTTGGCCTAATCCCCAGCATAAGCCTTTCTTCTTTCCTGACCCATTATCATATGTATAGCAGAAATTATGGGATCCCTAGGGAATAAGATATTTATGCATGTAGATTTTCTGAATGTCATCTTACCTTGTTAAAATTCAACCTCAGCATCCTCATTCCCTTAATAACATTAAATGTTTGTTGTGCTGCAGGTTTCAGGATATTGTGGCCTTCTTTTGGGAAGCCCGATTATTCTCTATGAGATCATAGCCTTTGTTCTTCCAGGTTTAACAAAATCAGAGAGAAGGTTCCTGGGACCGATTGTTTTAGGCTCCTCGGTACTTTTCTATGCTGGAATTAGTTTCTCCTATTTGATTTTAACTCCAGCAGCTTTGAATTTCTTCGTTAGTTATGCTGAAGGGGCTGTGGAATCTTTGTGGTCCATTGATCAATACTTCGAGTTTGTGCTTGTGCTTATGTTCAGCACAGGCTTGTCATTCCAGGTAAATATTTTTGATAGCTGTCTCCTTGCCTCCCCATTTTCTGTTTGGATGTGGCATGGCTTTTATTTATCATGCCACGAAGGATTGTTTTTAGCTTCCACTAATTGGGAGTGCTATATGCAACCATTGTATCCTCAAAGTTTTTAACTAGCTTCATTGTCTTTCTTCTGTGCAAAAGATATCATTCTTGTCGTTCTCCTGTTCTATAAAACAGGCTAAGATGATTCTGTTACCATTTTAATTTTGTGTTTTAATTTATTTATTTCACTTTACTCTCTCGTTTTGTATGTGTGGGTGTCAGTGGGTATTTTTTTTTTTAATATATATATATATATATATATATATATATATATATATTTGGGGATGAAATGCCAAAACATCACAGGAAACCCAGGGTGTGATAGATCAAGCTAACCTTCTTATTCAACAGGTTCCTGTGATACAAATTCTTCTTGGACAAGTTGGCCTAGTTTCAGGCGACCAAATGCTTTCGATTTGGAGATATGTTGTAGTTGGTGCAGTTGTTGCAGCAGCTGTACTTACACCATCAACAGATCCTCTTACTCAGTTGCTTCTAGCAGGACCGCTTCTAGGTCTTTACTTGGGTGGTGCATGGGTTGTCAAGCTTACAGGCCGATGATTGATTGTTTGATTGTCCACGCCATTCAGCATATGGGGTTTGTTGCTAGTGGCCTGTGCATCAGGAGTATGACAGGTTTCTGTTAATTACCGAAGGATGATGAATGTCAAAGGGATGGGGAAGGAGAGTGAGCATCTTTGACATCGCTGGTTTGACTTGTACTATCAAAGAAGAAGAGCTTTGTCTTATATATACTGATGGTAATGTTGTATGAAACACGCTATATTGAGTAGCCCAATGATAATTGTCAAATATGCCACTTTTATCTTAAATCTGCGTCATGACCAAATTGTCGATGACATGAAGAAAAAGGTTTTTGTTGATCAAGTAATGCTCACCCGATCATCCCCTAGGTATACCATGAACAGAGATCATTCCCTGGCAGAAGCTTCTGCATCTATGAAAACATGCATAAATATTACATCTCTTTGAAGTTTTATCATCTTATATTTACTTGGATTGGACCTCTCAAATACATGGAAATATTTCAACTTTCTGGCATTAACTAGGAGGAAAGACCCTTGTTCAGCAGTCAATTCAGACACTTTCTGATCAGCCTCATTTATCTGAATTTCATTAAATATGATTGTAGATTGATCATAGGTATTAGCAATCAACCAAGTTTAGAGGGTTTTCGTCAATGATAAAGAACAGTAAAATGCAAGGTAACGCCGAACGGATTTTCAGTAACCAAAAACAGAACCATGAAATCACGCTGTTATTGCATGTGAGAAGAGAGGATCCTGAGGTGGTTTTCAGGACCCATGACAACATTGTCTATCTGACAGACCTTATATTTTCAGCTGCCAGTGCCAGATAGCCATAAACCAAGCTATATATATATATATCAACTTAAATCACGATTCTTGCAATCACATGCATCAACACAGCAACACAACAATTCGATATCAACATAATAAAGAAAAGAATTGCCTATATAGTCTAATATAAAAAGATAAAATAAATATAAATTATCAAGTTTTATCATCTTGGGATGCATGTACGCGATTGCTTGAGCAACAAAAGTAAAGTTAGTAACAACTGCGGTTTTCAATGCCTTTGTTGTCCATTAAGATAATTTATAATGTTCGATTTGCATATTACAAACATCGTGTTGGACAAGTCTAGTTCAGAAACAAACTCTGAGCGAGTTCCCCCATCCCTCTTAACAGCTTAGAGCGACATTCTGCATTATGAATTCTATATCACTAGTACTACAGCAACCCAGTGTAGCTTCCATTTGTTTCAATGACCTTTTCAAATCATTGCATGCCTGGAAAACAGCTTCT
>Ga0307515_10005635_pt1 | contig 25307 bp, 22 predicted proteins | sample 17_EM_MG_FD_194513 | JGI IMG/M metagenome (GOLD analysis project Ga0307515, IMG submission 194513) | Populus trichocarpa ectomycorrhiza microbial communities from riparian zone in the Pacific Northwest, United States - 17_EM | ecosystem: Host-associated > Plants > Roots > Unclassified | place... | reverse complement strand
TTTCAAGAAACTGAATACTGTACATGGAAGAATTGTTCGACACATTTGGCATACATGTTGCCTTTCAAACCCAAGTAAATGATGGCTATTTTAAGAGATTTCTGGTTCAAACTAGTCCTGCTTTTAGCTTTTTCAAGATTTATGCCAGGAGTTCATTTTCATCTTGGGTCGGTTTTATGTATACCGAGAGGAGGAAGACATACAGGCTGGTTAGCCAGCCACCACCCTTCTATGCATATAAGAAGAGAACGTGTAAAGCTTTTTAAGAAACGACCATTAGAATACCTTCCAACAATACCATCAAGTATACCAATTTTAAGGGACCACATGCCACTCTCGTATTATTCCCATATCGTGCTCTCAGCTTTCTTTCTTTTTCTGTGTCTCTCTCTCCCGATGAAGAGTAAAAACCAGGGGCCTCTACTCTTATTCAACCTCCAGCTTTCAAATGACAGTCAAGCTTTCCTATCTCCCCACAATCCTTTTCGTGGCTATCACCCCCTCATTGCTCCATGTTGTTGTGGTCAAAAGTCTTGGCACTGCCTCCACCATTGCCATCACGTATAGTACTCCTACTGCCTGTGGTATCGTCGCTGGGGAACCAACCCAACGAGTTCAGTGCTACCAAAATGGTCAAGCCATTTCCTTGCAACCGAATATTTCTTTTGAAGCTATTTCTGGAGGCCTGAACTTCTTGTGTGGCCTCAGGTCTGGAGGCCTGGCTATTCTATGTTGGGAGACCGCTGCTATATCTCATTTTTCAAGCTTGCAACCAAAGCGTATATACTACAGCAACACTGTCAGATTGACTGATCTAACAGTTGGAGATGTTCAGGTTTGTGCTAGAGAGGTCAACTCTGGCATGGTTAAGTGCTGGAGAGGAGTTGGGAGAGGTAAGTCTTCTTTTCCATCACCTGGGGTGGCTTTAAAATTTAGTACAATCACATCTGGTAGTGGCTTTACCTGTGGGATTTTGATGAATAATAGTAGAGTTCATTGTTGGGGTAATAGTGATGTGGGAACTGAGATTGAGAGACAGTTCGGCAATTTGACTATGTTAAACTTGGTTGCTGGAGAGTCTCATGCTTGTGGATTGGCTAGGAGTGGAGTTTTGGTCTGTAAAGGGAGCAATGGTTCGGGACAATTGGATGCTCCTTTTAATTCAACTTTTGAATTTTCAGCACTTGCACTAGGAGCAAATTTTACTTGTTCTATTGAGCAAAGAAATGGATTAGTAAAATGCTGGGGAGAAGCTAATAAATTTCAACTGGATAGTTACATATCAGAAAATGATTCACTAGATTTGATTGTTGCTGGTTTGAATTTCATATGTGGGCTTACAACAAGGAATTTATCGATGATTTGTTGGGGAATGGGATGGTCTAATGCTCTTAGTCATGGAGATGATCTTCCATTAGGAACAATAATTCCAGGTTCCTGTGTTCAGTCTTCATGCAGCACTTGTGGTATGTATCCAAATTCTGAGACTTTATGCGGTGGCTCTGGGAGTATCTGCAAATCATGCCAGATTGAACGCCCACTTGCATTGCCATTGCCACCGATAACACCACCTCCATCCGAAGAACTGCAACCAGTCCTTCAAGTGAAGTCAAGAAACAAGATTTCTTTGGTTTTTCTGATCGTCGGTTCTGTTGGTGCTTTAGCAGGGATTGGCACTATTGTTTATTTCTTAAGCATATTTTTACATAAAAGATATAGCAATACTGTCCAACCGTCAACTACTGATGTAAATTTGAATATTGGTGCTTCAGTGAACAGCGATTCTACTGCCCCACCTTTAAGATTATTTTCCATTAGGAGTTATGGCTCACGAAGGTTAGGACAGCAGAGAAACGGGTCATCTTCCAGGCGTACAGAAAAGACACAGAATTTTTCCCTATCAGAGCTTCTTACTGCTACTAACAATTTCTCATTGGAAAACAAGATTGGTTCAGGGAGCTTTGGCACTGTTTACAAAGGCGAACTTCCTGATGGTCGTGAAGTGGCCATTAAAAGAGGAGAAACTGGTATGAAGATGAGGAAACTCCAGGAGAAAGAAATTGCATTTGATTCCGAACTAGCACTTTTATCTCGGCTTCACCATAAGCATCTACTGGGGCTTATAGGTTTCTGTGAAGAAAATGATGAAAGGCTTTTGGTCTATGAGTACATGAGCAACTGGTCTCTCCATGATCATTTGCATAGCAAGGAAAATACTGAAAAGAGTAGCAGCATTTTGAATTCTTGGAAAATGAGGATCAAGATTGCATTAGACGCGGCTAGAGGAATTGAGTATCTGCACAACTATGCAGTGCCACCTATTATTCATAGAGACATCAAGTCCTCCAATATTCTGCTTGATGCAAATTGGACAGCTAAAGTATCTGATTTTGGATTATCACTAATGGAGCCAGAATCTGATCAAGAATTCATGTCAACCAGGGCAGCTGGGACAGTAGGATATATTGATCCTGAGTATTATGTATTGAATGTGTTAACAGCAAAAAGTGATGTTTATGGTTTAGGAGTGGTATTATTAGAACTTCTGACAGGAAAGAGGGCCGTGTTCAAGAATGATGAAGACGGTGTGGTCCCAATGGGAGTTGTAGAGTACGCAACACCATTGATAGCAAAAGGGATGCTGCAGAATGTGCTGGATAAAAGGGTGGGGCTACCGGAGATGCAAGAGACTGAAGCAGTGGAGCTTATGGCCTATACTGCAATGCATTCTGTAAATTTGGAGGGAAAGGAGAGGCCTAATATTATTGACATAGTTGCTAATTTGGAAAGAGCACTGGCTCTCTGTGAAGAGGTCCGCACTAGTTGCTGTTCGACCACATTCTCCATTCCTTCAGATTGAATTGAAGTGTCCATGCCAAAAGAAAATCCAAGCAATTTTTGTCGAGTTCCTTTCAAACTTTGATTTCCACTTCCCTATCTGGTTGACATAATACCCTCCAAAGTTTTATTCTTTCTCCAAGTGCACACAAAACTACTAAAGGTAGTCATCACTAACATGGAAGGCATTTTCCTGGTAGTTGTTTTGTTCCTTTTCTTCTGGCTTAAATCTTGAGGTTTCTTTTGCTATCACTTCACTTGGTTTTCTCGTTACACTATAAAGCAATCAGGACTTTAATTAGTCAACATTCAACAAAAGTTAGTTGGTCTGGGAGACATGGGGGGGCTTTAGTGGAGATTCCAAGCAAAATGATTCCACACAGGTAGTGGGATCTGAATCACATGGGAGCAAGTAGTGGCTGATTTTCAATAGATCAACCTCTGCTGTGACCTTTATTATTACAACTGGTCAAGATATCTAGGTCTTCACACATTTTTATGGAGGATTCTAATTTTCTAAAAGATGGAAGAGACACGTGGGGTCCATCACAGCCAAAGAAATTTCTGCCAAAAAAAGTCTGGCAAGGAACTGAAATCATTTAGCAAGAAATGCAAGTTTTGGGTGTCTGCCAGGCTACCAGCTTGTTAATTTATAGTTGATAAAATTACTGAATGTATTCTAAGCAACCAGAAATAGAACTCCAGTCCTTTTAGGATAAGCAGGGTAAAAACTTGAGAGAGGAGAGGCTTACCCCTGTTGTGTGGTTTAGGATGTAATCAACAATGGGCATCCAGTGTTGAAGTTTATAAAAATGGTGTCCTTTTCCCTGTGTCCATATCTTATAAAATTATTTAGATTAATTCAATCAACAGTTGGGTTTTTAATGTAGGATGAGCTGTTTAATCACATATATCCCGGGTCCATGCAATACATGAGCAGTGTAGTATAGACACTTCATCTATATTAAACCTCAGAACATATATATCATAAAATAAATTATACAAAGATTTCAAAGCGTTTCAATATTATTCAAAACAAATAAAATTAAATAACACTTTAAAAAATCTCATCATCGGATAAAGCACAACAAATAATCCATAATACTTATAACATTGTCAAAATCCAAACTGAATTAAAATAATGTAATAGTAAAGCATCTAAAACATCAGAAAAAAAACTGTAAGGAAAGCCTCCTTGAACAGGTAAGACATACCAACTAAAACTTAAAAAGCAGAAACACTCAACAAAGTCCACCTGCTAGTAGAAACTAAGAACCTGAAATAATATTAAAAAAATAGTAATAATTTAACATACATCTTAGATATTAATAGTTTGCAAGTCGATATATCTTGATATAAATATATATGCTAAGTATATTAACATAAAGTAGTGGAATACATGTCAGAGATTAGATGACACCTGAAGATGACTAGATGACACGCGAAGGTGACCACTGTGGAAGGATTAGTCGCCATAGGCTGATGCCTCTTTCTTTAGCTAGGTATACAGAATACTATGTGCACATAGATTAATTATGCTCTGTTAGTATGAAGTTACTGACAAGTCTTATATCAATACATATTAGGTATTCATATAATTATCAAAGCAAATGAATATCATATCAAATAGAATTTAATTCAATATAATACAAGTGTAAATTCAAGAATAGATGAATACTCAGATAATAAAGCAATATATATAAATATTCACGAATTAATCAGTTATACTCATTGTATAATCAACATACATATATTATTTATATTGCATGCATATTAAAAACTATCTCACTCACCCGAAAAACAAAAGCAAAAGATAAACGGATGCAGAACCGGAGACTACTGATGATCGTTAGGAGAAACATCAGCACAACCTATAACGGATACAGAAAAAACTAAAAAACAACTCGAAGTAAAGTATCATAAAAGATTAAAAACTCTAAGCTTAGAGACCAAAACTTAAATATAAAGCCGAACTATTTCACTCGATCGATCCTGAACATAACCTTAATTGATCGAATCTAACAGACCCGATAAAACTCTATTGCTAGGTCAACTAATCGACTACTATCACAAGCCAATTGATCGGCTGGTTTAGACCAACCGGCAGCACAAACCAATCAGTCGGCCGATTTAGAACAACTAGTCAACCGATTCAGCCAACTAGTCGATCGGGATTCCAGAATCCTGATGTGTTAGTCTTCAAATCTACAGATTTCACAATAACACAATCTGTTCTTCAACAACCCATAATTCCAAACATTAAATCAGTTTGTTTAAGGCCAGCTAACACTCTAAAACATCAATTCAATCCCTTAAATCATTTCATCATCAAATCAAAATAAAAACCTTCAATCAATGTCTTAATTGAAAATAACAGTAGAGGAAGATACTTGTTTTTTCAACATTTCTTGAACCAAAACTTAAGTTTCAAACCGAAATTCTTGGTATTTTGGGAGAAAGTTATGGTAAGAGAGAGAAAGAGGAGGAGGAAAAACAATTTCTTTAGTAACCTTCTGAGGTTGAGTTTGAATTTAAGTTTGGTACCTAGGTTAGTTTGGGTTGGGTTTGAATTTAAGTTTGGGCTTAAGTCTAATGTGCTAAGAATATGAGTTTCACATAGTTCTTTTCCCTTTCCCTGAATCCATATCATATGATCAATCACATGCTGATCCATTTTTGAGAGCAATATGAAAGTCTAAATGATTTGGTGAAAGTGGGATTTTAGCATTAGTCCTTGCTTTCAGAGTAAAGCATGTGGTTTGGTTTGCTTCAAGATAAATATTTAAATAGAAGCTAACAAAATATAAAATTCTTTAGATTAATTCAATCAACAGTTGGGTTTTTAATGTAGGATGAGCTGTTTAATCACATATATCTGTGGAATGAATTTAGCATAAACAAGTAATAATCTATTATGATTTGTTGATAAATCGTGTCATGAATCTGCGTTAGGTGCTCAGTACTCAGTAGTTGTGTCTCAATCAGAGATTTTAAGCTAATTATTTAGTTTCCGTGACCAATCCAAATGTGCTTCCAATTTTCTTTGAATCTTTAGAAAATTCAGAACGCGAGTATCAGAATATTATCTGTATGAACTCAGCACAGATATCTTCAATTTCCTTTAAAAATATGGCAGCTTTAATTTCTCAAAACTATGCATCACGTGACTGATAGTTGTGGTGTGAATTCTTCAGACTCGTTTATGCGCAACAGAATCATTGTGGTAGGAAATTCTTTTTGCTTTTGGTTTTGTTTACCCTATTAACAATATCTGTAATCCGACACGGCTACAACTGAATATGTACACCAGCTTAGGCTTATCACCTCAAGATTTTGATCATCAGACTGCTTATATGAATCTATGCTACAGTTTACCAACCTCCTCCAACCCAAAAACACGCTGACATTCATGATTTTGCTTTCACATAAAATCAGATGTGTTTTCTTAATATCAGAGTTTGCAATGTTTTCCAGTAAAAACTTTGCAATACATAATAGGAGTAGAATCTGCAATAAAATGATAGGTAAACAATACATGTCAACAGCATTGTAAAATCTGATTGGTGTACTGGTGCATGCTGTATGATCAATTAAGTTCAAATTGCACGAGAAGTTTTGCGTTCTTGTACTTATCTCCTCTACGATCATGTAATGGAATTGCTCGAATCCCAGTTCTCAGCTCTGATATAGGTAAACATGTCTGGCCTCCAAAGTCATGCTGTCCAGACGTGTCGTACTCGAGGACTGTAATTCTAAGCACAGCCAATTCAGGAACAGTAAGTTTGAACTCAAATTTCTCATTCCACACTGGTTGCCAGTCATCTTCAATTGCTTTTGTTTTATACATAGCTTTATCCGCAGGGACTCCCGCAATTCCAACCTGCAAATCAATTAATCAGTCCCCACAAAACATTTTAGTCCTTGTTCAGATTCATGAAGGTAGACTCATTTCGGAGAGAAATAGAGAGCAGCATCAGGGCAAGGAGCAGTGTGACTGTTGTGCAAATTAAGATTAGTAGAAAACACTTGAAAGTTGAAAGAACTTATTTGGTGTCTCCAAGGTTAGCGCAAGTTTACTATGCTGTCAGTAAAACAGCCAGAAAACTTGCGACTTAAAATTCCTGCAAACACACGTTTTGATTATTTTTTTCTTCACAATAAAGCATATATTTTTACTTGCTTTGATTAAACCTGCAATAAACAGAGAGCCATAAGTCGTCTTACTTTTACAAAGAAGTCTGGTGGAGAATACATATCAAAATGCGTGCGCCGAAAATCCAAATCCCAACCTTCCCCCATGTAAATTGTCACCTGTAAAGAAAAAGGTAAATCCAGATTGTTCAATATCAAAGAGATGAGAAGTGGAAATTTAGAACATTTACAGCTCCCACCTATGTCCGCCTACCTTCAGAATTTTCTTAACCGGTAATCGCACACTAGGATCGAAAACCTCGTTACTCAATAAAAAATCAGGTTTTTTTACATAACCACAGCCTCCATTGGCTTTAAACATCCCTTGCATAACCCACAGGTGCTTCCCATAGCCCTGTCAAGGAAAGAAGAGAAGAAGTCAGGAAATCCACAATATAGTGAAAGAAAATTACTGGAGAAAAAAAAGAAGGACAGAAGGCATATTTAATTGTTTTTCTGAGGTATAAGTCTACAGCCATGTTGCATCAGAATATATGAACATGAACAATCTTTAGATAACTGTCAAGTACTAATTTAGTACTCATTCAGACTTCTGAAGGAGACTGACCTGCATATTAAATGCAACCATTTGAGCTCCATGCGCCCACCCAACAAAAGGATTGTAATTAGAAGAAGTAATGCGTGTACCTTTGGGGTACACTCTCAGCAAATTACGCTGTGTGAACCTAGATGAAGAAATCATTGGACTTGATAATTAGACCTGATAGTTATGATGGGGAAGTAAATGACATCGGAGGTTGTTACAAGTACTAAAACTAATTTAGACAGGCATGTCCTGTCTCATGAATGAGAGGAAGATCCGAGGTGTTAAGAAATTCCGGACTACAATGTTGTCCCTGACTTAACAACATAGCTTCGTGTATAAAGGAAGCATAAAACCCTTGTTGATGAACCAAAATGGTTGCCAAAGCCAATGATTTTCTTCTTGGGGCCCCGTATGAGCATTTGCAGACCAAAACACATAAAAGACTTGCTTTTATAAATTTATTTTGAATATGATGTTATTTACCTGATAATGTCAGCTCCATGTCTTCTCGTAGCATTTTCAAGTTCTTGTTCACTCAGGCTTAGACGTCTTACTTTTTTCTCATCTATGCTGAGCCAGTTTTGTAATGCACCTTTCGGCTTACCTGCGTTAATGGAAATTAAATGCCTGTATTCAGGAACTGTCATCTGCTCATCTTCTTCTTGAAGACTTTCTCCCTCGTCTTCCTCATCCTGCTCAGTGAAATACATGAATACGTAATTAAAAAAAAAAGGTTAATTCTTGAAGCATTCAAAATTAGACCAGAATGAGTAAATTCCGGATTCACCTTATCACAAATTTCGCTATCACTTTTGGAAGCTGTCTCACCATTCCATTGTTCTTTCTTTGATGATATTTTTGACCTTTTGGTAGACTTACTGCTTGGAGTTTCAAGATACTCTTTTGGTGGTTTAGTTGAAATCATAACCTTTTTCTTCAATGACTCTGGTGATGGAAATTCCCGTAATTGATCTGTCTCGGGACGGTACAGCATGTCTCCAAATGTTTTAGTGACCATCTACAGATAAACAGATTTTGGTCACACAAGAGTACACTCAAAACCATGTTCATCATAAAAATCCAGGACATAAGTTCACTCTCACCTCTGCAACCTGATCCTGAAGATTTGCAGGTAGGTGGTCTTCAAAGGTTATCACAACTGGATATTCAGATGCCTGAAAAGCGTTGTCCTTGATGGCATTCAAGCATTTGAGGAGGTCCACTGGATTAGTGAGTGTCCTACAAACCGAAAAAAAAAAAAAAAAAAATCGGTTGTTTGAGGAACTATTTATGTAGTCAGGCTATGAAACTCTTGGAGCTGAACTATAGGACTATAGGATCTTAACCAAGATTCAACGAAAGTTGGGGGACCAAAATCTGTGTCTACTTTGTTGCTCTGTAAAAACCAACACCAGCATCTCTATTTTTATTGAAAAAAAATACTCCGTGGAGTAGGATATCTGTGAAGAGAAAATGAAGCAAGAATGATCCAATGCCCAAGGTTTTAGGTTGCAAAAGCAACAATAAAGAATATGATTCAATCTGGAGCTGTTTCTGATAAAAAGCCCATATTGTGTTATTTTAAAATGGATGAAATGTTACTGATTTCATCATGAGAAACCACAGCCCAGCACAAAAATGTAAACCCCCAGCTAGTGGATAAAATACAGAGAGAAGGAAAGCAGTTTACGATTCACATGCACAATTTATGATTCCAAAAATGAATAGTGTTTAATTCACATGCACAACACAAGCTAGACTACAAGAAATATCTAATATTTCTCCATTTACAATTTCAATGAACATCATAAATCAGGCGAGCATAAGCAACATTACAACACAACGTCAGAATTTGAAATAAGTGAAAATAAACCCCATACCCTCCATGGCGAACCTCCACCTCGTCTTGCTTGGAACCTGGCCACAAATCTAGTTCAATTACCCTGACACCTCTCCTCAAAGCCTTTATAATAGGTTCAACACTGCTATCGCTGCTTAGTTGATTTCCAGTCAAGTAGGAGTTATGGCCAGTGTACAGGAAATAATGAGCCAGTGGTTGAGTCATGTCATGATGCACCTGGATTCAAATACATTTCTCAAGCTATTACAGTCAAGACTTTTCATTTGATTATCAGGATTAAATGATTTTGAGATATCACAGATGGTCATGTATGTGGAAGATGTTTAGTATGATTCTGAAGCTGAAAAAGAAAAAAGGCTGGTGAAGAAATATAAGATTTAGTTGACTGTCAGAAAAAAGAAAACAAGATTACCACCCTAGATGGAGAGAGAGGTCCGTTAAGGTCTCCAAGAAGATATCGGAAGAAGGCTTCAAGATGGAGGCCCCTTCTTGAGAAGATGTTGAGATGCTTCAGACTATTGAAGATAGCCTGAGCATCATCCCTGGTGGCATTGTACTCTCCTTGAAACTCAACCAAGAAACCACGTAGATTATCAAGAGACATGGTTCCATTCTGCGAGTATTGGTCAAAAAGGATCTTGACTTCTTCAGGAGGCTCAAGCACCCTGAGTTTGAATATTCTCCTGAAACAGAAGCAGACTTTGAAAGACTGCCTAGACATTTGTTGCAGAGAAAGAGATGAAATCCTTGAGTTGTTGTTGTTTATGAGTGAATGTATATTTTCTGATTAAGAAGTTAATTTGGAGAAAGAGGAGAATGTCTTCACATGGCAGCACATTCTCAAGAATAGCGTCTCAGCAAAGTGAGAATCTGTCTCAGGGTAGTGTTTGTATTTTTGTTTCCGATAAAAACTTGCGGTGTGAAGCACATTGTCGTAGCTTTTCTAAGACTAGCGAGAATTTTCTTGAAATAAAGGAAAGAGATTGCTTGTCATCGGTTTGAACTGTAAAGCAAGAATAATCGATAAAAGAAAAGAGTCGTGGGGCAGAGTATTGGATACCTACCTCCCATTCTTCTTTCGTGGAAGTATACATATTTGGGATGAGAATTTTGTCCATTTACACGCGCAAACTGCTTGGCACTCAAGTTGTGAGTGGCACTCTTCAGCAATTATCCTGCCTCGTTTATATATCCCCTCCCCCTCCTTTTAGCATTCTAATCCATGGGAGACATTTACCCGGTTATACTCGATTCACTCTATTAGATTTTTAATAATTCAGTTAATTTAGTCAAATTTGATTTAAATTCAACAGGGTAAACATGATATATTTTTTAAGAACAAAACATCATCGTCTTAATAAAAATAATTGATCAAAATTGACTTGACTCGGTAACCTATGGGATGACCCAATGATCCATGCCCTTTTCCCGGTCAATTCCTTAACTGAATTTGAGAGTTATGCATGTTTTTCTTTTTTTTTTTTAATTTTTTTTTGTCATGTCTTTATATTTTGCTTTGGCTATTAGCTTTACAACCTTTTCAATATACTCTCGATGATTACCAAAAAAAAAAAACAGAGAAAAAGACAAACAATCTCATGATTTTTGTCGCTCACATTATTTGGAGTCTAAAAGGTTAAATTTCATAAGAAGCCTTGTATTCTTATATTTCTCTCCTCTACGATCATACAATGGAACATCTCGAATCCCAGTTCTCAAATATGATGTAATATTTTGAAATGAAAAGAGAGGTTTTAGTAGGAAAAAGCATCAATTCTCTCGGAGGAGTAGATATTAGTTATAAATAAATGAGGGGTATTCAAGTTATTACACAAAGAGTTAATAAATATAAAAAGAAAGAGATAAAAAGAAAAGAAAAGAAAAGGGAAGGGATGAAAAAATCAAGAGGGAAAACTGAGAGAGGGAAAGAAGCAGAAGAAAGGAGAGGGAAAGATAAAGGAAGAGAAGGAAATTAGAAGAGATAAGCCTTTAAGGTTAGCATTACACTTTGGTTAAGTATAATTGTTGTATTTAGATTTGATTTCAAAATTGTTAAGGTTTGTAGGGTTTTGAAGTTTATGTTTTGAGTGTAATTGATGAATTGATTAAATTGTGATAGGTCAATTAAATTGTTATGGTTTTTTGAGGTTTAGGTTAGAAAAATTGAGATTTACCATTTTAGAGGAGACTAGTGGATCAAGAATCTGGAATCTCAATCAACCGATCAACCAGTTTATCAATTTTGACGACTGGTTGGCCTGTATGGTTTTGGTCAACCAGTTGGTAACTTTTGGTTGACCGGTTATCCTAGCAGTGAATGATGAACGGTTGTTTTAGGTCCGGTCAGTTGGGCAAGTGTTTAGGATTGAATGGATAGGTCCATTTTGCTTTTATAATTACGTTTTGATCTCAAATATTAGAGTTGCAATCTCTTATTTTTTATGCTTTGAGTTGTTTTTTAGTATGTCATTTTTGTATTCAAATACTTCTGATACTCTACATGTTGGGCATTAGTAAGATTCCTTCAATATTTACTTTTGTGTTTCTTCAGCTTTTGAGTCAAGTGGGTGGATAATAATCCATTTGCAAGAGGAGTAGTATAGATATTTGAATTGTTAATATGAAATGGATCACGCTTTTTGGTAAATTATATATTGTTCATTATCTCTTGCTTATGATAAAGCATGATCACTTATTAAAATTGATTTCTTGATATGATATACTATGTACATTTAAATTGATAGCTTCTTATTTGATTAATCGTATGAGTTGAGCATTTAAGAAATGATTCGGTTTTGTTTTATTATGACCCTGAGGTATGTTAGTCAGAATACTCATGCTAACAAGGTAGTGTTAGTCTTTGTGCAAATCGTAGTTCTAAACCTTAGCTGGTTGGGGGAGTCATCATCATGTGATGACTGATCATCTTACAGTTTGGAACGGCTTGCTCCTTGTATTTTGATTTTCTAACTATCTTTACCTTATGATATTTCTCGTCATAGTTTGCTTGTGAAACTCTCATGAGCAGAACACTTGAGCATAGCACACACACTAATGGACTTGTGTATATCCTTTGTTGACGAGACTAATAATGGTTGGGAGTGTTTTCCTGTAATAACTTGTGTGTTTGGTTCTATGCATCGTCACTTGTGTATTCCGCTTGTCTATGTAATGGGAGAGAGTGTGGGAAATCTCTTGGTGAAAGAAACACTTAGTTGCTAGGTAAACACGAGTGAATCGATGAGGAAAAAGCTAAGTCTAGCGGGACTAGACTGTCGTGCAAGGTCTATTTTTGAGATGAAAAATTGACCCTATAATATATATTGTTGTATTACCTCGCATGTGTATATTGAACGTTAGTTATTTATTCATTGAGTTATTGAACTCACCCTTTTATTATTTGTTTTCTTTCAGGTTTATAGCTTTGTTAGCACGTTGTTTTTGTTGGACTTTCAGAACCTGTTTTTTTTATTGTAATTCATACTATTTCTATTATGTCTAGTTAGTGCTCCATAATTATTCAATTTGTATTAAGGTTTGTATTAAGATGTTAATATATATTATGGAATTAATTATGATAGCAAATGTGGTGTAGAACTATGATTGAGTTAGAAGAAAAGGTTTGTTTGTATGTTTGGATCCGCATAGGTAAAAAACCTAGAAAAGAACATTGTTTATGTGCCGGTCATGAATTCAGGAATCAAGTAGTGGCAGATATAGGCAAACATGTTTGGCCTCCAAAACCTTCATTCCCATATCTGTCTTGCTCGAGGACTGCAATCCTAAGCACAGCCATTTGAGGAACATTCAGTTTGAACTTCAATTTCTAATTCCATTCCGGTAGCCAGCTGTTTTTAGTTACGTACGTTGTATCCTTAGCTCTATCAGCTGGGAGCCTGATTCCAATCTGTGAATCCATTTGCTGGTTATCATTAGTAACATTTTTCCCACGGTCATGTTCCAAATGAGGGAAATCTAGATGATAATTCTGCCAAATGAGTAATGCGGAGTGATGCATGTGTTAAGATGAGCATAAAAAATCTGGAAAAACTTCTGGCGTGTCAAAGTTTACAACAAGTACAGAACTCCGAAGGAGAAAAGCAGCTCCAAAATTTGTGACTTGAAATTCCAACAGGCACATATACTGATGACACATATTTACATAGATCATCTTACTTTTATTTTTATTTTTATTTTTTTATTTTATTTACGTGGGTGTCCGGGCCAGCTTGCGCGCACCACGACTAATCTCACGGCCCACTGAACATCCTGCAAACCCAGCAAGCATGTAAGGCACCGCGGGGGTGACAGGCGTGCATAGAGAGGTTCGAACCCGATTGCAGAGGAAGAAAACAAGTCTCTACCACCGCTAGGCCAAGACCTCAAGTGCTAGATATCTTACTCTTGCGAAGAAGTCAGGTGGAGAATACAGATCAAAATGTGTGCAGCGAAAATCCAAATGCCACCCTGCCCCAAAGTAGATTTTCACCTGAAAATAAAAAGGTAAATCCGATTCAGATGTTTCAGTATTGGAGAGATGAGAAGTGGAAATTTAAAACATTTATAGGTACTACCTAATTATGTCCACGCACCTTCAAAATCTTTTCTACAGTCAATTGCACACTAGGATCAGAATCAGGTTCACTCAATGAAAAACCAGGTTTTTTCACGCAACCACAGCCACCGTTGGCTCTAAACATTCCCTGCATAATCCAAATGTGCTTGTCATTGCCTCATTGCCCTGACAAGGATATAAAGAGGAAAGGGTCAAGGAAACCCACAAGGCCACAACACAGAAAATTGACATTCTGCCCCAACAAGCAATTGAAATGGAGCTCAAACAGTTCGAAATTCTCTTCCTGCTTAAGTCAGTTGGTCAAACATGAAAATGGAATGTTATCAGAAGAAAGCATGCAATATAACTGGAGCTGCTAAGAAATACAAACACCTAATTTAGCTTAAAGACAGTTTGATGATAGTGTTGTTGGATCTGCAGTCGCATACACTTCTGGTTTGTTTTTTATCAGTGTTGTGGCTAGATAATCATTGTTCTCTTCTTGGAAGAAGTTACCTAGACTTGAATTATAGTGATACGACTTTTCCACGTATACTACACTACAGAAAAACTAGTTTTAAAGCAAGCTGGGCGCTATTATTATGCAGCTTGAACTCTACCCTGTTACATAGAGGAGCTAGATCTTAAAGCAAAATGACCAAATATTTCTAAGCGTTCTTGAAACTTACTCAGAATACTCCAAATTGTCGCCAGTGATCAGTCAAAGCACTAGCGATTTCGATATGGGACTCGATTTACCTCAACAATGATAGGTGGGTTTTTTTCTTCTTTTTTTGTCATGGACTTGTATTCCTATTCCCTTTTGATGAAGAAAATGCTTTGAGCCAACACAAGAACAGGAAAGCCATAAACTACTTTTCTTGCATGCTTAAGCACATCACAAGATCCTGATGTTGGATTGAGACCTGCTTTGTTAGATGCACATTTGTACTGTCTGTTGGAACAACAGTTTTGCAACTTAAATAACTTTGGAAATAAGTTCTGTCGAGTGAAGTAGTTCATCGGAGTGTGTCTTGTTCGGTCTTATGTCCTATAGAGAGCGATCGGTGACATAAATAGAGAATAAAAGTATCAGTGCTCATTCAGTCAGCATAAGAAGGAGACAAACCTGCATATTAAATGCAGCCATTTGAGCTCCGTGCATCCATCCAACAAAAGGATCGTAATTAGATGAAGTCATCCAGGTACTTTTAGGGTATACCCGCAACAAATTATGCCGGGTAAACCTAGAGGAGAAATCATTAGACTTGATTTTGAGATCTGATAATTAAGATGGCAAGTTAAATAATACTGGAGCTTATACTCGGTACCAAAACAAATTTAGACAAGCATGTCCTGCCTCATGAAGAAGCAGAAAATCCGAGGTGTTGAGACATTCTAGACTTCATGTTGTCCCTGACTTCACAACACAAGACTTCGTTTGAGAAATCTATGATCCTACTTCCTAATATACTCATCAGTAAAGGGAATACTGAGTTATTATGTTATAATTTAGGTTGTCATTCAGCTTTTAGAACTGATTTGCTACTACGTTTTTTTTTTTTTTGTTTTGTTTCATTTTAGATTTACAATCATATTATTCTAACTTAAGCTATCTGCCATATCAAGAGCGAGACTGCTTTTATAATGGCTTTGTATATTCTCCTGGACAAATTTACTTCCCTCGCCTCGCCAGAATGAATTTGAGATTTTCTAATACTCAATAAGTCGAAAGATAGATAGTAATATTTCTCACCATAGATACCGGAACGAGCCCAGCCCGACAGATTGACTTAAGATCCGAGATCTTGGCCAAATCTTAAAAAAAACAAAACTGGGGTTGCAGCTGGCCTGTGAAGACTTGGACATCCACAAGTTAAAATTATTTTTTTAATATGAAATTGAAAAATAATAATTTATATACTTTATATTTATATAAAAAAAAAATTAAGTACGTCAATTTAAAATGAAAAGATAATATCTTTTTAATATAAAATAAAAAAAAATTTAAAATAATTTTTTAAATTTTATTATTTACAACTTATATAACCTACATTCATATAAATAGTTATATATATTAAAATTTTAATTATTTTTTTTAATTATAATTCTCACATTACATGAGGTATTAACCGAGCACAGCCAATAACCATGTTTGTTTTTGAAGTAGTTTGGTGGTTGTGATTTAAGAAAGATAAGTTTTAAAAAAAATATGACTAGGTGTGGTTAGTTAGATTTAGATATATGTTTGGTTACGAAATTCAGTTAAAAAAACATGTAAAAATTGTTTCATAAAAATTACGTTTCAAACTCAATTTTTTAGTGGGCCACGCAGTACAAAACAGAGTTTAGTTTGTTACCAAACCCTATTGTTGCACCGCAAACGCAAAAGCAGTTGCAAAACAAACACGCAAAGCGTGTTTGGAAGTGTAGTTGCGGTTGTTTTTCAAAATATTTTTCACTCGAAAATATATCAAAATAATATATTTTTTATTTTTAAAAAATTATTTTTAACATCAGCACATCAAAATAATCTAAAAATATCAAAAAAAAATATTAATTTAAAGAAAAAAAATATTTATTTTTTTAAATGCTTTTGAAACTATCCCCGGCTTACTTTTAAGGCCCCACGTCGACTAGGCTCATACATGAGGTCCATTCCCCTATTAGTAGGGCAGAGAGCTCAAGCAAGCAAGCAAGGAACTTAAATCTTGTAGAAATTCAGAATGTCTTGCAGAAATCATCATGACTATTGCGTAACATAAAACATTCTACCAAGCGCTTAGACTGTATGCGTAGAGAGTAACTATTGTTGTCTTATGTGAATGTGCATAAAAATTACCAGAAAACTTCCATGCGAATATAAAGAAAATTCCAAGGAAACAACAGGAAACAGTTTTTTTTTTTTTTTTGCCCAGTATGCGTGTAAAAGACCTTAGAATTACTTGTCAAGGAAAACCACCTTTTGTGATAAACAAGTACATAAATCTTAGTCATTAAAAGGAAGAAAATACAGATCATGATTAGTTCATAACAGTTTTGAAGAATACATACATAGCAATAGCATGAATGCAAAACCGTGGATGAAAGAACTCAACTGAAATATATACGTGGAATGAAAACTTGATGAAGTCAATCTTGGACAAACTCAAAGCGCATGAGAAGCCTCGATGAATTTAATTTCTCTCCCTTGCGATCAAAAAGGGGTACTGCACGGATTCCTGGTCTCAGTTCAGAGACAGGCAAACAAGTCTGTCCAGCAAAATCATCCTTCTCAGACATGTCATACTCATGAACTTCAACTCGTAGTAAAGCTAGTTCAGGAACAGTCAACTGAAATATAAATTCCTCATCCCAAACAGGTGTCCAGTTGTCCTCTTTTATTTTTGTTTTCTTCATGATAGCATCACCTGGCACTCCTGCAATGCCGACCTGAAACACGATTTAGCTGTAAATTCATGCATTGACGGGGAAATGAACTTCATTGCTCCGGTAAAATTCGCTTTACAGAACAAATGCATGTCTAGCTTACCCTGGTATAGAAATCTGGTGGGGAATATGAGTCAAAATGAGTCGGTTTGAAATCCAAGTGCCATCCATCACCCATGTATACTTTCACCTGTCAAATCACATTGCACGCTTTTAGAGCCTCCAGGAAAGAAAGAGTAGAGGAAGGTGGTAGGTGCACTCACCTTTAAACTTTTCTTTACTGGGAATTTGGTTTTAGGATTAAAAACTTCACCATGCGGACCCCCTTTCATCAAGAAATCCGGTTTCTTCACAAAACCACATCCCCCATTTGACCTAAACATCCCATTCATCAGCCAAAGATATCTACCATAACCCTGAATGTAGGAGAGACAATATTGAGCCTCGGAACTAGAAAGTCATGAAAAACCATAGCTCATAGTTCTTGAAATTCAACTATCGTAGGAAAATAAGAAAAGAACACTGTCAAAGTTAAATAAAAAGTCGCATCTAAGGACACTACAAATTCTAAACCATTTATCCCTTTTCTTTTTCCCATTTTCAGCCTCTTCTTCTATTTGACTAGGTTGTAACTAGCTTAATAGTAACTAACTGAATAACAAAAGACTGACAATTGCATCCTATTCATTTTTCCCTTTCCTGTCTATCTCTGTCCATCATAGTGTCATTTACAAGAGCAAATTTGGTACTTCTGCCCAAGCAACTTAATTATTTTTTCTGTTTGCTTTAGTTGATGCATTGGCTTAACTCTTACAGCCAAAAAGAGCATTTTAACTTTTAATCAAACTTGAGAAAGGAAACAATGCCAACGAACTTAAATGATCAAGATAATTAATGGGTCTTCCCCCTCTCGCAACAGAATGCTTGATAACTCAATGTCAATGACCTTAGTACAGTAAAAAAATCTGAAGTATTGCTATTGAAATGCAATTAAAGACTTCAGGTTCATGCTGAATGTCACAAAACCATAATCCAGCTGAATCATTTATAACCATTTCAAGAAAGGGATCTAGAGGAGTACAGTGGCAATGAGTGAAGATTAACATGATCTACAGATCACTAAATAATGTTTCAGCTTCTCAACCAGGAGAAAGAACACTGAATCATACCTGCATATTGAATGCAACCATTTGAGCTCCATGTGTCCAACCAATTAGTGGCTTGTAGTTGGAAGAATTAAAACGAGTACCTTTAGGATACACCCGTAAGACATTTTTCTGGGTAAACCTGTGCAGAGAGATTGCAAGCCCCAGGCTTAGTTGGTGGAATAGTAAACCAATTATAATAATAGGAAAACACATGCAAGCTCAGAATATATATTTCTACATGAAATGTCTTGCACCAGAAGCTGGATATCAACAATTACCTAATAACATCCGTTCCATGATTTTCACTAGCCTTTTCAAGAGCTTGCTCACTCAAACTAAGGCGTCTAACTTTATTGGGATCTACCTTTAGTGCCTCTTTTAATCCACCCTTGGGTTTCCCAGCATGAATGGCAATTAGACGCTTGTATGCTGATACCTCTGGCTGTTGTGACTCACCGTCACTATCTTCACTTGTAAAAGTATCGCTCTGCAAGCAAACAAGGCAACATGAACAGAAATTATCACCTCGGAAACTAGCTATTCATTTAACATGTAGTTGGGAGTGGAAAGCAGAAAGTTTCATTCCTCAACATACCACATCACCATCTTCTTGATCAGATACAAGATCCAATGGCTCCTTCCCCCATGTATCGTCATCAGAATCCTTATCCTTTCGAGACTTAATCCCCTTGTCCTTGCCACTTTCAGCTTTAAGATACTCCTTAGGAGGTTTTGTTGAAATAATTATCCGATACTTCAACTCTTCTGGAGAAGGAAACTCCTCTAAACATTCACATTCAGGACTGTACAGCATGTCTCCAAATGTTTCGTTGATCATCTGAACACACAATTCTTTTGCAGTCAATACATTTACAGTTCCAAGGGAAAACAATGTAGGCTCAAATCAATCCACCGCAACAGGAAAAGGAAATACCACCTGAGCTACTTTGACTTGAAGATCTGGGGTGAGGTGGTCTTCAAGAGTTATTATGACTGGATATGGGGAGGATGAGAAGGCATATTCTTTTATGGATTTTAAACATCTAATGAGTTCCACCGGAGCAGTCAGGGTCCTGCATTTAAGTGCGCGTGCATCTATGAATCAGCAAAAGTCCAAGAAAGAGATTGATAGCTGGGGTCATCAAAAGACCAATAATGGAAGAATATTGATCTTAAAAGGGCTTTAAACATCTACAAATTTGAGGAATCTCCAAGATCAGAGAATCAACTATAACCACCCATATTGTTCACTAATCATAAGATATCTAGAGAACATCTAATGGAATGATCAATATCACGATAACATCAGTCTAATATCTGTGTTAAAAGCATAACTTGTAGCTGAATTCAACCAAGCATAGTATTGTAAGGTGCAGTTAAGGGCATATCCAATCAGAAGAAAAACTGTGTTCACCCACAACTTTGTTTTGCCTTTTTTTTTAACCTATATGATGCCTCACGTAATTTATTGCCAACTCCAGAATTTAGCAATTTAAGAATCCATCTAAAATGCATTAGGCACCGAACCTAAGTGCTACAATCTAAAAAACTAAGCAAAAGAAAGATCGAATTAACACACCTTCCATGTAGAACATCAACATTATCTTTAGTGGAATTTGGCCATATGTCAAGCTCTATCACTCTTACACCTCTCTTTAATGCCTTTATGATTGGGACATCACTGCAATCACTACTGAGTTGGTTTCCTGTTAGGTAGGAATTGTGGCCAGTATATATGAAATAATGGGACAATGGTTTTGTCATATCCTGATGAACCTGAAAGGAAAGCACAGATGAGTATCAAAACACCAATGACTCTTTCAAATAGTATGAAAGCTTTGCAGAATTGACTTTTTATCCCATTATCTAATGACAGCCTAGTTTCTTGATCATTGAAGCCACTTTATACATTAAAAAATAAAATTTACTTTGAAAAGAAATGCAATGCCTGACTTGAATCTAAAAAGACTATGGTTTTACACTGATGGTGAGATTTGCTTCTGGGCATTGCTGGAATTACTCCTTTCTTCCAAAATTTGATAAGACAAACAAACAAATTGGGGAAAAAAGAAAGAAAAGAAAAACCCAATTACCTGATCTCCTACAGGGGGGTTGAGATCAGCAGAGAACAAAAAATGGTGAAAATCATCAAGAGTGAGGGTACGCCTAGTAAACTTCGCAATATGATGCATCTTTTGCAAAACCTGGTCCACTATCTTCTCGGCGTCAGCAATGGACACGCCACCATCTCCCTGAACTTCCATCAAGAACCGCCGCAGCTGCTCCGCCGACATGTGGGTGCCGCCATCGGTGTACTTGAAGAAAGCTTCATTGACATCGGGAGGCGGGCCAGCCTCTGTGACTTTGAACTTCCTAGTGAAACACACACACATTCTATAACTCCCAGCCATGATCTCGGATCACCAAAAAGGATTTGCGTTGAATTGAGTTGTGTTTTGTTGTTTAGATTCAAGAAATATGATCAAGGACATGACAGAATTTATGTCTCTGTAGAATTGGGAGTACAGGAACTCTCAAACTATGCGACTTCTTGGTGTCTTTATTTTATATTATTTTTTGACATGTTACTTTGAGCTTGATTTATAGACAGATTAGGACGACTTCTCTTCCCTCTCCATTATTAATCTCTCGGCTTCTGCTCAACGCTTTACCTTCCCGCCTTTTTTTTAGTATTTTTATTAAATACTTTTTCTTAATATAAGTTACCTATAAGAAAATAACTTAAAATCAAGAATTATTTTCTTATAGGTTATGTCGAATGAATTTTTAATGGAGTTTCTAAATCGGTTCGTTTTCTGTATTATCATTTTAAGATTTTGAAGTAGAAATTTTGAAAAATATCTTATTTTATAAATGAAAGGGGTTATGAAAAGCCCGTCTTAACTAGTATTAATTAAAGTAAAAAAGATGTTTTGAGTTTATTTATTTGAAAATAAATATAACTCAATAATACAAAGTAGTAAGAGTTTAGTTGGAAGTGTATATTTTAAAAAATATTTGATTAATTAATATATATATATATATTATAGTTTTGTATGATTCCACTAATTTTTTTAACAAAATTATAAGTAATAAAATTATAATTTATATCTTTTATTAGACCAACTTTTTTAAATTATAGCTATAAAAATTATTATGATATCAAACACGTACTAATAGATAATGTTTAGAAATGTAATGGTTTCTACTTTCAAGCGCGTCTCACATAAAAATATTAAATTATTTTTTTTAATGGTTTTAATTTATTAATGTTAAAAAAAAATAAAAAAAAATTTTAATATATTTTAAAAAACTCTTAAGAATATAATATATCACGGCATAAAATGCACACTAATTTTTTTTATTAACGTGGGTGTCCGGGTCAGTTTGCACGCACCTCGACTAATCTCATGAGCCCTGAAGTTAATGACCATGTAGGTCTCCAGTGGTCATCATATTAGTAACCATATGGTTCGAACCTGAGACTACATGGGAGCAAACCCTTTAGTTTCAATCTCTTACCATTAGACTACCTACTAGATGGTTAGACGTATATTTTTTTTATTAACGTTAGTGTCCGGGCTAGTTTGCGCGCACCTCGACTAATTTCACGGGCCCTGAAATTAACAATCATGTAAGTCTTCAATGACTATCATATTAGCAATTACAAGACTCAAACATACAACTAAAAAAAAAAAATTTGTAGTTACAAGTTTTTACCATTAATATAAACTTGATTGTTACGTACACTATTTTTGTTTTTTTTTTTTTGTTTAACGTGGGTGTTCGGGTCAGCTTGCGTGCACCTTGACTAATTTCACGGGCCTTAAAGTTAATGACCGTGTAAGCCTCTAGTGGTCATTATATGAGTAAACATAGGGCTCGAACCTGAGATTAAAGAAGGAGCAAATCTCTTGGTTCCAACCTTTTACCACTTGACCACCACCCGCACTATTTTTTTTTTTTTTTTTTTGATTTACGTGGGTGTCCGGGCCAGCTTGCGCGCACCACGACTAATCCCACGGCCCGCACTGTTTTAATATGTCAAGTGGAGAGGTGTCTTTTTTTTGTAAGAAGAAAATAACCAAAGAAGGACGGGCGAGTAGTCAGGAAACAGTGTGCATCGAGATAAGAGCCGATGAATCCAAGGACACGATTAGTTTTGATATGCTCAATCAATGCGTTTATACTTGGTTGTAAGACCTTGAGATTTGGAATTATCTGACTATCAATTGTACCGTGTGTGGCAACGCAAGAATCTTGAATTTAATTATATATATATAATTTTAGATTTAAGGCCACTCATTCTTGATCCGTATATAATATGCAAGCTTTTCTTTGCTAAAGGTGTGAAAGATTTTCTTCTCTCTTCTTTTTGCCCTGGTAGGCTTATAGTATATCATCATATCATGGCAGGGCCCGTTGTCCCCTGAATCTTGAGCACAAAAAAAGTATAGTCGAGAACGAGATAATTTATAATGTTGAGCACTGTAATGAATAACGACAATACCAAGGTTTTTGATATTTCTGTAACTTATCACCGTTTGAAAACGCGGTGCAAACTATATTCTATAAAAATTTAATTTTTTTTATTAAAAATTAATTTTTATATATTTTGAATCCTTTTAATGCGTTAATTTTAAAATTAATTTTTAAAAAATAAAAAAAAATATTATTTCAATATATTTCAGCCCAAAAATTATACACTCCCGACACGTCTTCCAACATATGTGATTCAGCTAATGGGATCGCGTATCACGCCATTTCTCTTGTAGCATTGATAAAGACCTTTCATTTAAATTCTGCAAAATGTCATCTAGCTTGATAGGTCACCTTGGAGATTGGCTAAGTTAGATTACAAAAAACTAAATAAAAATTGACCCTTTTAAATATAAATAATATAGTTTAAACTCAATTTGATTTTATTTGACAAATAAATTATAATAATATTATCTTAATTAACTTGAACCAACAACACGTATTGATATGTGAAACCTGTACTCATTTTTTAGTCCGTTGATGAGCTGGGCTCACTGTGTTTGGTTTTTTTGGGTGCAAAAGTCGCTTTTGGAGATTCTTGAATTTTATTTTTTACTTCAAGTTAATGATTTTAGATAATTTTGATATACTGATATCAAAAATAAATTTTAAAAAATATAAAAATATTTTTTTTATTATATTTTCAAGTAAAAAATACTTTGAAAAACAACCACTATTATAATTCCAAAACCACCTAATAAATATGTTAGGGAGACTAGGAGCCCACACTACACCGCAAGGTTGTGTTTTGAAAGAAACAAGAAGTACTTGATATTCGGATTATTAACCTGACTATATCTAACAAGATCAGTTAATTAATAATCTTATTAAAATCAAAGGCACCAACAGAAAATAAACAATAAAAAAACACTTGTCAATAATAAATAAATAAATAATGAGTTGTTAATATCATATTTATAAAGAAAAAAAAAATATCGTTTGAGATCCATCGTCACTCTACTATGGATATCGTCCACAACCAAAAGAGCTTGTTGAGCTGGTTTAAACTCAACTGTAAAATGATGCAAAACGACATTGAAAGAAGTTGCATGGTTCGCTTGAGCAATGCCCTATAAAAGCAAACTAAACAAAACACAATGAAGTGAGTATCCATCTTTATTCAATCAATTAATTATATTTAATTAAAGAAAAAAATATTTTGAAAAAATATATCTAAAAGGGGATAAAATATAAAAGACCCCATAACCCAACCCTAAAAAACGTTATGTAAAAAGCATATAAAAAACAATGAGCTTAATCTTTGATAAAATAAAAATTAAAGGACAAAATCTAAAAAAAAATAGCTTAAAAGAATGAAAAAAAAAGGTAACCCCTAACAAACGTCTTTAAGCTGGGTTCATTTTTCAAATTGAAATCTGTAAAATTTCAAAATGGAGTTAATCAAAAAGCTCAAATCCAAATCAACTCAGTATTGAAGGATGTAATTGAATGTAAATAAAAAAACAAACTAAAAAATTTAGCAAAGCAAAAAAAAAAACAATAAAAAGAATAAGGATAAAATCTGATAGAAAAAAAATAATCGAGGGTGAAATCGCCAAAAACGTTACACTATAAAAACTATATTAGATGCCATAAATAGCAATTAAAATAATAGGGACTAAATAAAACAAATTTAAAAAATCAAATGAGGATGAAATTGAAACATATTTCAATTTTTATAAGTTATTTCAAATAAAAGAAATCTTAACCAAAAAATCAAGGACTAAATAAAAAACAAAGAGATTTAAAAAAAAATCAAATGAGAATGAAATTAAAGCAAATTTTAATTTTCATAAGTTATTTGAAATAAAAAAAATATCAACCAAAAGATCAGGGACAAAATCGAAAACAAAAAGAACCTAAAGGGCTGACTTAAAAAATTACAGGGTAGGGCGAAAGAAAGAAATGTCTATCGAAGCTAAATTGGAGCTTCATTTTCTACATGCACCACCTTGATATGGAGGAGACACCGAGATGAATCTAATGACATCCTAAAATAACATTTTTAGTTGCTAGAATCAACCGCGCACCCTGTCCAAAGACCACAAAGCAGTTGATGTGGAGATGCATGCTCAATACGTGCCAATGCTTTTTTTTTTTAAATCACTTTAATTTATTAAGGGACAAAACTAGCCTTTATTTTACCCAATAACAACAAAAAACTCAATAATACAATAACAAAAATGCCCTTACATTTAA
>Ga0307515_10005634_pt1 | contig 25308 bp, 5 predicted proteins | sample 17_EM_MG_FD_194513 | JGI IMG/M metagenome (GOLD analysis project Ga0307515, IMG submission 194513) | Populus trichocarpa ectomycorrhiza microbial communities from riparian zone in the Pacific Northwest, United States - 17_EM | ecosystem: Host-associated > Plants > Roots > Unclassified | place... | reverse complement strand
GGATATTATCTATATATCTGCTTTCTCTAAGTTAATATATAATCGCTCTAACGCATTATAAGTCTAAGTATATTTAATATCTCCTATATAGTATCTATTCTAATCAAATTATAGACTATAATCTAGGCAATTCTCTAAGACTTATAGGACCATATTAAAGAGAAAGGTATAGATAGTGCTCTCTTATAGAAGCCACGTCTACTTATTAATATTACGGACCTTTAATAGTAGTTTTTTATATCTAGCTTAGAGTTAAGATTTTGGTATATAATTAAAATTAATCCTCTAGTCTTTAAATAAATCCGCTTACACTATAATATAAATTTATATACATGCGTCTAAAATTCTTAAAATTGCAGCGCTTGTGCATTAAGGGGGAGTTATATTAGTGGCGTTATTACATTTATTAGCCGCCTAGTATTATTAAATAGATATATTCTACTAAATATCCTTCTAATTACTGCCAACGCTCCTACTACACCTCTTGCAGTTTTAATATAAGATGCACTTTAATTAATTACTCTAGTAATACAATCCATTACTATTATTTTTAATATTAATGAAATCTATTAATCTAGATAATAAAGTTTACTTTATAGATATTCCTAATAAGTTAAGAGCGACTAGTCTAGCGTCTAGCGAGGGTTTTACTAATAATAGTTAATCTAGAGCTACTAGCGCCGATTACCCGCTTAATATTAATTAACTTAGCTCTCTAAAAACTACCTAAACTATTAGTTTACACTATTGGCCTTTTCCTAGTAAGACTCTACTAATACTTTACAAAGTATAACTTAACTAGCCCTTACATAAATAATAAGCCCTTAGTATCCGCATATAAGTCTTAGTTAGTTAAGGAATAATTTAAGTTAATTAATACGACCTTTAAGGATAGTAATAGTTAGGGTAGCATTTCGTCTAAGCTTAATAAACTAATACTAGGTTGTAAGCAGAAATATTATAGCCTTTTTCTTAATACTGGAGTAAGTAGTAAATGGATAAATAAAGAGAAAGCTATTATATACTTTTTAAGGCAGGATAGGTTTCTGTTTATAAATATTGCTAAATAGGTGCCGTATTTGCTAGCTTAAATTTTAGAGATGTATCTAATTTTATACGTCTTATACCTTATTCTACTAAGGCTATATATTACTTATATTTGCTAGGTTAAGTAACATGTAGGATCTCTTATAACCCTATAACCTGGATATAGAGTTTTAGCGTATATCGCCGGTTAGTTTCTTTTCTTAGATGTAACTTCTAATAGCTTTACTAATATTTTAAAGATTGTTATTATAAATAAAGCCTTATAGGAGCCCTAGTCTTAAAATTAGACACCCTATAAAGATTGAATCCTTATAGAGCTAGGTTACTAGGTATTACTTGCAGTTTTATTATAGGATAATATTATAAAAGCCCTGTTAGGGAGAACACCGGGTGTATATTAGCGCCATTATAGCTATATCCTTCGCGCTAAAGAGCCGGTATGGACAGTTAAGGAAGTAAATCTCCTTATAGAATTGTGTAATAAGAAATTTCTGTTATAGGAAGTTATTAAGGGATATTTTTAGAACAGGCACCGTTGATTAATTAAAGAATTCTATAAAAATAGCGAGCTAGGTAGTTAGGCGTAGCGTCCTCTAAATATACAGCTAGGATCTTAACGGATTTAGCGGCTATAGCTTTAGTCCTATAAGTTAGGAGGTTGTAGAAGCTAGGGGCTTGTAGGAGCTGGGGGATCTTATAAGCTAGGTAATCGTATAAGTAGAGTAGTCTAACTTAGCGCCCTTTAATTAATTCCTAGCGTGTAAATAGGGTATTAATGGGTTTAATAACTTCGGCTTTAATTGTGCGAGCTAGATGCTTATGGGGGCTGGCCGATCCTATAAGCTAGGTAATTGTGCGAGTATAATGCTTGTGGGAGCTAGGCAATCCTATAAGCTAGGTAATTGTGTAAGCTAGATACTTATAGGAGCTAGCCAATTCTACAAGCTAGGTAATTATACAAGCTAGGTAACCGTGCGAGTATAGTGCTTATAGGAGCTAGGCAATCCTACGAGCTAGGTAATTGTGTAAGCTAGACAATTATACAAACTGGGTAATTATACGAGCTAGGTAATTATGCGAGCTAGGTAATTATGCGAACTAGGTAATTATGCGAGCTAGGCGATTATACGAGTAGAGTAATTATATAAGCAGAGTGATTATATAAGTAGGGTAATCTAACCTAGCGCCCTCTATTAACGCCTAGTATATAAATAGGAAGCAAATATTAGGAAAATACTAGAACTATAAAAAAAAGAAATATATAAGTCCTAGATTTAGAAATATTAAAGAAGTTCCTATATAAAGACCCCTTATATACACTTAGAGAAGTTCCTATATAAATAGCCCTATAAGCGTAGCTATAAGTCTAAGCCCTCTCGCGTAACCTAACTACCCCTCCCTACTATACCGGAATAGATAAACAACCGCTATATACTATAAGCAGAGAAATAATTTAAATAAAAAGAAAATATTATAAAAAAATATATTTATATCCTTAAGATATAAATCTATAAGTACCGTAGTCTTAAATACAACTAATAGTTGCTAAGGTGGCATACGTCCTAGGTCTATAAGAAATTTAAAAAATCCTAGGTTATTAGCATAGATTTTCCTTCTATTATTGCTTTTAAGGTAGTAAATAAATTTATTTAAGTAAAAGTATAGATTATTGCAAATGCTTTATAGCTCGCTATAAGTTAAGTAGGTAGAGACTCTGGTAGGAATAGTAAAATATTATTTTGTTTCGCGATAGGCTAAATAAAAAGTAGCTAAAGTTTTAACCCTTTTACTAGCTTTTATTAGAAATCTTCTTTATATTTATATCCTATATTTATAGATTTAAGACTATAAAGCTAAGGCTACCGTATCTAACCGTCGCCTATATAGCCTTGTCGCTTAATATCTCTTTATTACTATCTGCCCCTATTTCTTAATCTTTAGTACTAAAACTATTTTCTCCGTTATATAATGTCTCTGCGTCCTATTCTTAATCCTTATTACTAAAGTTACTTTCCTAACTAGCTAACGCCTCTATGTTGCCGTTATTTCTAAAGTCGGTTTCTTTATCTATAAACGCCTACTTACTAGCTAATAATTTAGGGACGCTGCGCTTATAGGTACTTAGGGTTACAAATACCACTTAAGGAGAAATTGTGGTTAATATTATTAGGATATAGAATATATCTATAGACCTCTAAGTACTGGCTGCTTAGTACCTTAAGTAAAAGATCTCCCCTAACGTAAGGTAGATTAATAGGAGTTAATTACCGCCTATATAAGGCGGAGCGCTTATAAAGGGCTTAGCTAGAATAGTAATTAAACCACCCTAGAGGCACTAATAGCTCCTTTGCTATAGATAGGGGGTTAATATATAAGATTGACTGGCTAGGATAAGTCTACTACTTAGGCAGTGTCTTGCCCTAGGAAGGATAGGCGTTGGAAGTAAATTATATAATACTATTCCTGCTAAAAGAGGCGTTATTAGGGGTTATTGTTAACTTCTAATTCTAGTTTATAACTTTATATAAACGCTTCTAAACCCTATTAAGGCATGCGGCGTCTGTTGGGGATCGTTAGCTATTTAAGTTTAGCAGCAGCTTAGCTAATGGCTACCCCTAATAATGCCTCACTTGTGGATTACTTTAGGCACCTATAGTCTCGGGCGCAGATAATATATAAGCTAAGAGTAATTATAGCTACTAAATATTGTACTATAAACACCATATAAAGTGGAAAAGGGTAGCTAGTATACTCCGCCTTTCCCTTCTACCTTTTGTCCTAACTCCGCCCTAGAAGAGAAATGGAATATAAACGTTATGCTCCTAGTTTTTATATGCCATTAATTTAACTTACCTTTAAATTTGACTTCTTAACTATATATCCCTTAACATCCCTTAATATCCCTATAAGAATACTAGACATTATATATATTACCTTAACTAAGCTTAGATACGTTGCTAATATAACCTATAGGTCCTTAATTGGTACTTATAAAAACATTATAATATGCTATCGCCCCGAAGATAATATACCTATTTATTAACTTACTAGAAACCTTAAATTATCCTAAAATTACATTAATAATAAAGATATAGCATCTGCCAGTAGGGAGAAGAAATAATTGTAGCTTTCCGACCCTATATAGAAATAGATACCTTATATACCTACTTAAATACCTAATAAGGTTAACTCTTATAAAATTAATAATAATATGGAGGGTAATATATAAGAGGATACGGAAATATACGTTAATTACCTTAAGAGCCTAGAAGGCTGTAGCGAAACTAAAATAGTCTTACCTAAGCTAATAGAGGGCCGTGGCGAGGCTAAAACAGACTTACCTTAACTAAAAGAGGGCTATATTAAAGGTTTGCTAGTACCTCTAGGTATATTTATAAAACACCTATATATTTTTTAGCAATACTAATAGTTAAGTAGAGAATAGTTTAGCCAATTATATAAACTTCCTTAGAGATATATCTCCCCTAACTAAAGTATTAACAATTTCCGATGCTATAATTTTAGACGGATAACTAAAGTATCTCTTATTGTGGTTGCCAACTTACTATATAATAAAGGACTTAAAGCGTCTCCGAAACCCTAGATATAGATTAGTTGTATCTATATATGGTCCTATTATAGTAGTATACTAGTATCCTACCTAGGTTTTACCCGCGGGTATACCGTATAAGAAACTTATATTATACTATACTAAGAACCTACGTTACCTTCGTCGTTATGCTATAATATATAAACCGCTTAAAGATGTTATAATAAAGATAGCTTAGAAGGGTAAACTATATAAGCAAAGAGACCAACTAAAAGAGGCGCTAGATAATTATTTAGATCTATTAAGGAGAGGGACATGTAAAAAAAAGGTGGATTATACTATAGATAGAGCCTCTAAGAAGCCAAAGAAATGAGAAATTTCTTATAAGAAAAGATTTTCGCAATTACGTTCTTGTTTTCTGGCGTTAAGAATTAAGGCGCTAATTAGGATTTCTTTAGCTCGGTATTATTTTTCTATCTAGTTGCTTCTATATTAAGAGTATCTTGTTATTATTTATATATACATTAAATTAAAGTTAAGAACTCGCTTATAGTAAAGTCCTCCACCTTTATATACTTAGTAGCGATAAGTTAACCGCCCTATGACTTACTAGTCCTTTATAAAGAATTAAAGTTAAGGTATTAAAGTCTTTGGCGTTTTTATAGGTAACTAGGGTGTAGGTTAACTCTGAATTTTATATTAATAAGGTGGGAATATTAAGAATAAATATAGGATATCTCTCTTAATATTGGCCTAAGTTATAACTCTAAAAATAGGATTTTGTTTTAAGAACTGAATCTAATTTTAAAGACTCTATCCTATTCTAATTTTAAGCTAAACGTACTAAATATGGCTAAAAAGGTATAGCGTTAAGCTAAGCGGTTTAACGGTCTTAGAAGAGAGGAGCTATTTTTAGTTATAGCTTAAGTTATAATTTTAGGAACGGAATCTAATTCTAAAACTAAGATTCTAATTTAGGTTTACGAAGTAAACTAATTAACTACTATAAAAAGGGCGCGATCCTAAAAAAGGATCCAGTTTTAAGAACTAGATCCCGGTTATAGGAAATAGGTTAATTAAGCGCTATAAAATAGGGTTAGCTATATCTGTATTTGGTATATTAGGTTTAGCTTATTTTAGGACTAGCTATATAATTAATTATAGGTACTTATATAATTAACCCAATAATTAACCCGCTGTCGCTAGCTGTACCTTACCTAGCGCCTTTTAGCATCGCTATATTAGAGCCTTACTTTATTTAAGCCTTATATATCGCGGAATAAACTAAAAGCTAATAACTATAATTACTAATAAATACTGCCTATAACTTTCTAATAATACTAGAACCCTATATACGCACTATATTTTTAACCTATATAACTAAGACTATAAACGATATTCCTGCACTTTAGGTTATTATAGCTTAGTATTTAACTAAGCCCCGTAAAGCCTTAGTCTAAGCTACGTTGGATTAGCTTAACTTTTCCACGCCTAACCTTTAAATCCTCCTTACGTTCCGCTCGCACCTTACTTTCTCCCTTATACTTTCCTCTCTCGCTATTCCCTTATTTTAAGACGCGCCTAACGTGTATTTAACCTCCCTATACTTATTTACTTCTTTACTATTATACTATCCTTATATGCTGGTCTCTTTAATCCCCCCTTACCTGCCTACCTGCCTACTATACTGGCCCTCCTAACGTAGCTTTTAGCGCGTTCGCTCGCAATAGCAAATCTCTTTAAATTAGAGATAATTAAAACAAATCCTATTAGGGAAGGACTAAATGGCTTTTATAATTTATTTAACTTAACTTATTAGGATCTAGGCATCCCTAGCTCTTTAGACTCGTTGCGCTAGATAGGCTATAAAGGTAATTATTAATTTATCTGTTATAGGTTCTCTCTAACATATATAGGGCTTAAAAATCTTATAGTTAACCTTATTCTGGCATTATAGAACCTTCTTACTACTTAACTACTCCCGTCTAGCGCTAGCCGCGGCACTCTTTATAGTAACTTTTTCTAACTCCTCCCTTTAGTTAATTCTAACGACTTTAATATTAAATGGTTTACCCCTCTCTTAAAAATAGTTATTAATCGCGAATCGGATAAGGACGTTTAAAGTAATACTATTACCACTATAACAGAGTCTACGCCTCCCCCTTAACCGCTGCCACTCTATATTTAATAAACCCTATATTTATATAATATAAGCAGCTTTACTAACTTGTCCGAATATAGGAAATATATAGATTATATTCTGAAGGAGGAGCTAGGCTTTCTTTACGTGGGGATTCCTAGCTTATATAAAGCATTCTTTAGGGGAGTAGAAGGTCTTAAAGAGGCAAGCGCCGCTATTTTTAAAAAATATAAGGAAGGGGACAATCTACTATACGCTAAGGGCGGCTAGCGTAACTGGCCTAAAAGCGTAGAGCAGATTAATATTCTAGAGTGGTTTAATAACCTAATTAAATTATTTTTAGGCTTTATAGAGGAGTATAGGTCCGCCCTAAAGATATAATAAACGCTTATCGTATATACCGAGCAGCCTTTATAAGGGTTTATAGTAAAGCGAAAGCTAAACATCGGTTTTATGGATGATTTAATAGCTAGTAAAAGCTCTTAATGCTATTAGTCGTATATACTTATACTAGGAGAGCTAAAGAGTAATTTAAACACCGATATAGCTTCGTAAGTATAGTTTAATTTAGGAAAATATATAAGAGAAGTCTTCGCTACTTAGGACACTCGTCGCTTTATCCTAGGCTTTACCCTCTATAAATCTATTATGCGGCTATAGGAGTATAACTAGGTAGGAGGCATTATATTATTACTATTTAATATTAATAAAGACGGACTATAATTTACCTTAGCGATATTGGGATTTCTTTAGATAAATAAGGAGCAGCTTGGGTTTAACCCTATTATTCTAATATTAGACAGTAAGTAATATATTAAGGTCGTGCGTAATAATTAGACTAAGCATCTTATCCTTAATAAACTTATAAAGTGGGCACGCTATATCGCTGGTTAAGCGACTACTTGCTAAAAAGTACACCGTAAGGGGAACACCTTTAAGATACCCCTCGTTATTAAAGACTTATAGCAGTACCTATAGCGCGAGGAAGAAGGTAAACTGCTACGTAAAGTAATGGAGAAAGAAGTAGTTAATATAGCCAGGTACTATTACCACAAGACAGTTTATATAGGCGGTAAAGAAAATAATATTTATAATAACGTCCGCAAGGGGCTAGATATTATAAGAGCGACAAACTATAAGCTAGAAGACTTAATAATGCCTCTAAGATTGGCTAAAGCGAAAATTAGTATAAAGTAAGGCCGAAGTTCTAGTAGAAAGAGGTCATCTAGCTATACTAACGCCCTATTACCGCTTAGCAAGCGTATATATTTAGGCTCTCCGCCTAAAGGCGGAAGGCGCCTTATAACCCTAAATTAAGTACATTAACATATTATTACTAGAGACTATAGAAAGCCTCTTTATAAGGCAAGCTCTTAGGCTACAATACTTACTATACTAGAGGGTGGCATTAAAGGATACAAATCTTTATATACGTGGGCCGGCATTATCTAATATAACATTTTAATAGGCAACCTTATAATGAATAAGGAAGATAATAATCCTTCTTAGCCAGCATTCTTAATTAACTTTAATTTTGCGATTAAGGAGTAGTAAGAAGGGCCTTTAGGAGTGTGGGGTAAGACTAGTATAAAAGCGTTTATGGCGATTAGAGTGCTCCTAGGCGAGATATATTTAGCTTAGTATAATTTTAAGTTGTTCTTTTAGGTGCTATTCTGGATATGCATTTACTATAATAGACCTAATAGAAAAGGTAACGTTGTTAATAGGTTTAATAAGTGGAATTCTATAGATACGGAAGAGCTAGCTAAGATAAAGAAAGGAGAAGTAGATAACGAAGGGGATTTTCTTAAGGGTGCAGGTGATAACTTTTCGCCGTACTATTAGCCACTAATCCCTTAGGTTAATAGATTGCGGAAGGTAGTATTTTTAGGCGGTGGGAGGCGAAAGGGAAATAATAAAAAACTTCCTTCTTAAATAAAGGAGGTGCTTTAGGAAGTAAGGAAGGATTTAAAGGTACTAGTAGAGTAGATAAAATAATATTTTATTACTCTTCCACCGTATAAGTAAAGTTTTGCGGAGATTTGGGCGGCTAAGGCTAGGTAGTAGCCTTAGTTAAAATGTATGTAAAATAGTATAGGGCGAGTTACCTGGGCTAAATAAACCTAGGAAAGAATAATATTTTATTTTCCTATATTCTTCTACCGCATAGGTTAAAGTTTTACGGGGATTTGGGCGGCTAAGGCTAGGTAGCAGCCTTAGTCGAAATATATATAAAATAGCGTAGGGCGAGTTGCTTAGGCTAAATAAACCTAGGAAAGCGGATAACCTAATCTTCCGCCAGGCCCTTATACCCTACTATCCTATATAGGCTTTAAATTTCCATAAAATATATAACCTACTCTTTAGCCTATTAGAAGCCGCCTTATACTATTTAAATAGAGGCCGTTAGAGAATTAATCCCTTACTCTAGCCAATCCCCTACTTAAATAAGTCCCCTACTTAAATAAATCCCCTGCGGGAGCTAATGCCTACGTATTTTGCCGCCCTATAGGAACCAATCCCCTACTCCTAATAATCCCCTATGGGATCCGATCCCCTACTCTAACAAATCCCCTATAGGATCCACTTCCCTATAGGATCTACTCCCCTACGGCAACAAATCCCCTACGGGATCTACTCCCCTACGGGATCTACTCCCCTGCGGTAATAAATCCCCTATGGTAATAAATCCCCTATATTAACGAATCCCCTATAGGTGCTAATGCCTATATGTTCTACCGCCCTATAGGAACTAATCCCCTACGGCTTATATTTCTATATAGCTTTTGCTCCCCTATAGGGGCTAATAGCTACGTTTTCCTCTCCCGTACGGGAACTAATGCCCTATAGCTTCCGTTCTTTATTCCTAGATCTATAGATACTATTAGCTATATCTTCTACTTCCCTACGAAATAAATCCCCTATAAATTCCGTTCCTATATATAGTAACTATATCTTCTACTACCCTGTAAGAACTATACCCTATAGCTCCTGCTCCTATATGGCTTTTACTCCCCTATAAGAACTAATGGCGATTTCTTTTACTCCCCTATGGAAACTAATCTTCTACAGCTTGCGGTTTTCTGTGGGGGTTAATACCCGCTTTCTCCGTTGCCTTATAGCTTTTAATTCCTTATAGGAACTAACGCTTATATCTTCTACTCCCCTATAGGAACTAATGCCCTATAGCTTTTATTCTCCTATTCCTAGATCTATAAGTAATTTGCCCGCGCCACTGCCTACTATATAGGTCTTATTACTATAAGAGTAAGAAAGTAATTTTAAGAAAGTAATAAGTAATAATGCTACTAGCTACAAGATCTATAAGACGTATTTAATACTCTATATATATAAGCAAATCTATATATATAAGTTTAAATTCTTAACTAATCTAGCGCCTTTAAAATTACTTTTAAAATCTTGGTTTAATATAAGAGCCTTACCTAAATGCTTATATATAAGTTTCTCCCCCTTACTTTTAGCTAAGCCGTAACTAATCCGTATAGTGTTCTTAATCTAATATAGTATATTAGCACTAGCCTCTAAACTCTCTTTTAAACATTACCTTACCTATCTTCCGTTTAATTAATAGTCTAAAAGCCGCTCTATATTCTTTTTAGAGATATTAGCAGTAGTATTAGCTTGCTTTAGGAAGGTCTTCTACACCTACTTTTTTACTAGTCTCTTTAGCTCGTTATATCTAAGTATAAGATATATTCTGCTCTATATAGCTACATTAAATACGGTAATTCTGTTTGTTATAAGAAATATAATACCTTAGAAATACTCTATCTGTCGTAGGAAGACGGATACTAGGCTATTACGTTAGATATTATTTAAAGTTCTTTCTATAAGAAAGACATCGGCCTTATCTAAAAGAAGGACAGCGCTCTAGCGGTAAACGTTTTTAACTATTAGAGCTAGGTTTTATTTTAAATAGGCTAGATTTATATTAAGGTCTCCCGCACAAGCCTTTTTATAGTTAGACTAGTATATAAATATACTTATAAAGGGGAATAAACTATATAGAGGGGTCTCCTCTAAGATTTGGCAAGTGCTTTAGCTATTAATGTCTTTCCTACTCTAGGTAGGCTACTAAAACGGTTAGCCTTTAAAACAGCTAATACCTTGCTAGAAAACTTACTATAGTAAGAAAACTAGGCCTTTCCCCTTCCCTTTAATTATATTATTAAACTTTAATTTCCTAGACCTAGACTGGTAGCTCTTTATAAGTCCTTAAAGCACTATTTTCTTATCCTCCTTAATTGCGAGTAACTTAAATACTAAGGCATTCCATTTAATGTCCTTAATGTTAGTAACGGCAAATTCACCTATTAGTGCTTATATTAGTATATATAATTCGCTAGCTCTAGAAAAAGAGTGTAGAAAGCTTAACCCTATTTTTTATCTGCCAAACTAAAGGCCAGGGCTATTGGTGGATAGATTAGGTACTTATTATCTCCTATCTCCTTAGGAACTAAACCTTAATTCTTTACGTCGCCTTGCCAATTAGTCCCTTAATCAATTACGCTTATTCTATACGCATCTATAGCGATTAGCTGCTTGCTATAGTTAGGATTCTAATAATAAAATACTATTGCGTCTACTATAATGCGGCCGCTTGTAGAAAATCTTAACGGGCTATCTTTAGTCTAGAAAAACGCGATCCCTTTATATTTACGGTAGTTAATGCCTCTTAAAGATACAAACTTTCAGCCATTGCTAATAAGATCCTGCTTTATCTCGGCTTGTCTCTTATAACACTCTAGCGGAAATACCTTAAAAGACGTAATTTTTATAGTTAAACGGAATTCCGGAATAGAGAGGGTGGTTTTTACCTCGCTAAACGCCTTCCTATTATAGCTAAAATAGTAATAGTTAAGTTTGAAGCTCTTTTCGCCAAAAAGTAAGGTTTTAAAGTTGCCTAAATTATATATAAGGCATCTTAGTTAATCCAAGCCTTCGTAAATCGTAAGGACGTGCGTATTTGGTTTAAATAAGGCCTAAAGAAGATTAAAATTAATTTCGCTATAGTCTAAAAGCGGTAGAAGACTATTAGTTATAGGCGCGAAATAGTCTTTAAGGAATCTTAGTAACCCCTAAAGGTGCCTAGCGCTAATTAAGTTAGGAGAAAGACTTTCCTAGTGTGTTTTTAACTGGGGTAGAAAATTAAATATAAGGTTTATAGGGATTTAGAAGTTAAATTAGAATAAGCTATATCTATAAAAAGGTCTACTTACTATAGGCTTGTCTTCCTGAAGGGAGATAGCTTGTATACCGCTTAGCACTACCTATAAGGCGTCTCTTACTTCTCCTAAATTTATGCCTAGGTATATGCTGTAGTCTTTCTTATCCTTTTCTGGCTTAAAGTTAGTATCTAAGTTAATATATTTAAAGGCACCTAAGAGACAGACTAAATTTCTTCTAAAGGATACAAATATACTAATTATACATATTACACTTACTTAACGTATCCGGCGAAGTCTCTATAGTCTTATACTAGTAGTTTTATTTATCCTAGCTGTAGTAGACGCTATATTAGCGTATTTCTAAGTATATTTTAGGGATTTCGCAAGCATATATCTTATTTAACACCTTAACTTTAACCTTAGAACCTCTTACTTCGGGTATCTCTTTAACCCCTAAACTTGTAGGGGGAGGTAAAGAAGGTAGAGGAGGTGGAGGAGGTTAGGCTGCTTAGACTATCTTTAATATGGCTGCAAGCATTTTAACTATAAGATGCTGCGCTAACTGCCTATAATGCAGATGCGTTTGGCTTAGGCTACTAGGGGGGGTATTTATGCTATTATAAGGCAGTAAAGGCGCTAGCGTAATAGGCTTAGATATAACTGGCATTGTTACTCTGTAAAGCTTTAATAACGTAATACTGATCTAAAGTATAAGGTTGGAGTAAGGAGCTAAGTATAAATAGTATCGTTTCTTTAGAGGATCCGCCTTCTTTTATACCCGTTAATAGGACCTAAGTTACTATTATGCCGCGAATATTCACTGCACCGCTTACTTGCCCTAATTAACCTTAGATAGCGCTAGACTATATATCTTTAATAGCGTTCCGACGTGTTGGAGAGTTTAACTAAGTTAAGCCATAGGGTATGTGCTGGCTCTTATTATAGGATAAGCCTATAATTTGCATAGCTATAGGGGGTATCGCGAAGAATTGCGTAAATAATCCCCACGAGCTAGGTGGACGTCGTAGATCTGTAATAGTATGCCTACTGTTTCTTTAAGGGGCGATATCCATTTAGCGGAGGCTTCGGACTAATAAAGAATTAATCTTGCATTAACTACATAAATATTAGTATGGCTTGCGTTAGAATAAGTCCTAATTAGGGGACGGAAAGAAGAAAGATATAATAAGTCTAATAATGTGCAGAGTGCGGTATATTAGTGGGTTAAGATGTTATAACCCGCAAAACGAACTTAAGGTAATTAGCCAACCAAGTTTAGTAATCTTACCCCTAGTTACCCCCTAGTTGCCTCCTAACTTCCCCCTAACTTCCCCCTAACTGCTATTAACTACTCCTTAAATACCTACTAACTGCCCTATAACTGTTATAAACTTTCCATTAACTTATTATTTAACTGCTGTAATATTCAGCCGCCTCTTAATCTATCCATTTTAGCGCGCTAACCTTGCCTCTTCGCTAATCTTAAGATATAGAGTTGCCTTATATCGTGCTATAGGCGAAAGAAAAGGATTCCTTTTCCTACTAAGATAGCTATAATAGAGTAACTAACTTAGAGCTTAAGACTCTTCTTAAGCAGAGCTAAGAAATAGTTATTTCGCTTAAAGCCGAGCTAGATAAGCGCCAGATTATGGCGAAGCCCTAGTCGCTCGGCGTTATTAAGTGCAGTAAGAAACTCTAAAAGAGTGTCGCGAATCTTAGGATCTTAGGACAGCTGGATAGTAGAGCGGCTAAACTTGCTATTACGGCTGCTAGGATTCTAAAGACGAAATAGATAACTTGTAAGTTAAATATCTATTAAACGTTCCTTAGCGATATCCTTTATTACTACAGTTAGGGGTTAGTCTTGCTATACGCTGTAAGCCTTAGTAAGTAGAGAGTAACCTCTCTAAATTCTTAAGATTGGATTAGGCTTATATAGTATCTTAAAAGCAACTAAGCTACCTTTAAATGCCCTATCTTGGACTTGCTAGCGGTAGAATATTATATACTTTATAGGAATGGTAAGTTATACAATCTTTAATATAAATATCTCGCTTATCCTGTAAAAGAGGTCTATAAATTAGATCCTTTAGTCGCGTCCTTTTGGAAACGCCCGTTTCTAGAAGATATAGGTTTAAAATAAGAGTTAGCTCGGAGCAATTATACTTATTAATTAGACGTTTATTCTCTAAACACTAATTAGCTGCGCTAAGATATAGTCTAGGATTTATAGAATCCTTTAGTTAGTTAGACTCCGTAAGCTAAGGCTATAATTAATCTAGCGTAGAAAGGAAGTAATATAGATTTTCCCTCTCTATATTAATAAGGCCGAATACTAATCCAAAATAAAATATATTACTAGGCTCTTTATCTATAGCCGCAATTCAAACTCGCTTAGCAAATTATAGGGAGATTGTAAACCTCAAGTTTATAGTACTTCTTGCTTTCCTATAGTAGTATTAGAACAGCCATTTGAAACTAGTATGCCCTTAGGGTAGAGTTCTATTACTATTTATTAACATTATATTGGAGCCGACTTTTAGGTTAAGCGCGAAAATTAAACTCTCTCTTTAATTATGTAAAGCGTTAATTTAATTTAACCTTGCCTTTTATAGGCGAAAATAGCGCACCGTAGGACTACTAAATAGCCTGCAGCTCTTATTAGGCCTTATAATAAGGATAACGAAGCTAGTAGGTTCCTTAGGGCCTATAACTACATTTCTTATTATATTACTAAAGACCCTAACAGCCCCCCCTTTACTATGTATTTTTACCAAGATTGCTTAAACTAATAGGTCCACTAACTTTAGAGATATACCAGTTGTTTCCAGACCTATTTTAATAGGCTCTTTACACTAGATAGTATTTAGCGAAATATATCTTATACTGTTTTGAATTTTGCCTACTAGCTCTAAAGCTCTTTTTTTAAGTTTCTAATTATTGTCTGCGATGTTATTAACGGAAACCCCGCCGTCTATTATCCTAAAGAGCTCTTAATATATGCCGTCTAAGCCTAGGTAATAATAGTAACTAAATAGTTATAGGTCGAAGATAAAAGTAAGGGCTGATAGAAAGAGCTACTAACTTTAGAGAGATAAGGATTATATTAGGATCGGAATAATGGAAAATATAAATATATTGTCTAAGGAACGCGCTAAAGAACTATAGCGTATATTATTACTAGCTATATAATATATATAGATAAAATAGGGTTATCTTACCTTAATAGTTAAATACTTTAGATTTATAGTAAGTATAGCGGGGTAGGCTGCAGAGCGGATAGCGTTAAAATTAAAGGTTAAAGTTAGGAGAAACGTTACATCCTTAACGGGCTATGCCCTACGTAGTGCGCGAAATAGTGACGCGCCTAGCGTATAAAAAGAGAATATAAATTTAAAATAGCTAAGGCTAGTCTTAGGCGTTAATGCCCAACTCTATAACGGGGCTTGGCCTTAAGCTTTAGTCGGTATTATTATATATATATAACGTAAGGGTCTACTACCTAACCGCGAAAATTATATAGTCGGTAAAGGAAGCTATATAGATAAATACGCTAATATATAGCTGATGCGAGTTAACGCGGACACCTTACCCTTTTTATTATATAATACTTTAAAGAATTATATAAACCGTGGCCTATTCTTATTTATAGACCCGATGTTTATACTTAATCTCTTAACCTATTAATAGTACTAAAGGTTATACCGAATATACTTAGTCGGATAATACAGCATAATCCTATAATTTATGGATTCTAAATAAATGGACTAAAGTTATGGGCGAAGCAGGTTATTCTTTAAAATTTTATATTATTTAAATTAAGCTTACGGCTTTAGGCGACATTATAATTATATATAGTATAGCCGGCAGATATCTAGTTAAATTACTTATAAATACTTATAACACTTTATTAGTATATATACCTAAATCCCTCTGCCTACTAGCGCTCTATATGGTTTATAAGGGCTTAACTTTCTTAAATTAGAAATTATAGGACGTTATAGGAAATGCGCTATAAATAGAATAAGCCAGAAGTAGAACCTAAAGCTAGAAATAAAACTTTAGGCTAAAAAGAATAGCACTATTACTGCCGATTCTTCCGCCTAGTAGGCCGCCCCTATTTTTTCTACACAATAGGCTAAGCCTTTAATTTTAAATAGTAATGCCTTTATAGTAATCTAAGACTTCTTATTAGAAAGCTATCTTTAATCTAGTCCTATAGAAGATTTTATTTCCCTTTTAGGTTAGTAAGTAGCGCGTCTTCCTCTTTAGTAAATTTTATTCTAAACTTTAGCCCTTAGGGCTTTAGCTTTTAGAGCTGCTTAACTAGGTTAAAAGGTAAAGGGAATTGTTAAGGAAGGATATCTAGTGTATACGACCCGTCTTTCTAGCGCCTAAAAGCTGCTTAGATTAAAATTTCTTCCGAATTAGCATTTAAGGCGGCTCCCGGTATTGCTTTATTAGAGTTAAAGCTAGAGGCGGCGCTTAGTAGTAGTTTTTAGGTACGGAGGCGATTATATATAGGGGATGCAACCCGCTTATAATAATTGCTAGTAAGCGTAGTGCTTTAGTTAGATGCATACGTAGATAAAATTAAAGGGGAATAGTAAGACCGCTAGAAATAATGCTTTATAGTACGCTTTGCCTTTAATTAACTAGTAATAGGGGTTGGTAATCCTCGTCGCCCTATATACCCGCGGGCCTTATTATCCTTATTGCTACTACTACTATTACCGTCCCTAGAGTCGTTATTATCTATATTATTACTATTATTACTTCCGTTACCGTAGTTCCTAGCCTTACCTTTATCTGTAACGTTCTCGCCATCCTTATTATTACTTTCTTTAGTTAAGCCATTTATAAGATTGTCTAGAATATAATTACAACTATTATTAGTCCTATATTTTAGTAGTTTAGTATTATAAGGAGATATATAGTGCTGGGGGGAGAGGCTAGTAGGCCGCGTAGTAGAGACCGCTCGCTCCTTAATACCGTTATAGTTATTAAGGCTAAGGGTAGGAAAGCTAGAAGGCGTAGTCCTCCGGGAAGTAGGTGACCTTTATTACTTCTTAAGTTATACGCTCTTATTGCTCTTACTAATAGAAGTATCGGAGATATAATTAATACTGCTTAGCTAATCGAGCTAATTAGACCTCCGCTTCTTTAACTTCTTAGCTCTTAAAGACTCTTAACCGGTAGCTACTAATGTCCTAAGCTTTTGCCTAAACTGCGGAGCAGTTCCAATACGACGCCCCTTAGCTAAATTATCCGTTTAATTGCTATCTAGCGTTAAGGGTGTAGTATAATTATATATAGGTGCGCGTACCTCCTCTTTTAGCGCTTCTAACAAAGGTAGCTCTTTATTATCTTTATCGCCCTTACTATTACTATTATTCCTATTATTTACTAATTATTAAATAAGCTATTATAAATTAAAAGGGGAAGTATATACCTAATCTACGAGGTGTCGGTTGATTATTAGCTTTGTTAGCTTTATCGTTAGCGTTACTAGCTTTATTACCCTTAGTTTCTAAGTCTAGATCGGCTATATCGTCTTTAATAACTATTAGATTTACTACTAGTTATTAAAACTATATATTTAGAACTGCTGGGGAAAGAGGGAGAGTAGTGGGGTAATTACTGGGATAATTACCTTAATTACTTCTTCTAGAGACTTAACTGTTATTTCCATCCCCATAGAAATCTTCTTCGTTATCCTCGTTATCCTTATTATCCTTATAATACTTATTATTAGCTTTCTTATAATTATATATAGGGTCTATAGGCGCTTTATTAGACGGAATATCTAAATTAAGGCCCTAGGTGGAATAACATGCCGTTAAGTGCCTAAGCTTATAATGCTTCTTAACTTTTTAGGGGGAAAAGAGGTACTCCCCTACTCCTCCTTTTAGGCTTACTACTCGCGCTTTTCTTAGGGGCCGTAATTGTATGGTACTAAGATGAAGCTATTAATTTTCTAGGGGGACTAGTGTAGAAATTGTTCTTATTAAGCGAAATTTTAGGAGGAATACGAAATAAAGACTAAGGTGGTGCTAATGTTATTATTATTAGAGTTGCTATTGTTTTATGGCTTTTAAAAGCTTTAAGGGGGAATTAAAGGTCTTTTTAAGTGCACGTTAGTCCTCCCTTCGCCGCTAGCACTCGCCCATCGCCCCTTGCCCTTTACCCCTCGCTCGGGTTTCTTATTAAATTAAAGTATTTAATATATGCGCCTCCGGCATAGACCGGGGTTAATTGCTGTTTGTAGGGTATAAAGGTTTATAAGGGCTTAAATTCCTAGCACCTAATTAACACCCTTAGTAAATTGCGATTAAACCGTATCCGCCCGTCTAAGCTGGCATATTTAGCTCTAATATAGCTATCGCATCTAGCCCCTTATTAGAAGGTTAGTAGCTTAAGTTCTTTACCCTTATTTCTTAGTAAAGGGCAGTACTAACGTATTTATTTACTTCCCGATAATGCCAATCCGGCTAATCTTCTACGCCGCTTGTATTAATAGGGTATAAAGCCCCGCTTATGCGTACGCGTTATAAGCTATCTGTAACGGAAGGAGGTAGTGTTATTATTAGTAGCGGGCGGGGTTCTTTAATACTAACCGCCTAGTAACGGATACGCCTGCTACTTACATGGTGATTATATATAGATGTATAAATGCGCTAGGTAAAGGACTGCATAGGGTGCTGTACGAGGTGCTATATAATGCTCACCCTCCTAACGTGGCTGGCTAGTATTAGAGATTCCTTTACAGTTATGCCGTAGTGCTATAGATCCATTATGTGCCTAAAAGCTATAACCTTCTAATTTTAATCCGGGTAGTTCCTACTATAGCCCTATAGCTTAGAAGGCCGGATTATCGATCTTTTACCGCTCTGCCGCTAAGCAGTTAGGCAGAGCTAATAGCCCCTTAGCCCTAAACTAGCAAATTAAACGGTGTCTCCGAAACATCCGTGGTAATATAACTATACTATTAGGTAGGCATGCATAGCCACCTAGGCGATACTTTGTGTAATATTTGTTCGAATAATGCCTAATACAGCCCTATATGGGGTGGTTGCTTAAATCGGCGACGTTTAGCTGCTTTTCTGCTAGGTAGCCTAGTAGACATACCAGCCGTGATATAGGTGGCTTTAGCTATCGGTAAACGCTAAAGCGGGTCGTTTAACTAATAGTATATCCTAGGTGAGAAAATAGCGCGTAGGTTAGCTAAAACGAGTGCAACGTAAGCTCGCTTAAGCCCTTAAGGGGGTAGATGCGGCACGCCTGTCCCTTCCTACCTTAGAAGGAGATATGCGGTAGAGTTAAATGAGACAATAGTGCTGACGCGGCTGGTAACTGCGGAATTCCCCTAACCCCCTTCTTATAGGACGGTTGCGGACCAGCGCTATCTAGAAGGCGAAAGGAGAGAGGGTATATATAAGAGAGAAGACAGAATTATAAGGATATAGACGCGCTTAGCGGACAGAGGCGGCGCTAAAAGAGCTTAATAAAAATTAAAGCCATTGGCTCTAGAGGTGGGAATTAGAAGAGGAGGCTAAGACCGTCTATACATTACCGTAGAATGGAGACTCGCCCATTAGAAAGGCCGCAGTTAACTATATTAATTGTTAGTCTAAGATATAGGGGAATAAAGTAATAAGCGGGCTGGACTTACATACGCATTAGCGCTAAAGGGACAGCAGAAATGCCTTAATGCGACCGTGCCAGGGACTAGTAGTAAGAAGAGGAGGAGGCGCAGCGTTGGGAGAAAGGAAAGATGGAGGATAAGAGGAAAAGCAGCGAGAGAAATGGCCTTTTATAGTTGAGGTTAAGGGGCAGTCTTAGCTTGGCCGGGGTCAACAAGCAAGGGCGCCTTGCCCGTAAAGGAAGCCTCTATTTCCTAATGCAGTTTCCCACGCAATAAAATAACTCCTTTAATATACTCGGCGAAATTTAAATACTTAAAAAATAGAAGGAAGTATAAATCCTTATAGATAGTAAAGCCACTAGTATAGGCTTTATTAATACAAACTACGCGAAAACTTAACGCTTAAATTTAAAGAAACTTAATAAGCCCTAAGGCCTATAAGGCTTTAATGGCAAGCCTTTAATATATAGTAAACTTATATACTACGCTCTTATAAAGATATAGATAGGCAAATACCTTAAATACGTTTCCCTATTTATAATACCCTTAAAGCATTATAAGGTAATACTTAGATATAAATAGCTAAAATAATACAACCCTTTAATTAGCTGGGTTAAAAAAAATACTAAAATTTCATACAACCTACTGCCGAAGTTATTACTTAAAATACTACTTGCCCTATAAACATATATATAACTATTTAAATTTAACATAATATAAATTGCCCTTACTATAATCCTTAAACTAATATAATAAAGTTATAATTACTAATTATAGTAAAGAATGCGAAGATAATATACTAAAACCCCTTAGAATTTATATAGTACAAGCTGCACCCTTTTATTTATTAGCAAGAAAATAAGACTATAAAATCTTTACTATAACACTAGAAGATATTAAGAAGGCGTTGAAACTAAAGCAATATATTAACCCCCAACCTTTTATACCTAAAGAATATTATAATCTAATTAATACGTTTAAGAAACAATTCGTAAACTAACTACCCCTATATTAAGATGAGCACGATTTTAAGATAAAACTTAAACCTAGTATAACGCTAAAGTTCGGCCTGTTATACGGTATGTTATAAGAAAAGCTGCTTATAATGCGATAATATCTTAAAGAGCACTTAGAGAAAGGATTTATTCGCCCTAGTTAATTACTATTTACCTTATTTATACTATTTATTAAGAAACCTAGAGGAGGCTTAAGATTCTATATTAATTATTAAGCCCTAAATATAATTACGATTCAAAACCAATATCTAATTCCTCTGCTTTAAGAAACGCTTAACTGCTTAGTGAAAGTATAATACTTTATAAAGCTTAACGTAGTCGCTGCCTTTAATCAAATCCGTGTTCGCGAAGGAGATAAAAAGTATACTACTTTCTATACACGATAGGGGCTTTTTAAATACCTAGTAATGCTGTTTAGTATAAAGAACGGTCCCGGTACGTTTTAATAATACGTTAATAATATGCTTCGCGAATTCCTTAATATATTTATTACCACGTATATTAATAATATCTTAATTTATTTATCTTTGCTTTTTAAGTATTAGAAGCATATCTAAATGGTTTTTAAACACCTATAAGACGCGGGCTTATAATGCAATATTAAGAAATGCAAGTTCTATACATCTAAAGTTATATACTTAGGCCTAATTATATCCCGTAACGGAATTAAAATGGACCCTAAAAAAATTGCTGCAATTATAAACTGGGAAAGTCTTAGTAGTATATAAGATATCTAAGGATTTCTAGGATTTGCAAATTTCTACCGTCGATTTATTAATTACTTCTTAAAAATTGTTTAGCTATTAATAAACTTAATAAGAAAGAATATAAGATTTAAATAGACTACTAAATATAAATAAGCTTTTAACGACCTAAAATATTGTTTTATAACTACTTTAATTCTTATCTACTTTAATCTGGACCTTAAATATATTATTAAAACAAACTCGTCTAACTATATACTAAGAGGAATATTATTGCAATATAATAAGAACGGCAAGCTACGCCTAGTAGCCTTCCTCTTTTAGAAACTTACCCCTACTAAATTAAACTATAAGATATATAATAAGGAACTACTTATAATTGTTAAATATTTTAAATAATAGCGCCTAAAATTTAAAGGATTATTATTTTTAATACGCGTATTAACGGACTATAAAAACCTATAGTACTTTATAACTATAAAGCAATTAATATAGCGCTAAATTCATTAGGCTAAATACCTTTTATAATTTAACTTTAAGATTATATACTAACCTAGTAAACTTAATTAGAAGCCTAACTTATTAATATAATAATTATAGAACTTACCTATAAACGCCTCTAATAAACGGAATATAAATTAATTATAAATTATACTACCCCCTAAACGCTTTAAGAAACTATACCCTATATTTTTAAACGCGGAGCTTAATAGGAATAAATTAGAAATTAATAATTAGGATATAAAAATTAATAAATTAATAGAGTATAAATATAAGAATAACCCCTAGATAGTAGATATAATAAAAGTAATTTAAATAGGGAAACGGTAATATAAGGATATTATACTCGCTAAATGCGAAATCTATAATAATTAGTTATACTATTAATAGAAGATAGTAGTCCTAAATTCCGAACCCTTACAATTTAAGATACTTAAATTTGTATATAATTCCCTTATAGTAGGGCATCCTAGCTATATAAAGACCTATAAGATTATCTAATAAGTATATTACTAGCCTATAATATATAACTATATATAAAAATATGTTTAAGTATATAGAATATACGTATATATAAAGACCTCTTATATAAAAAAGTAAGGAGTACTTTAACCGTTACTAATTCTAATATAAAGATAGTGAGATATCTTAATTAACTTTATAGTTAACCTGCTTAATAGTAATAGGTTTACAAATATTATAGTAGTTATTAACTATTTTATAAAAATGCGATATATAATTCCTATAAACTTAATTAATATAATATTAGTAGCTAAATGTTTTATTAAGTACGTCTTTAAGCTATATAGACTTCTTAATTTAATAATATCTAACCGCGGAAGCTAGTTTATTTTAGACTTTTAGTAAGCCCTATATAAACGATTATATCACGGAACCCTACCGTAGGGGCCTCTATCTATGCTCTTGCGTATACCTTATATACAGCTTATATTAGCTACGCGTAGGTATATTACCTCCTTACGCCCTTAACCCTTATGATTGATCGCATAACGTCTTGTAGACTCCTTAAATACATACGCTCTATAGCCACTACCCCCGTTTTATAACATTATATTGCGCCTTTTTACTACTAACGCTTAGCCTATAACCAATTCTACGTCTTTACAATACTATAGGCGCTACTAGAAGCAGCGTGTCTATAAATTACCTTACTTTATACTTTTAAGGAACCCATAATAGTAAGACAATATTCCTTACTAGCTATTATATTAAACCTAAAGAACAATCTAATACCTATACTTAACCTATAACGCCAATTAATTCTAAAAGAATTTAATTTATCAGCCTTAACCCCTAAAGAGATAGATACTAATAATATATTATTTTTTATTAACTATATAACTACAGATAAGTAAATAGAAGGGCTACTACCTATTAAAATTAAAATACGAGACGCCGAGATGTTTGTAAAAATGGTAGCACAAAACCCTAATAAATACTACCGCCTTTTATAGAACTACTACCTAAAGCTTATATAAGCTAAGATGCGTACTACTGAAGATTGTAATATTATCTAAGACCTATAAGCTTATAAGGCGCTTGCCGATAATACACGTTAAGAAACCGAAGATAACCTCTATGTGTCTAAACGCAACATTTAATAGTTAAAGAAGAATAAGATTATACTAATTGCTATAGTTACTAAAAAAGAAGGCACAATTAAATACTTATAATCTTAGCTTAATGAGTATATTTATAATAATGCTAGATACCTCTTTATTATATATAACGCTACCTAAGTCTTTACGCCCCCGGTAACTTTACCTACTTAACGCTTAATAGAGGGTTAGCGCTAAGTAGCTTTACCTAATAGGAACCCCTACTAAAGCAGCGACGATAAAAGCTATAATAATTAGACCTAAACTGCTACTATAGAATCTAATATACGCTACCTTAATCCCCTAGTCTTTTAAGGAGACCGTAAGGAATACAGCTACTAGAAGATATAAATCCGCGAGAAACTAACTTAAAGCGCCTACCTTTTTCCTATAAAAGATACTAAGATTAGCTATATTATTGGGCGAATAAAGGGTATACTATTTAATAAACTCTTTGCCTAATAGGAGACTAGTAGCCCCTAGAAGTAATAGTTTTACTAAAAAGTCCTTAATAATCTTAACCTAATATACCGCGACTATAACCTACTGGCTACTAACTAAGCTAAACTACGTGCCTTAAAGATAAGCCCTACTAAATTATTTAACGAGTTTTATATTAAATTCTAGGAATATACTAGAGCCCTCGCCTAAGATAATACTAAAAACTAAGAGGATTTCCTTAAAAAAGTTACTTATCGCCTTAGTTACGCAGCCGCTAGCTATAACTATAACGATATTTATAAGATAGTAGCAGCCCTATAAAAAATTAAATAATAACTAAATTAGATTGCTACTGCTAACTCTTACTTAAAGACCTCTCTATAGAAGCCCTTTAGGCCTACTAAACCTATATATACTAAGCCACCGACGCCTACTACCTTAAGTATTACTAGAGCTAACATTAACCTCTCTATACTAACCTTTCCGTAAAATCTCCTAGATAGAGAGCGTAAGCTACTCTAGAAATTAGGACGCTGCTATAAATGCCGTTAAAAAGGCTGTTATTGCGATAACCCAAACTACCTAATGGCTAGGTTTAGTACCCGCCGCCTAATATCTAACTTAATACCCTAAACACTAAATATATTGCTATACGTTACTACTATATAAGATAAAGATATAGTAATAGTAGTAGAATTAGATACGGAAGCGGAAAACGCTAAGTTTTAGCCCTAAGTTATAAGTTAGGACGCCCTAATAATGGAGGGATCTATATATCGGCCTATTTAATAAATAACTTAATAAAGATAAATAGATGGAAATAGATAGTTTTACCTATAATAGGAACTACTGCTATAAAATAATATAAAAGCCGTTCTATAATTAACTATAAAGCTATTAACTAATTTATAAATACCTAACTTATGCGCACTTATAACCTACCTACTTTACCCCTTACTAAAGCCCACGCCCTATAACTTACTAATAGTAGTTATACCGTATAGAAGATTACCTATATAGTATAATTTTACTTAAATATAAACAGGCACCAAAAAGAGCTCTAGGCCTATATTATACCACTTACCAACTACCCTATTATCCTTAAAATAAGCTAGCTTAAATAATATAACCCCGCTATTAATTAGGAAAAGAAAAAAGCAACCTTTAACTTTAAATACTATAGAGAGACTTGCCTAGGACATGGCCTAGCCGCCTTTATTTACTTACTAGGATATTAACCTAAGAAACCCCTTATTACTCTACCTATAATTAACTACTACTATATAGTATATAGGAAAGGCTAAACCGTTGCTATAGCTTTCTAATTACGACTATATAAGCTTAATAAAGAATAAGACTATGTCCTCTATAGTAATAGGATAGATATAGTTAACCTTTTAGAAGATAACGCCCCTGCGGAACTCTATAGACTTTTACCTTTAAACTTTAAGAAGTT
>Ga0307515_10005633_pt1 | contig 25308 bp, 21 predicted proteins | sample 17_EM_MG_FD_194513 | JGI IMG/M metagenome (GOLD analysis project Ga0307515, IMG submission 194513) | Populus trichocarpa ectomycorrhiza microbial communities from riparian zone in the Pacific Northwest, United States - 17_EM | ecosystem: Host-associated > Plants > Roots > Unclassified | place... | reverse complement strand
TGACTCATCCTCACTTTTTATCACCACTCACCCCTGAATACCCACTCTGATCGAAATTATACCACTTCTGTCTGTATATTTGGCTCCATCGAGATATATTTTCCCCATTAAAAGACTAATAACCGGGAAAGTATACCCTAACCCTGGACACCGTGAGGGATCGGTCCGGACCAAGCCCAGTCCTGTCTGTAAGCATCTGGGATCGGTCCGATCCCAGTCCAAAAATTTCTTGGACTGGACCTGGACTGGACTGGACGGTTCCAGTCTGGACTGATCCATTGCTGGACTGGTGGAATCATTGGCTACCCCTAGCAAGCATCCTTGTAGCCTCGAAATAATATCTTTAATATATCCCAAAGCAAGTATCTTTGCAGCTAAGCTCGAGATCCGAGGGACTACTCAAGCCATCGTTTGGTGTTTTCTACTCGCCGCACGACGTGGCGGGTGATTCGTTCTCCAAGGCATCCTTCAGTTTTGGCGATATGACACCCGTCAAAAACCTGCCAAGAACAGGTCCCCTGGGTACCGTGTCTGAGAATTTAGCAGTCCAACCAGGCTCGACTTAGCAGGTTGCATAACGATTAATTTGCTTTTCAAGCCATCATTCAACGTTGACCGCTCACATGGCAGATGACTAGACGGTTGATTCGCTCTTCAAGTTATCTTTCCGGCCCGACGACGGACAACGGAACCTCAGATGGCTGGCTATCCTTCAACGTTGACCACTCACAGCTCTGCATGGTGGATGCCGTGAAGTTTGGTTCGTTGCTATTTCTAGAGCATTGCTGCAATTATTGCTATTATAGAATATAAATAAAGAGACTTAAATCTTGCTACGCTCACATATTTGGTATAGGGAAAATGGTTTGAGATGCAGATGCCGTAGTGTATTGCAACAGGGGCGGTTCCTTCTGCTTTTCTCCGGAAAGACTAGAACATCGATATATATTGTGATGGTAGTTCTATGGAGTTGATCTTCCTGACCCTAATTTCCTCCGGAGTAGGCGGTCTTAAAGGTTATCCAAGTTCCAAGGAAGCGAAAACATGAAGGTATCTCCAAAATCCGAGGAGCCTGAGACTACTGAGGAGATGTTATGGTGCTAAAAATAGTTAGTGCGCAATGTCTTCCTGCAGATCCGCAACGCTAGATCATAGTCTCTACGGGCTTCAGGAAATTGTGAGGAAAAAGTTGAAAATTGGAACGAATTGTGGGTAAATACAATTACCTTCAGCGGGACTACAATTTCCAATGTAGTTTCCAATGTAATTTCTAATGAAGTTTCCATGCTTAATTGTAGTTACGGTCACCACCAGATGATACATCACGATAATCACCATGGGCATCATGGAATAGACATCACCATATACTGCCACCCTTGAATTGGCATCACCATTGCCACCGCCACCATATTCGTGGCATTGAACCCACGCGTACGTTTACCCCCTCCAAAGCCTCAGGAAGCGCCCAAACAACTCATACATCAAAACTAAGTCAGAGAAGTAACAAGCGCTTTCCGATATCGATAACGATAGTCACCAGACCATGTTGAAAAGCTCAACACCTTGTATCTGCGATTAAAAACATCACCACACATTGGATAATGTGGGGAAATCACACAGGGAATACTAGATTGTTTGGGAAATCGCGCAGTAATATACAGGAATTCGTAGGAAATGTAAGTAAAATGCTTATTTGTATCGGCATAATTCATGGGAATTCATGACTATTGTACACATGAAGTTCCCCTGCACGATTTACTATGGGGAATGTACATGCCTACAATTTCCCACGGCTCATGGAGAGTGGTGAAGGTTATCTTCACCCCAGACAAGTCTCGGAATCCTGGCAGGCACATCTAAGACTAACCTCCTCTTTAGACGAAAGCAGACATCCAGGTATGAGAGAAATCGCATAATCTTTACTTCTGCGACTACCAAATATATCATAATTTATGAACCTCAATTTTTCAATCCTCCTTCTCACCAGAATTTCAGTCTTTCAGTCTCAATGTGTCCCTACACCCCTGGATCTTCTTCCATCTACCCTGGATTTCTCATGTCCTCTATTAGTGGTGATTTTTGGTAGTGGATGGCCGCTAGAATAGACATACACATAAACCTAGGTATCTACAGGAAGTCTGGTTATGGCTTAGCGTTTACCTATAGAATGAGGGATTTTATAACTGAAGGACACCAATTCACCTATCAGACTCTAGCTCTCAAATAATATCAAGAAATTCCTGTACTAAGTTTCCGTGGTAGAAAGCCAGCTCGAGGTTAATATAGCAGCGTCGCCATGGCCGAGCATGCCGCCTTGACTAGGCTTGGAACGACACGATTTTCCTGACGACCCTCACATCGGTGGCTTCTCTCGTGAGGAATTGGATTATTAAACCATCAAGTTGTTGCGGAAATAAGCTCGAGACTGTAGCGGGTAAACTCGAGCTAACGCTGGGAAAGGTCATTCACACAAACAAACTATACCCTGACGCCAAAGGAAACCTAGGTGAAGTTTTTAGTTTCAAGCCCGAGTTCGTTGACGCTCGTGTACGTACTAACCCATATGACCAGATAGCTTCCCGAAGAACTATGACGCGGTCACTTAGTAACATTAGCATGCATATTACCTAAGCTGTATCTTACCTATAAGTCTGTGAACGGCTTTTAATTCGCTGGCAGAAAGTGTGCATTATCAACGGAGGTTCTCTGTCTCCTTTTGCAGGATTGACCGCGGATATACTGTACTGTACCGAGCGTCAAGGTTCGTACGTCACGCATTACGGAGGGCCCGTCCGAAGAGAATGTATTACTATTTTAGCTCACTTTTAGGCATTAGGTATTGAAAGAAATTGTCACGCTCGAAATCTCAACTTTGACAAGTCTCACTGTCAGCCACGCAGCCGAACACGATTTTTGCGATGCAATATATCACTCCGCTTCTTACCACAGACCACAATGTGGAACCTCCCCATCTCCTCCATCGCCATGGCTCTTCTTCTCATACTTCTCCTCGAGTATGAGGTTGATAGTATATGTAGCAAGCGCACTGACCTGCACGATGGCATGTTCTCATGCTTCTTAGCGCGTCCATCGGCGCAATAGATCACATATTCGAGAACGGCACAAACCGATCTCCGGGCATCAGTCGAAAAAAAAACAAAAATCGCCTGCATTTGTAAAACTCGTTTGATTTCAGCTAGCTGGTACGCGGATCGATGCTGCGGGTGAAGAATATCGGCAACTGTTACATCGCCAAGATCTTCTAATCTTGACTGCTAGTCGACAGCATTGCACTCAGTATAGTATACAAGGGAACACGCATGTGGAAACCACATGGTACCCCGAAAAATGTTTCCATACTTCTGCTGGCTCTCTCTCAAAGTTGGCCCGAACTCGCCTCCGGCTCCTTCGGGCGTGTGTTGCTCGCAAGCTCGCTATATCTCCCCCGGCCGGGTAAATTTACGTGAAATTTCGTGTCCTCGTGTGTTATATAGTAGATGAGATGGGCGTTGCAGATTAATCGATTTAGCCGCTGAAACTGGCAGGGCGGTTTTACACTTTATCTAAACCTTGGGCCTGGCATGTGTATCACTATCCAGTCAGCTCCATTTTAGCCCACAGCCAATCAGCGCCCACAGCCAGCAGCCAGGACGGCCTTCAATTCACTCAGATCTTACTCGTTAGGGAGTATATTTTACGCTCCATCTAGCAACTACGCTGTGTACTGAATTTTGAAGTGAATTATACTTTCGACACTTTTCTATCGATCTTTTGACCGATCTTTTCGATCGAACTTGTTATGGTGTGTTTTCTCAGTTGGAGTTGATTTGTTGGGGGTTTGTTTGTTTGTTTGTAATCATATTGCATTCGGCCGCTGGCGGCCATGGCATATCCCATACATATTTCCTCCCCGCTTCTTCCGTAACATAAAGAAACAAAAGCAAAGTCGCGAGTCCTCTTCTCCCTAAAACAAAAGAAACCGCCAAAAAACATCAACTTTTACACTCCCCCATCACTCGACTCCTCGTGATCTGAGTTCTCCGCCTCCTCCACCACTCCGCTGATTCTGCCAACGTCCATACGGAAAAGAAAATCCAACAACGCCCGCGAACATTTTTCTTCTGCAAAAACAAGAGACATTGGCAAACTGATCTTCGATTTGTTGGGGGTAGGCGGGCACCAGGGATAAACATAACATAGATCTCATTATATATAGGCCTTTGCTCCATATTGAACCATACGATAGCAATCTCAAGCGAAACATTCTTAGATCCAAGGAAATATCTTCACAATCTCCACAGTAAATACTGCCATGATCTGTAAAACATTCATGGCGTTTGTCTCATTGATTCCTGCGACATGTACGATGTACCCTAGTGGAATAAACAGCAACGCCAACAGTAGCAAAAGTCCGAATCGGCGAAGCTGACGCTGATAATCAACAGCACCTCGATGTAGTAGTAGAACGGCTTCCTCATGTCTGTGGGGTGCAGGATGTTGAGCACGGAGAGATGCGTCGGGCTGGACAGCTGGGTCGAGTATCAGTATGCGCCTCGCCACCTCGACAGTCCAGGAGAAGAAAATAACATACCTTGAGATCGAGGCGTATCAGGAACACAGACAGAGGGTTGAGGGTATGATTGAACACGAGTCGGGAGGACTAGTGGTAGAGGTTGGAGCTGGACGACAGTTGAGCTCGAGTGAGAAATTGATGGCATTCTCGAGCGGCATACCGATGCATCTCCAGCGTCATCAGGAGTGTGAGATTGGACGTGCTCACAAGAGTGACCTGGGATCATTGTGTATTGACCGTTCGTTATATATATATTCTGAAGTGTTGAGTGAAGGTAATAAGTTAAGGGAGCTGAGGGGGCGATATCAATGAAAATAGAGTTATACTTATAGGAGACGATAGTCTGAGTCCGAGACTATCCTATATGCCCGCAACCTGCTACTGGGGGTTATACGGCATGCTTAAATTTTATGGATCAATACTACCACTTTGGGTTAGCATATTGGTGGGCTGTAAAATTCTCTCCTCCGCAGCCGCATTCGTGACGTACAACCGGGATTTGTGCGTCATCCTCAGCATCTTCAGCATCTCGCAAGAGCCCATACCGTGAAACGTTACACAGACAGCGGAGGTTCCGCTTGGTGGGGGCTTCGATCTTTTCGCTCACCAGTTTTCTGCTCAGCTGCCCCTATGTCACCATGGAAGGTTTGGGGATCCTCGCGACGCTTGAGAAAATTTCAACTCCTTCATCAAATGCTAAATATTCTAGCGGCTGCTTAATTAGCGAGAGTGATAATTGAAGCGTAGGAAGCAGATATCGATGTTGTGGTATGCCGGACAATTTCACTGGCAATTTCGATTATGTTGCTCGTAAATTTTACGAGTGATCATCCATGTCTAGACGCATGTGAACAAAATGTCAAGCCTTCGTGTGATTTTGGTGACGCATACACCATTGGTGATCCATTAGTGATGTCAATTGGACGTGAATATTCATGCTATAGAAATGTGGCCAACATAGTCTGGTAGATCTTAACATGGCAATTATTTTCTAGCCAAGGGGTTTGGGTGCCTGGGGGCTTTGCTCCCAGTAGAAGGGCGAGCGGCGGCTGGAGGCAGCCTGAGCCCATCTCATCTGCTGGCAAAAAGATGCTTAGAGCAGCGCTGCACCGGGCTTATAGTTGCCTTAATTTGTATGCGTATTACACCTTAAGATCATCTCTCGGAAATTCAGCACTTATAACTCAGTTGAACATACGCAGATCATCTCTGCAGCACATTCGATTATTTTGAGCGTTCTTTAATAACAATCTTGCGATTTGCAAGTATCTACTCGCGGATTTTACTCCTTGCACGGTGTAAAGGATATGGAATTAGTATTAAGGCTGTGGAGAGAAAGCAAATAGCTATCTCAGATGTTCTGGCCTTAGGAGTTTCCGGGGTTTCGACAGTCACTGGATCAAGAGTCCCGGTTGACCCGTCAGCAAATCCGGAACTTTACAGCTGAATCGACCACAGTGGCGACTGTCATCAAGTTCTCTACTTGACCACTAGAAAGGTCTTACTTGAGAACTAGGTCGGCCTAGTATTAAAGCGTACCTCTTGGTAAGTGCGGGCGGCCTCATGACAAAGTGATCTACTTGATAGCGGCGTCGGAACAAGGCTGCCGCGTTCACTGAACTTGGACGTAATATACACTGCTCCGCACTTCCGATCTGCTTTATTTATTACTGGTGATTGGTGGTTGAGTCAACTATCGGCGGAAAATTCTTCTCGAACGACAGCGCGATTCCGAAGACCTTTCGCTTCCATTTACCTTTTAGAACCACATGTGCAAAAACAAATCACAGGATTGATGTGGCCTGATGTAGAGAACTCGGATAAGAAACACATTCTACGCTCTCCAAATTGATAAATATCATGTGGTTGTGTAATTACCGGTATATCGTGAGCAGCAATGCAAAGCGGACAATGGTGATTGGCAAGCACTCGGCACCCTCGAAGCCTCCAACCACAACATGCTCTTTGTTCGTATCCCTTCGTTCGCCTAAGCTTTGGGACCAGGAAATCCGCGCTAAGATTAATAACATCCAGCCCAGAAGAACCCCAGCAAAATCAGTTAGAATAGCTGGCGGAAATGCCATTAAAGTTAGGAATCAGTTCTTCATTGGTTGTGGTGGGCTTGAGGAGGGTAGTTGACAACTGAATAGGCATTCGAAAGTCATAGTTGATGACCACGGTAGGGATAGGCTCAAGATCTAAAACTAAGAAGTTCACTCCAAAAGTAACATGTACTCTAGAGCGAAAGAACCGCAAAACTGCCCAGAATAATTGGTTGGAATAAGAGCAGGATTAGGAACCAGTCCTTCTTTGCTGCACCATCAAAACGGCATATCCACTGTACACTGCACGACGCGCAGCACAGTCTATAGAGGACCTATAGTGATTCGCGCATGTGCTTATGGAATTCTATACGGCCAGTGGGGTGTATAGGCCATGGCGAAATTCAATGAGATCAATGAGATGCCAGCGTACACACGAAATAACATATTCCAAGGGTGTGCTGGCTGCAGGTGCAAGGCAGCAGGCACATAGGTACTATACAAACTATAGGGAGCGGTATGTATTGTGTACTTGAGCTCGTTCCAGTGGAAAAGTTGACTCCGCAGGAAGCTTTAACTGCATAGGAAGCTTTGACTATGAAGAAGCATTGACTCAAGTCTCCGGAAGAAGCTTTGACTCCGCAGGGAACTTAACTATCGCTGACCTATTCGTATAAATTCTCCACAATGTCATCACCACCATCACCACCATAATCACTACCCTAAGAAAGCTCACCATGACTAGCTTGTGTAGACTAAAAGAGTGTACCACTACACGCCCTATACATCTAAGTTCTATAGGATTTAAGCAGTAGATTCCGCTGGCCAACCTGAGTCCGAGGTCTCCTCACCCCAAAGGCTAGTTCTCTCCTGTAACGGACATTGCATGTCGGAAAGATCAACATCATGTGCTTTAAACATCGTGAACTTGAAATCCAGTGGAGGAGGTGGCGGCGATGTCGGAGATAATGTTCAGGCTAACGGATCAAACGACATGATGTTGTCATCCGTACATCGTAGTCACTGGTAGTGAGACTACTCTTATGCTCCATTGAACCGGTGCAGCAGAAGTGCTTTCATGGTATTGGTAGCACTCGTACATCATAGGACTGAATATTACCTTAGTGTACTGCGCAACCACCAGATGAAGCCATTGTAATTCTTCACGTATTTTGCTTTGCTACATGCACCTGCACTCTTATATCACCGCTCTGTAACGGCTCGCACGCAGTCCATAATGCTACATGTAGCCCATAGTACCCTCGTGCAACATATCCTATGGAATGCCGCCTAACAAACCGCTTGCTCTGAGCTACGCAATGCTTATGATGAGATAGTGTCATTTCAAAGTACCATAGGCTGCATGCAGTCTACATTGTCGCTGCGCAAAATATCCTATGGAAGGCCTCCGAAAAACAGCTTGCTATGGGCTGCGCAATGTGTAAAGTGGTCTTTACTGGTGTGGATGGGTTAACGAGATTCGTTAAGTGCTGAGAAGGCTTTCAAAAACCACATTTCGGACCAAAGTTGGATCTTTATGAAGGAAGAAATAGGCTGCGATTGGTGTAAACACCATAGAACAATCAGGCGTTGGGTAGTAGACATCATAGGCAACAACAGAATAAAAAGGATAGCTATATATTACTGGCATCGGACTTTGATGGGTCCCTGGACCCTAGAAGCTTCCGAGAATTTCGGGATAAGCATTTCAGATACTTCGCCAAGAGCTTTCACAGGTACAACGGGAGCTGACAGATGGTTGCAATGTTTTGCAGGTCTGATCTGTGAATTAATTGATGTATGAAGGACAGAAACAAGACATCTATATCTCTGAATATGTAACCATAGAAATCAGACATTAATACAATTAGTCTAAGCCAGCTGAAAAAGCACTGTGGCAAGTAATTTGCGCGGCTTGTGTTGTTCCAGTCAAACCAATCGATTGGTTTACCCTGGCCGTGGACGATGGCCCCCACACAGTAATCTGGACTTCGTCAGGCAGATTCTCTAGGGTTATTTGAAGCGTTTACACACTTTAGAGTGATGCTCAGCCCCAACAAGGCGAACAATCACAAGCACGTAATATTCATTTTCGCGGTTCTTAGTTGGGAGAATAGTTAGCTTACGTATCTCAAGAGTTTGTAACGCTTGCGTGGGGAAATTTGAGCAAAATCGATGCAAGGCCCCCCCCCTCTCTGCTATTGGTCACGTGAAAATTTTCGGCAGAGGACAGTTGCGCACAGTGATGTAGGATTTGGGCGCCATTTGGCCAATTGGAACACGGCGGTACCTAGCAATAGAACCTACCCCGTCCACTTGTCAATTTTTTGAGTGTCAGTTCTCTTGTGCTTAGTGGTAGCGAATAAATTGGGCAGACTACGAGTTTGCGAGCACGTGGCTAGACAAACTGGGAACGTTAACGAGATAAGATTATCAGAATAATTAGAATATTTAAGTCAATAGGTGTGATGGAAGAGGGCGGTGTATAAGCAGACCGAATTGCAATCTGACAAGAAGCCTGCATGTTGTCGAGGAAGATAGCATCATTGTAGGGTATAGCAGTGGGCAGTCGGTACTAGACGATTGAGGCTCTATTTAAGTATCCTACGTTTACGTCCCGCTAACGTCATCCCACAAGGTTCATCCTACCAGCGGCAAGGCGCCTTTGCCGCAAATCCGATCAGTCTCCACTTTTCGGTGCGTCAAAAAGTGTTACTGCCGAGTGGAAGTGTTACTGCCGAGTGGATGACAAAACTTTTGCAATTGCATGAATTCTCTACCTCTCATATGTACAGCCGTGCCCAGATTCAGATGATGGCCAGCGCTGTACGTCTATATTAATTGTACGAAAGAAGCAAGCAAAACCTAGAAATGGAGTGGCAGGTGAGCCATATGATTTTGTGGCGAAGAACATGGAGAGGTTTTTTTATTTTTACCCGCACCACATGTTCATCGAGACGGAACCAAATCCCTAGGAGTTACGACAGTGGCGGTTTTCAGTGATTCGCAGGCAGCCATCAGACGGACGGCGCACCTGGACCCAGGGCCAGGGCAGCAGCTAGCAAGAGCAGTCAACGGGCATGCTAGGGCCCTCCACGCCCATGGCATTGACGTCGTGATCCACTAGGTCCTAGGACACTCAGGTATCCCCGGGAACGAAGAGGCTGACCGCCAGGCAAACAAGGCACGAGAAGGTCGAGGGTACACAGTACGTGAATATATATACACTTCGGCCGCGAATAGAGCTAGACGGATCTCCGAAGGAAGAACGGCGGCGAAGGCAAAGTGGGAGGCCGATAGGTGCACCAAACACTACGGCTATAGGCTGAAGGGCAAAGCCGGAAGCAAGAGACCCGTCCCAATGACAAGCGTGAAGTCACTGGCTGCGAGGTTCTATAGACTGAAGAGCGGGCATGCCCCGGCTGGAGCGTACCTAAAGCGGTTTAGACACCGAGAGGACGACATATGCTGGTGGTGCAGAGGCGAAGCAGTACAGACGCGGGAGCATCTCTTCCGCCACTGCAGCCGATGGAAACACCAGCAGAAGACGCTCTGGAAGACGGTGGGAAAGACCACAGGCTGGAAAGCGGGCAGATGCCGACATGTGCAGATTTCTGAGCTGTTTTCCATGGAGAAATGCGACCAAGCGGTGATGGACTTCCTGGCAGCTACTGACGTCGGGAAGTTCCCGCCTAAGCAAACGGAGGAGTGCGGGCAGGAGTAACGGTGTTCGGCTCGGGGGTGGTCTCTCTTATCGGTGATCTCTTTTGTTCTTCTTCTCAATCTTTTGCGCGGACTGGCTTGCTTTCTTTTGTCAAAAGGGGACGATGGGTAGTAGGTGGGAGCTCTGCCATCTAACCGGCTCGCCCGGAGGCGGAGGTGGTGTATCTAGACTCTGTCATACTCTAATTAGAGTGAATATAGTATGAATAAAACAAAAACAAAAACAAAAACAAAAACAAAAACCCTAACCCTCATCACAGGAAATCACCCACTATCGTCGTATCTGCTGTGTTACGATATGGAAGTTGGGGAGAACCGTGTGTATATACTAAGGTACAGAGAGAAGGGAGTGAGAAGGAGAGAGACTCGAGATATATACAGGAGGCATCAGCCCCAGTTACAGCCAGCTGTATCAGACCCTTGTATATATGTAACATGCTGAGTAGAGTCGGGACTAGAGTACTACACCCAGGCACAGATTAAAAGCTCCCAGGCTGCAGGTGCTAGGGCGCGCAGGTATCTTCAAGAGGCTGGGGTGATATTGTTGCTACTTCAAAGATGTTAGCGCATTGCTTAGTTCCCGCCGATCCGCAACGCTAGATCTTTAGCTTATCTTCACCTCAGACTTTAGGCGAAAGCTGTGCAAACGTTTATCTAGGCGCGAGAGCGATCGCAATTGTCAATTACATCATCCTCTATAAGCCACAATGTATCAATCTCATCCACTTCCCTTTTCTAGACAGGCATATCTACGCCCCAACCTACATCCTTTCGGCCTTAGCATTTTCAGATCCTTGTCTAAAGATGTTTGTTTGCAAAGCAGACGATCGTTGAAATGGCCATACAATGATTTCCACAAAAAAATTTCACCACTTTGAAGGAAGTTAGAAGGCAACGTAGTTGAAAACTTTGTTTTTCACCAGAGCCGCCAGAGGCAGAAGAAACACTAGGAGAGAGGTGTGCGGTGACGTGCAGATGTAATGCGTCTGTAAGGTTTAGGCTAGCATGAGTAGGTGCGGTTTAATCTGTAGACTAAGTGTGGATACGGTTTTCGCTAGTTGGGATTGGGGATGAAGTAATTTAATTACTTAGCATGAATAGTTTCGCTGTGATTCGGAATATTGCGGGACAGATACAGATATCTTTTAATTCATAGTGAAGGGGATGAAATAGCTATGGTTCCTGCGCGAGATTTGATCACCGGAAGAAATAATGATCGACCGATAAATACGTAGAAATCCGCCACCAAAAGTCATGATCACTGTAACATTCACGCAACCACCTTATCCCCAAACTCCCCCCTAAGCGTCAGCTTTAACAAATCTCTCGCCACAATCTCCTCGCGTCTCGCTTCCGCCTCATCAATATCCCAATTGGAATCAAAATACCGTCCATTCAAATACTCCGCGCGTTCCGAACACAAATAAAGCGTCACGCCTCCTGCAAGCTCCGCTATTCCCCCCATTAGCTCCCAAACAAACCCATGAAAATGGAAAGCAGTCACTTACGAGTGTCCTGCGAAAAATACACAAACTTAGGCACCGTCATATCTGTCGACACCATCCCGGGGTGCAAAACAGTGCTGATGACATTTGGATACTCGGCCGCTACGTGCTCGCCTAGCTTTGTAATCGCTAGCTTCGAAATCGCGTAGCCACTGTATTCGGGCATTGCGAGGGTATGAATTGTCGACGATAGATGTGTGATGTATCCGCGCTTTCCTGAAGGAAGGAGGCGGGAAAGGAAGGTGCGGGTCATGAGATACGTTCCCTTGATGTTGGTTTCCTACGCATGTTAGTCCGAGCAGTGGATTGTTGGTTTGCACGGTATTCATACCATGGTATTCCACCACCCGTCGATACTCCCCTCGCCGATGTTTCCACGGCCGTTCAACACCCCCGCCGCATTTACTAATACGTTAGCTCCGCCGAATTCCGCATTTACCGTCGCTACTAGCTTCTCTAGGTCTGCGGAGTTCGTGATGCTGGCGGAGATGTACACGACCTTGGTCGTTGGGCTGATCATTTCGATTTCGGCTTTTGTGGCTTCGAGTTTTTGAAGATTTCTGGCGACTAGAGCGAGACCAGAGGAGCTGGCCCGGGCGAATGTAAGCGCCGTAGCCTGAGGATAACATGTTAGGAAACCGGGGAAGGGAAGATTGGATGGATGGGGAACGAGCCTTGCCGATGCCTCGGCTGGCGCCAGTAATGATAGCTATTTTTCCAGCCTGAGACAGGGTGGGATTGCTGGGTGAGATCGAGGGGTAGACATCTCGATGAGTGGTGGGTGTGAAGCGGGAGAATTTAATGAAGTGATCGGTTGGGAGCTGAGAGGTCATGATTCTGTTAATAGTTGATGATTTGATTTGATTGCTTGCTTGATTGCTTGATGAATGGGGCTAGAGATCGGTCAAATATTAAATACCCAGAAACGGGGAAATAAAAATCCGAAATTTCTAGAGGTTGCGGCTCAATCTTCTCGAGATGTTGATTGTGGTTTGTAATGTACTGACGTTGTCGGCGATTTCTCAACAAACCTGCATGGATCCTGTAGATACGATGCATATGCATAAGGATCCCAAAAAAATGACTCCGGAGTTCCAATGAAGTTTCTGCGTGAAGTTTTGTGAGGCATTTCAGTTACCTTGAGGCTGCTATGTTATTGTGGGACGTTGCATAATCCAGCACCAGTATGATAGAATGCGAAACAAGTTGCTCAAGATCGTCAATTCTAATCACTCGATTTGAAATCCAGATAGCTCACAGCCCTGAGTTTACAGCGTACATACCTTGTAACAGACTTTCTAGCTCTGTATCGTCCTTTATGACGTTTTCATGTGACCAAATCCCACCACCCAAAGCGGCAATCAATCCTAACAGAAAATGCAATGATTGTGAGGGATATTGTGGCTATGTGAGTCAGGGTTGGGTTGATTCAAAGTCATTTACTTGTGCTCAGTGAGACTAGGCTATAGAGAAAATCTAGAGAAAGTAGATTCTGCTAGTCAAGAACAATTGATCACCTTCAGTTCCAGGGCATCATGAAACCTCAAACTAAACTAATATACCGCATTAAATCATCGTTTCTAGAAACAAAATGGAAAGATTTAGAAGCGGCTGCCTCCACCCCGCGTAATCTCTATCAGTTTGAACCCCTGGCTGCATATGGGGCAGACCCTTCAAGTCTTTCATCTTGACGCAGAACTCCTTGCCTATCTCTACCCTCACAATTAGTATCCCCACCTTTCCCTCTTGATATGCACTCCGGGGTGACACATAGCAGAAGAACCTAGGCACACGAACAGCGCTAGCAGTTCCTCTAAATCTATAACAGTTATAGGGAGGGACTGCATTTCCACATATGTGCAGCACTTCGGTTCGATTATGTATCGCAGAATTCTTCGCACGCGCGTTAGTTCTCTTCACTTGCCCCGCATGTGTGCGATGGGATGTAATCACTGGTGAATACAGACTGGGCAGAGTAATTCGCATATTCCCTCCCTTGTGACAATAGCCATCACACATTTACACGAAACAAAGAACGTAAAGAACCCCTAAATTTGTAGTCGCATCTGAACTGATAGAACACAGTACGTACAGTACATGTATACTACCGACGTGCTATCTGAGCACGCGAACCCCGAAAGTACATCATAAGAAAAAAAAAACGCCCTAATCCTTTGAAATATACCCTAGAATCTCCCATCCACGTACTAGAAGAGAAATGATATTGACCTAGTATCCCTCTTAGCATTCCCTTCTAATGTCAGTAGAGAAGCGACATTGTATCTCGAGCACCTAATTCCTGTACCGATGCTTATGCGGACGATGTGGATGATCCTTCGCCCCCCATTAGCCCTCTCCCACTAGCACCTACAATTGCACACTTACATTAGCATTGGAGTTGGCATCGGCACTGGCACTATTAGCCTTGGCATTGACATTAGCACCCTGGGCTTCAGCTTCAGCTTGATGCTCAGGTTCCTCTTGAGCAGCTTCAACAGCACGTCTGATCCTACGCAGCTTGTTTTTTTTCTCCTGTTCCTTTCGGGCGCGCTTCACCCGACTGGCGCAGAGCCAGCCCAAGCTGCAGATGAACATTAGGGCGAGAGCGACGCTGATAGAGATGAGAATCGCATTGCCCCTGACGTTGATGGCGTGACTCTCGGTGGGGGTGCGGGTTCTGTTGCTGGGGATGATGAGGCCGGGACCTTTGCGGGTTGTGATGGGCTGGTAGATGGTATGGTAATGATGGGGCATGATGGTGAGGAGGATGGTGATGAGGAGGGAGGTGATGAGGAAGGAGATGTGGAGGAGAAGGAAGGAGAGCGGTGGGGGTGGCATTTGGAGTTGGTGGAATGAGTGCTCAGGTTGTTTGGGAATCGTGCTGAAGTCACGGATGTGAGTGCGTTGCTGGGGTTTTAAGGTGTTGGTGGGTGCGAACGAGAACATCCACGCCGAGAGAATTCCACAACCGACGCATCCCTTCGCATTCATTGTATCTACCGATACCTGCTATCAGAATTAAAATTGATTCATCGTTGTCACTGTTTGCACTCGATTGACCTACATTCTGCATGCTGGAATGGTTCTGCCCGCCGCTGGCTGTGTGAACTGTTGTTTATACTTAATTGGCAAACGAAAGGATTTCCGAATTTCTGGACCTGTTCTGTACCGTCCCCCGCGCATGCCTCTTGTTGCCTATGGGCACGATACATGGTTTTGTTAGTTGTGTACGAGCTCTTATGTTGACTTAGTTGCGGCAGAGAGGGTGCATCCTATAAACCGACCCTTTGCCCTTAGCCCTTAGCCCTTAGCCCTGGATGACACTTACCCAGCAGCAAAACAGAAACAGCAGATTAAAAGGTGATACCAAGCATAAATATAAACGGATGAGTGCGAAGTGAATCAAGAGCATGATCGATCAGTTACACGTGGGTTTTCTCGGGTGGGCTTCGTTTAACTCTCAACTCTAGCATCGGCAACCCGACAGGAAGCGAACCAAAGTGCGGCCTATGTCGGAGATTAGATGCCGAAGCTTGGTGCGGTAGTGAAGTCTACTTAGTAATAGCATCTGTATGCGAAAACGAAGCTCGGATCAGATTAGATTAAACTCAAGTGACTTGGAGTTTAACTCTATCACACCTCCTCCAGAGTACGAGACGGTTGCACAACTAAGCGCTTCAAATCAGCACCCATACATTTCAGACATGCTGAATTTGCCGCCGGTCGTGACTCTCGGCTGCAAGCCGCTGCATCCGGCCATAGTGCGCTGTCATAATTGAGGTGGGGTGAGGGGTAGCTCCGTTGCAGTTTCATAGCTCATTCACCCCTTAATCAACTCACTCACTCACCCCCTCCATTGCTCTGTCCCCTCTTTATCGACACTGAGCTCATCAATCTTCTTGCCATCATATCATATACAGTACAGTCGAACACCTACACCCCCAATTGTCGACCATGTCGGTGTCTCGGGTGAACCTAGCCCTAATACTAGAATGGTACGAGGAGCAGCTACCCTTTCGTTTGGACCTTGTTGGTGACTACGCTGGCTCATCACGTTTCTTGATCCACGGTGACTCGCTACTCCGATACTGCTTTTCCGATCCTCGCATCGACTTCTCGCCGGGCTTCCAGTTACTTCACGCCGTCTATGTCGTCGAGCAATTCTTACAGAATCTGATCCGCCGAAATTGCGTGTTCGATATCGTGTTCCTCGAACGGGACGCGGCAATTTGTGTCCCATCCGGCCGGGGCAGTGCTGCGAAGAAGTGGCTGTGCGCGAGAGCAGTCGTGGTGAGGCATCTACTGGGTCTGAGCGGAGGCCATGGCGAGGTGAAGGAGTTTGTGAGGGTAAATGAGGATGCTTTTTTAACGTGGATTACTGAGAGGAGACCTTTGTTTATCATGACCGCCGATGGGGATGACATTGGCGTTAATACGAAAACCGGGGAGGAGGACGAGGAGGAAGAGGAAGAAGGAGAAGATTGGGACGATGAGGATGAGGACGACGACGAGGAAGACGAGGAGGAGGAAGAAGAGGAGGGGGATAGTGACTTGGAGGAAGAGGAAGATACGGGTTCCGGTGAAGCCAAAAAGTGGACTATCGTTGCCATACTATATAGTCTCATGCATATAGGGGAGGGTTATAACATCGCCTTAATTAATCGTGTGGAATTTGTGGATAGCAAGGTATGGAACCCCTCCCACTGTGAAGATGCCGCTTACCCTAGCAGATCTTCACCTATATTTGCGAGAACACATCGGGTGCTGGCCGTAGGCGTATCCCAGGAATCGACACCCCCATTGAGATTAAGGAGAAGGCGCCTCGCTTGGGCCCTCGATTCGAATTGCCGGCAGTTGACGAAAAAACCTCCACTAGAGAGCGATTGACCATCTATACCCTCGTTCGGCTTCTTAGCCCAAGCTGTAGCCCTACGCTTCCGCCGCCGGTTGTTGTTCTTGCATCAATATATCTCCTACATACTGCATTCCTCAAGCACCTGTCACTCGAGGAACGTCAGTGGAGTTTGCCGCGCGGGCTAGAAACATCCGCGGCGAAGCAGCAGAAGGCGGAAGTAGTGCACTTTTTAGATCAATTCGCGGAATGTACTACCTTGCTCATAACCGGCGGTTTACCCGGACTCGACTCCGCACAGAATACGGGCGAACTGTGCGACTTCGTGGATGGTCGGCTGTTGCTGCGGCTTTTCATGCAGGGAGCCGGCAATGTACCGGAGAATGTCTATGCCGATTTTTCGCGCCTTGCTGGTGCAGTGGAGGAGGGCTTGAAAGTGTGCGGTAGAGAGATCACGTTCTCGATCTCAAAGGCTGTTTCTAGGGGCGCAAAACCAATAACTAAAGGGAAATCTACGGAGAAATTGCCGACACGCTCTCTGCTCCCATTTAGCAACCCCATCTTTGACGCTCACCTAGAATCCATCAGACTGGCGGTTGATACCCTTACCGTTGCCGAGAAGTCGTCCGATGCTGACAATGGCTCCGTTTACCGAGAAGAAACTCATTGGCACAACTCGAAGAAACCTCTGACATTAGCCCGCACCCAGAAGAGGCCATCTGTGGTGGTACAAAATCGCGCAACTGGAGGGAAAGGCCAGCCCGACAATATTTGGGATAAGAGAGCGATGGGACGAGCACGAAAGTCCGAGCAAAATTTCCTGAACCAAATGCAAAGATATGCAGCAAGTCTTACAGACTCAGTAGATGGAGCTTTGCACCCGAAGTTGATCATTTGCGACACCGGAGAGGACCGGAAAAGGAAACCCGCGAAAGAGAATGAACAAAAACCTACAAAAGAGATTGAGCGAAAACCTACCAAAGAGAGTGCCAACAAGAAGGGCGGAAAACTGGTGACCAAGGCCCCTGTGTCGAAGGCCGAGAAGATTAAACTGGAGAATGCCGAAAAAAGCGCAGTGAAGGAAGTTAAAGCATTGACGTCCGGGTGGAGGAATATTTGCCTCGCAGTGCAAGCATCGCGTGATGAGGAGCCGAGTATATTCAGACTGGACGAGCACCTGAAGAAACTCCGGGAGATGGTACCAAAAAATGCGGCAGACGATCACGAGGGACGATATATCGAAGTCGAAGTCCGACTCTATAAAATACAGATATTACAGTCAATGTGGGCTGCGCTCGCCAAGGGAGGGCAGAAACTAAAGGGGTTTGCGATTGTTGCTGTACTGTTTGACGAGGCGCGGAAGGTGTTATCCAGCCCGGCTTTGACGGTGAAAGTCAAAGGCATTTTGACAAACGTGTTTGCAGGGTTGGGGATCCCAATGCCGCCATCTACGACTGCACCACTCCCGAAACGAGAACTAAGCTTTAAGACAGCGTGGAACGGAACGCACAACGAGGATTGCAAGCTTGGCATGACGTCAGCGGAGTTCCAGCTCATGTATTTTGGCCCTTATATGGATCGGAATATGGATTCTAAGCCGGATGACCGGGTTCCATTTGAACCGGATGGATGGCAGCGAAAGGTATTGGACGAAATAGATAGCGAAAACTCGGTCTTTGTCGTTGCACCTACCTCTGCAGGCATGCTCCCCAGCGTACCACTAAAGGACCCCAGCGAGCTAAGATGAAACAGGTAAAACATTCATATCTTTCCACGCCATGGAAAAGGTAAGCTTAAAGTCTTTGTTTGGCTATTGCATTCGTGCTAACGTACTCTGTTACAGGTATTGAAGGCCAACGACGAAGGAATTCTTGTTTATGTGGCGCCGACAAAAGCATTGGTGAATCAGATTGCCGCCGAAGTCATCAGCCGCTTTCGAAAAAACTACCGGCAGACCGGCAAAACAGTGTGGGCAATCCACACGCGGGATTACCGGATGAACGACCCAAACAATTGTCAGATTCTTGTCACCGTACCTCAAATCCTGTCAATAATGTTGTTGTCTCCCACCAACGCCACAAAGTGGTCGCCCAGAATCAAGCGCATCATCTTCGACGAAGTCCACTCCATTGGAAATGCGGATGACGGTGTCGTGTGGGAGCAGTTGCTAATTCTTTCGCCGTGTCCAATTATCGCACTATCAGCTACTGTCGGAAACCCAGAAGAGTTCAGTGATTGGTTACAAAGCACACAGCGCTCTCTTGGTGTCCACCTGGAGATGATCAAGCATCCTTACCGGTACTCCGATTTGAGCAAGTATGTGTATCAGCCGCCAGCAGATTTATTCGAAGATCAACCTTTCCAAGGTTTGCAGAAGGGTGTGAAGTTTGGTCAGATCGATGGTGCAGCAGGGCTCGAAGCATTACATCCGGTGGCTTCGTTGGTTGACCCCACCCAAGGGATGCCCGATGACTTAGCTCTGGAACCGAAGGACTGTTTATCATTATACAGATGCATGATAGAAGTGAAGACCGATGATTTTCCTATTTCTGATAACCTTGATTATCACCGGGTATTTGGGGAGTCCGGGACAGTGATTAAGAAGGTGGATGTCATCGAGTGGGAGGTTGACCTGAAATCGGTTTTGAAGGAATGGATGGACGATCCTCATTCACCATATCAGAAGCTGATAGGGAAGTTAGGAAGCAAGAAAGAGCCAGTTCGAAGGCCCTCTAAAGTTGGCCGGAAAGATTCAACATCAAGTCAAGGGGGGGATACGCACCTATCTTCTGTCCTAGGATACGGCACACTTCCGCTTCTCAGCGCTCTAAACTCTGAAAACGCTTTACCGGCAATCTTGTTCTCTTACGACCGTAAGCTTTGCGAACACCTCTGCCTTTCACTTTGCTCGCAGCTGGAACGAGGCGAAGCTGAGTGGCGCGACAAGGATCCGAGATGGAAGGCCACTGTAGCGAAATGGGAGGCGTGGAAAAAGACAAACAAATCGCGGGCTTCAAAACCTAGAACAGCAGTTCCGATAGATGGCGAGACGAAAGCGGATATGATGATGGAAAAGGCTGATCGCGAGCAAAGCTCTATCGAGTTTTTCAATCCGTTGGATCCGTCGCCCGAGTTTTCGTTTGCCGACAATAGGAAATGTACGGAGGCTGAATTCGAGCAAGAGATCCGCTTCTTGGATGCGACGTCACCACTGGTTATGGCATTTAAACGCGGGATTGGCGTTCACCATGCCGGTATGAACCGCAAGTACCGCCAAGCGTAAGTCATCCATCCCATGCTCGGCGGAATCTTTGTTAATTCATTGTAGTGTCGAAATGCTTTTTCGGAAGGGATATTTAAAGGTTGTTATTGCTACAGGTTCGTGCTGTTTATATTCGCCTGCACTACCATCTGCTAATTTTTCGGGGAAGGTACCCTGGCACTCGGAATAAACATGCCTTGCAAGACGGTCGTGTTTGCAGGAGACAGCGTGTATCTCACCGCCTTGAACTACCGACAAGCTGCAGGTCGTGCAGGTCGTCGTGGCTTCGACCTCATCGGAAATGTCATCTTCCACGACATCCCACTGTCCAAAGCACAGAGACTCATCAGCTCTCGCCTACCCTCTCTGATGGGCCATTTTCCGATCAGCTCTTCTTTGGTTCTTCGGCTCTTCATCCTTCTCCACAACTCAAAACAATCGGACCACGCCAAGAAATGCATCAACAGTCTTCTCACCCAACCTAGACTTGTCATCGGTGTGAAATCGTTCAAGGAGCAGATGCTTCATCACCTCCGCTTCTCGATCGAATTCCTGCGTCGACAAAAGCTACTAGGATCAGACGGTACACCATTGAATTTCGCCGGCATGACAACCCATCTGTATTACGCCGAAGCGAGCGCTTTCTCCCTCCATGCCCTTCTGTGCTCAGGTTACTTCGCAGCCCTGTGCAAGGACATCTACAATCCTGCAAGGCAGAAACGTATCAGCCTAGAACTGATGCTCGTGATGGCGCATATCTTTGGCCGGCGTCCAGCTCCGCCAAGCAGCAACTTCCCCGCCCTCCCCCCTCTGCCGAAAAAAGCTAAAAAGATCCTGATGCAATACAACAAGGATACAATGCAAACATACTCAACGTACGTTGAGACCTTCGCAACGCAGTACTGCAACACCCCTGACCACACTCTCCCATTCTCGAAGTACCGATGTGGCAGCGTGGGGTCGGGATTGGGGTCGCGCACTACTAACCACCCAGCCGCACTCTCAAGCTTCGTCGCACTCTCCGGACATAACGAGGGATTCCGGAATATTGATGACCTAACTACCTCCGTGCGCTCCGATATCTTCCTTGAAGGTGGCGCGGTACCGTATCTTCCCGTCTCAGACGATGAGAAACTTAACAACTACCTCTATTCGTTCTATAAGGACGGGGACATAGTCAAGTTAGATCGAGAGAATGGGGTGAGGAAACAGGATGTGTGGTTTCTGCTCAAAGATTTCTCGTTAGTTCTTGCAACGGTCGTGGCCGGGCTGGAGTGTTATTTGAGGGATGGACCGGGCGCGTATTTGGATAGTGAGTTGATCAAGGTTATGGATGAGGATGGAGAGGCGCTTGGGAAAGATGACGAGGAGGTTGTGGAGGCGGTGGAGGGGGAGGGACGAAAGAGGAGGGGGAGAAATGGGGATATGGCGAAGGTGCTCAAGGCGTTTTCGGTGATGAGGGGACAGTTCGAAGAGAAGTTCCAGAAGATTTTTGCGTAGAGTTATGTTAGGTGGATAGTGGGGTTGTATGGAAAATTTAGGACAACTGATGCACCCCTCATACTTAAGCACGGTCAAGTGAGCGTCATGTTAGGATGCTTGCATTTTCAAGACCAGCGCCGAAAGGCAACGCTACGTATTGTTAGTATCCTGTTACTTCCATGGTACTGCAGCAGTCCGGTAATGTGGGAACCGTCTCGCTATATACTTAGGGGCGTTTCGTCGTCAGTAGATATAACCACCCACGCAGTATAGTTCGCCATCAACCAGATACCCCATTTATGCTAAACCACAGTATTGTGACTATTGCCTGCACAACTTCTGCCAAGATAGTAGACGACTTACACAAAATCAGCCTTATAGGCCAGGTTCGTTCAGGTACGTATCATCCGGCAGCCTGTACAGCATTGGTACTAAGCGTAAGACGGCTCGGCGGCAAATGACAGGAAGTTGTTGATTCTTGTGTTCAAGCAACCGCTGTACGTGAGTGGGAATGTGTGAATAAATAGTGATGAGGTGTATTTCGGGTTCACGATCTACCTTATCTCGGAAGCCAACAACCCTCAAGCCCTTCCCTCAATGGATCTTATCTGATCACCCCCATCTCATATGAACTCTCCCACGATCATCATCGCCAAATCTGATCTCTACATGACGGGCTTTTCTTCAATATCGCAGTGGATTCGACGGTATAGTACATGGCGGAAAGCGAAACGGACTCCGTGGCAGGACAGCAGAAGACGAGTTAGAGTACAATCACGTCTCATGCGAATATTTACTGCGGCACATACCGGTGGAGATGACTATTTATGGTTACGATGATGAAAGAGCCTCAAACGGTCATCTCCGACAAATTTTGTGCATTCAACATTCTGGCTATTGTACCGAGCACGATGCTTCGGACGTCACGCGTCACAAATACCCCGTCCGAAGAGGTTTTATTCGAGCTTCTGCCCACTCTTGGGTATTCGATATTGAAAATCCGTCACAACCAAAATCTCGTCTGAACCATCGCGCCCGCTACTGTATATAGGTTAGGCACTAATGTTTAAGAAGCTTGAGCAGGTGGATGAAACCAGCAGATCTTTCACCACCAGATCGTGTATTCATCCTGCCATACAGATCCATGTTCATACAAACCCTTCACAGACGACTACATATCCAACCCTGTTTGTTAAATGGTTCAGCTTGACTGAGGGCTAGTGGAAGCGAATGGGTGGGCGGGGCCTGACGGATAGCTAGCGGCGGCCGAAGGTAAACCCTGAGTTTGAGTTTGAGCTAAAGCCCGAGCTTGAGCATAAGCGTAAGTTTGAGTTTGAGTTGGGGCTAGAGTGGGAGGAAGTTAGGAGCGAGGAGAGGAGTATATAGGAGGAGCGGAAAGGCAGAGGTTGGGCAAGCAGCGGCTTCAGCATCAACACACCACCGCCTATAGCGATCTCTTGCACACAAAGCCGCACCCGAGCCGCCACACCTCTTACCCCCACGTCTATAGCCAAAGCGTCTCCGCCACCGCCTCTCTCACCGCCGCTTTCCTCACTGCCGCTGCTCCGGCTACAACTCCGACACCGCTTGTCTTGTTTCTGCTTCCCTATCTCCACTTTTCTAGCCCACGGTTCTCTGACCATTGCCTCTCTGACCACCGTATCTCTAGCCACCGCTTCTCATTACCGCATCTCTAGACACCACTTGTCTTGTTACCGCTTCTCTAGTCCACGTTTCACTGCCCACTGCTATCTGGCCACCGATTCTCTAGCCACCGCTTTTCGCTACCGCTCCTCTAGCCACCGCTTTCCTTGCGACCAATTCCTCTGGGTGCCGCTTCTCAGGCCGCTACTTCTCTCTACCGCTTCTCAAGAAAATGCTCGTCTTGCTACCACTTCCCGATCGCCACTTCCCTGGTCACCGCTTCGCATGCCGCCGATTCTCGGGCCACCTCAGCCCGCTACCGCTTCATTAGACACGGTTCTGTAGCTGATGTTTCTCTAGCCACTGTTTCTCGGGCCACCGCTTCCCGCTACTACTCCTCAAGACACTGCTTGCCTTGCTACCACTTCTCTATCTCCGCTTCTCGGGCTGCCGCTTCACTCTACCGCGCCTCCAGACACCGCTTGTCTTGCTACCAGCCCTTGATCTGCGCTTCACTTGTCACTGTCTCTCGGGCCATCACTTCTTGGGCCGCTGCTTCTCGGACCGCGGTTCTCCTCTACTTCTTTGCTAGACACCGCCGCTCCTGCCCACAATTCTCTAGCCGCTGCTTCTCGGGCCACCGCTTCCCACTACCACTTCTCTAGACAACGCTTGTCTCGCTACCACCTCTCAACCTCCGCTTCTCTGGACATCGCTTCTCGGGCCGCTGCTTCTTGGGACGCCACAGCTCGCTACCGCTTCGCCGGACACCATGTCTCTCGCTGACATTTCTCTGGCTACGGCCTCTCGTGCCACCGCTTCACGGGCCTCCGTTTCGCGCTACTAGACACCTCTTGTCTTGATATCACTTGTCGATTTCCGCTTCTCCGGTGACCGCTTCTCGGGACGCCGCTTCTCGGGACGCCACAGCTCACTACCTCTGCGCTGGACACCGCTCTTCCAGCCGACATTTCTCTGGCTACGGCCTCTTAGGCCACCGTTTCACGGGCCACCGCTTCGCGCTACAGCTCCCCTACACACCGCTTGTGTTGCTACCACTTCTCAATTCCCGCTTCTCCGGTCACCGGTTCTTGGTCCGCCGCATCTCCGGACACCACAGCTCGCTACTCCCTCGCTGGACACCGCTTCTCTAGCCAATAATTCTCTGGCTACGGCTTCTCGGGCCACCGCTTGTCCTGTTAACGCTTCTCGATTTCCGCTTCTCCGGTCTCCGCTTCTCAGGCCGCCGCTTCATGTGCCAAAGCCTCTTGGGGCACCGCTTCTCGCCAGACACCGCTTCTCTAGCCCAGGTTTCTCTAGCCAACGCATATAGGGCCACTGCTTTTCGCGCCATTGCTTCTCGGGCCACCGCTTCTCGCTACCACATCTCTAGACACCACTCGTCTTGCCGCCACATCTCGATCTCTGCATCCCTGGGCACCTCATCCAGTACCAAGTTCGTGAACTGCTAACGCAGTTGAGAATGTGAAGTACATACACTGCCCACGCATTTCGACGGGGCAGGGCCACCTCGGCCAAAGCAGCCTGGCTCTCAGATACGGAAATTCAACTACTTAGCCGTGGGACTTCCTCTAGTCCGCTTTTCCCTGGCCACCGCTTCTCGGGCCACCGCTTCTCTTGACGCTGTTCTTCTTGCTACCCCCTCTCTACCACTCCTCTATCCCTGCATCTCCAGCACACGCTTCTCTGGCCACCGGGCCACCCAACCGCATCTCCAGACATCGCTCACTCTGCTACCTTACATCTGCCTCTGCTTCTCTAACCCACTCTTCTCCAGCCACCGGGCCACACAACCGCATCTCTGGACACCGCTCGTCCTGCTACGGCTACTCCGTCTTTGCTTAGCATTTTCTACCATGCCGTACCACCGCAACTCTAGACGCTGTTCGTCGTGCTACCGCCTTCCTATCGGCGCTTTGCTAGCCTATGCTGCTATGGCCATCGTGCTATGTGACTCCAACTCTAAAAACCATTTGTTTCGCTACCACTTGTCTATCTCTGCGGCTCTAGCCCAATCTTCTCTGGCCATCGGGCCACTCAACCACAACTCTAGACACCATTCGTCCTGCTATCACTCAGTGTTCGAAACGGGCCCGGTCAGCCCGAGGGCTTTCAGGCGGGCTTTGAGGCGGCCGGGCCGGGCCGGTAATCTCAAAGCCCACGAGGCCTCGGGCTTTTTAATTAAAAGCCCGCAGGCCGTATGG